>JAEEGG010015346.1_pt1 | contig 16088 bp, 14 predicted proteins | sample 9134161 | NCBI WGS metagenome assembly JAEEGG01 (sample SAMN16246543, study PRJNA631951) | gut metagenome | biome: gut microbiome; feature: rumen; material: CR-attached | host: Bos | place: Iran: Karaj | collected 2018-10
CGGATGTTATGCCAGCGGATGGAGCTGCTGGCACTATACCATGCCTACCGACAGCAGGGGGCTTGAACAGTGCAAGTACAGAGAGGCTTTGAAAAATGCCAAGGATCAGGAAGCTGTCGAATCGGCTGTTGAAGAAGCAAGAAGATGCAACGCTAATTATGATTACATACTGCTGAAAGCGAAGGAGGCTAAAGAGGAAAAACGCCGCAGAGAAAATGAAATCAACAGCAGAATTTAAAACAGAACTGCCGGTGTAGAGCAGTGAGGAGAATGGTAATCCGCCGGTGAATGCATCAGGCGGTTTATTTTTGGCTTTTTTCTGAGGTTGAGGCTAGCACAAAAAGATTTTCTTAAATGTCAAATCTCTCAGAAAAGAATTGAATTGTTTTTGATCAGCTGTGTTGGCACAGTTCAGTAAAGTTCCGGAATATATCCAGTCCGTTTTCTGTCAGTATAGCTTCGGGGTGGAACTGTACACCGTAGATTTCTTTATTCCTGATCTTAAGAGCCATCGGGATTTGATCTGAAGTCTGAGCTGTGATTTCAATCTGTTCCGGTGCATTTGCAATCATCAGGGAGTGATACCTGGTGGCGCTGAATCCCTGTTCAAATCCCCGGAAAAGTTTAAAATTCGGATCAAAAAATATTTCAGAATTTTTCCCGTGGCACGGCTTCGGTGCCCGTACTATATCCGCACCGAAGTAGCTGGCTATACACTGCATGCCGAGGCATATGCCGAATATTGGAAGTCTATCCTGATAGTAATCTATTACATCCATGCTGACACCGGAGTTTACCGGGGAACCCCATCCCGGTGAAATAATGATTTGTTTGAATTTGAGTGCGGCTATTTCATTCAGTGTCAATTCATCATTTTTGATGACTCTGGGCTGGACTCCGAGAATTTTGAGATACTGGACGATGTTGTAGGTAAATGAATCATAGTTGTCGATTAAAAGCACAGTTCCACCTCGAATATTCCTCTGATCGAATTCATGCAGTATACGCAGTCGGCATTTGCAAGATCTTCCGGATACAGAATTTTCTCCTTTAGGAGCCCCTGTTGCAAAAGTTTCTGCCTCATTACGCCGTTGAGCAGACCGCAGGACAGCGGTGGAGTGTATAAATGATCTCCGATCCTGACAGCTACATTGGTAAATGTTCCTTCTGTTATTTCGTTTTTCTCGTTGGTCCTGATTTCTTCAAAGAAATCGTGAGGATATGGACTTCTGACCGTGGTTTTGTGGTAGAGGAATGGATTGGCAGAGTCGACCTTTCCTTTGATCCTGACCTTAGGTCTGTCTGCAGGAGCCGGGATCATCCGTGTGGTAACCTGGTAGTGACCGTCTTTGAACAACTCGATACGGGACACGATATTTTCAGGAAATTCAAAGGAATCCAGTTCGCTGTTCCATTTGAAATTAAGCGCATCTGCAGATTTTTTCAGTCTGGCAAGGTGCAACTCCCGATCTCCCGAACCGGTTTCGATCAGAGAAAAATCTGATTCCAAGAAGCGGGCCTTGGAGATAGTTTCAGTCCACTCATCTTCAGCAGTTGAATCAAAAGTAATCGCACCGCCGGCAAAGTATTTAAAGTCGTGTTCGTCACTGTGTTTCTGGAGTATTCTGATTGGAACGGAGAATTCAGTTCTGTCTCTGTGTATAAAGGCAATAGCTCCGCAGTATACCTCCCGATCATAGGGTTCTGTTTCTTCAATTACACGCATGGTTGATAATTTTGGAGCACCTGTAATGGAACCGCACGGATAGAGTGCACGGATAACATCGTACAGTGAAATGTCATCTCTCAGTTCTGCTGATATTTCTGAAGTCATCTGAAAAACTGTCGGGTGTTCTTCAATTTGAAAGAGTCTGTCAGCTTTGACACTGCCGTCGCGGGCGATGATCCCGAGATCGTTGCGGATTAGATCTACGATCATCAGGTTTTCCGCCCTGTTTTTGCTGTCATTTACCAGGAATTCTCTGTTGGTCTGATCTTCATCCGGATTGTTCCCTCTGCGGATGGTCCCCTTCATCGGTCTGGTGGTAATTTTGCTGCCCTCGATTCTGAAAAACAGTTCAGGAGAGAATGACATGATGGTTTCGTGACTGTTGTTTATAAAAGCGTTGTAGGGTGTTTTCTGACGTGGTAGCAGATATCTGTACAGTTCAATTCCGGTAATATTTGATTTCAGTACTGACGGATAGGTGTAGTTGACTTCATAGGTGATTCCGTTAAGGATCCGCTCTTTTATATATTTGATTCTGCGGATGTATTCGTCTTTGGTTATTTGCGGAATGAGATATGTACCAGCCGGTTCGGATCTGTGGTTTTCCCCGGTATAACAGTCGGCAGTAATATCACTTAGTTTTGTATAATTTTTATAGGCTTCGAAATATACCAGCGGTGCCCCTTTTTGATTGATTTTGTTCAGGTTGTATCTCATGTACCCGAGTAGAAAAAATCCGCTGTCTCGTAGTTTTTCAACCCGATCTATACCTTCTTTAACTTTTTCCGGATCAAAAATTTCAATGATTTCTGCTGGATTTTCAAAATATTTGTCTGTGTATATCTGCATGGTTATTCACCGTATGATTTTCTGCCGGTCATTGTACATCACAAGCTGAATCATAGACAACATTCAAAACTTGTGTATTTTTTGTATTACTTTCATATGGTGTTTTTGGCTCTCTTTTGGGGAGAATTTCATTGAAGTTTCATTGAAGTTTTATTGAAGTTTCATTGAAGTTTCATTGAAGTTTTATTGAAGTTTTATTGAAGTATTATTGAAGTTTCATTGAAGTTTCATTGAAGTTTCATTGAAGTTATTGATGTTTCGTTAAAATTTCATTGAAGTTTCATTGAAGTTTCGTTGAAGTTTCGTTGAAGTTTCATTGAAGTTTCGTTGAAGTTTCATTGAAGTTTTATTGAAGTTTTATTGAAGTTTTATTGAAGTTTTATTGAAGTTTCATTGAAGTTTTATTGAAGTACAATTAGAATTGGTTTGAGATAGATCCAAATAGAGAGGGTATTGATGAATCTTGAAGAACTTGTTCCTGGAGTATATCTAGAAAACGGAAAGATTGAATGTAAAAGTCTTTTGAATCGTGACGATGTGATAGGATGGTTGAAAACAATTGCCGGATTTGCTAATGCTGAAGGTGGTGAGTTCTTTATTGGTGTTGAAGATAAAACTAATAAAGTTATCGGATTTGACAGAAAAAACGCCGACAATGAACGCAATTATTTTAACAATCAACTCAATGAACATATTTCGCCAAGACCTCATATTGAAATTTCTTTTTTGCCATATTTTGTAAGAGAAAATGAGCGCTATGTCATCAAGATCACTGTACATGAATCTGAGGTGAAACCTGTAATTTTAAAATACAAAGGTGTTCCATCCATCTTTATCAGAAGAGATGGATTTACAGGTGGAGCTACATATGAAGAAATAATTGACATGAGCATAAAAAGCAAGAATACACAGTTTGATGTTCTACTGTCTGACATAAAATATGAATCTGCCAAGTTTACAAAACTGAGAGCGTTTTATAAAGCTCATAATGAGGGTAGAGAATTAAGTGATAAAGCTTTGTATTCTATGGGATTTGTAAATGAGGATGGATTACTGCTGAATGGTGCAGTTCTTTTTCAAGATGATTATAATGGAGGAAAAACTCTAATACAATGTTCTGTTTTTTCGGGAATTAACAGAGGTTCACAGAGAATTGTAACGATTAATCGATTTAGTGGAAATATTTTGGATTCAATTCAATTTGTAATGGATTTCGTCAATCAGCGGATGAATCATTCCATGGTCAAAAAAGATAATCAACGAATTAATATTGATGCATTTCCTCAACGAGCTCTTTTTGAAGCGGTGGTAAATGCCATTGTACATCGTGATTATTTTATTGACGGTACTCAGATACAGGTTGATATGTTTAGAGACAGACTGGAAATATCTTCTCCCGGAAGTTTTTATCGTGGGGAAAAAATAGAAAAGACATATGAATTATCCAAAATTATTTCTAAGAGAAGAAATGAACTTATTTCCAATGTTTTGGTTGCATGCAATGTCATGGAGGCAGCTGGAACAGGGTTTGACAAAATTGCAGAGGAATATTCTAATTCTGATGAGAATCATAAACCTTACATATATTCAACTTCTGATCATTTTTGTCTTGTTTTGCCAGATCTTACGAATGATGTAGGGATTGTTGACGGTATAAATCCTTCGGTAGAGTATGTCCCTATTGCTAATGGGACGAAGTTTGATGAACAGGTTCTTTCATACTGCTTTTACAGTTTTCACAGTGCGTCTGAGATTGCACAACATATAGGAGTAAGCGACTCATCGTTTTTCAGACATAAGGTTTTGGACAATCTGGTAGCTAGTGGATATCTTCATCGAACAAAAAAATCTAGAACTAATTACTATATGACTAACCGGGAAGAGGTTAAACTGCGGGAGTGAAACGTTTAATTCAAGTGTAGTATGCGGTTTTGTTATTAAAATATACGTTGTTTCCTCTTTTGGTTTAGTATGACAATCCCTATAACCATTGTTAAAATTGACGAACAGCCTAGCCTGCTTTTTTTATATTTTCCGGAGTAACACCGATGTCAGAAGAATTTAAATTTAAGACGCTTTTTGATTATCCTAAATATCGCAAGGATTATGATCGGAGCGTTCCTTTTCTTCCAATGAGCAGAAAGGAGATGGATCAGCTCGGCTGGGATTCGTGTGATATTATTCTGGTGACCGGTGATGCCTATGTGGATCATCCGAGTTTTGCAATGGCTATTCTGGGGCGTTTCCTTGAACATTACGGATACCGTGTCGGCATTATCTCCCAGCCTGACTGGAGATCTCGGGATGATTTTATGAAACTCGGCAGACCTAATCTGTATTTCGGTGTATCCTCCGGAAATATGGATTCGATGGTAAACCGCTATACTGCAGATCGAAAATTACGCCATGATGATGCCTATACTCCAGGAAACGTGTTCGGAAAACGTCCTGACCGAGCCACCACTGTATATACACAGAGGTGCCGCGAATCCTATCATGATGTACCGATTGTAATCGGTGGAATTGAAGCTTCACTGCGACGCGTGGCTCATTACGATTACTGGTCGGAGACCATCAAGAGATCGATAATTTTTGATGCCAAGGCGGATCTGGTTCTTTACGGCATGGGGGAGCGTTCTGTACTGGATATAGCCCACCGTCTTGCCACGGGGGAAAAAATTTCCGATATCAGAGATTTACGCGGTTCCGGTTTTATTGTTAAGGAACCTCTTCCCGGGTGGAAGGGAATCGACGCGCGCAACCCGGAACGAAACATTCCAATTAAACCTTATCCCAACCCTTACGAGTGCAGCTGTGAGACTTCCGAACTGCATCCCGGTCCCGAACAGAAAGTCGAAAAAAGAGAACTTGATTTTTCTGAACGTAAGCTGATCCCGAAAAAGGAATATGTCCTGATGCCTTCGTGGGAGGATATTAAAAACTCCAAAATTGCCTATGCGCAGGCTGCCAGATTATTCCACGGAGAGGTTAATCCATACTGCGCCAGGGCTCTGATGCAGTATCACGGTGATCGGGCGGTGTGGCTCAATCAGCCTCCGATCCCGCTTTCAACCGAAGAGATGGATCTGGTTTATTCGCTGCCTTTTAAAAAACTGCCGCATCCTTCCTACAAAGAGCCGATCCCTGCCTATGACATGATTAAATTTTCTGTAAGCACCATGCGCGGATGTTTCGGAGGATGCGCATTCTGTTCGATTGTTGCCCATGAGGGAAAGATCGTGCAGAGCAGATCTCCTGAGAATATTATCAGGGAGGTTGAATACATGCGTGATCATGTTCCAGGTTTCACCGGAGTGGTGTCGGATCTCGGAGGCCCGTCAGCGAACATGTACCGGCTGAACTGTCGCGATCCGAAGGCTGAGGCTTCATGCCGCCGTCAGTCATGTCTTTTCCCGGATGTGTGCAAAAATATGGATACAGATCAGTCAAAGGCTATTGATCTCTACCGCAGGGTAAGAGAACTGCCCGGGATTAAAAAAATAGTTATTTCTTCAGGTATTCGTCTTGATCTGGCCATACTTGACAAGAGATACATCCGTGAGATTGTTAATTACCATGTAGGCGGATATCTGAAAATTGCTCCGGAACATACAGAGCCGGGACCGCTCAACTGCATGATGAAACCAGGAATGGATACATACAACAGGTTTGTAGAGCTTTTCGAAATGTATACCCATGAGGCCGGAAAGGAACAGTACATTATCCCTTACTTTATTTCTGCCCATCCTGGAACCACCAATCTGGATATGATCCGTCTGGCGCTCTGGCTGAAAAAACATAATTTCAGGGTTGATCAGGTGCAGAATTTCTATCCTACACCGATGGCGGTTTCAACCACCATGTACTATACAGGTTTCAATCCGATCGGAAAAATAGATCCTTCAGCAACTCCGATCTTTTCGGTGACCGGGGAAATCAAGCGCCGTGTTCAGAAGGCGATCCTTCGTTATCATGATCCTGATAACTGGGATTTGATCCGTAATGTTCTCAAAGAACTTAAAATGGATAATCTGATTGGCAACCGTTCCGAATGTCTGGTTCCTCCGGCAGAACGAAAATCCTTCCATAAGGTTAAATCAACCTATCGCCAGGATCTTGCAAATGGAAAGTTCTCGGGAATGAAATCGCAAAATAATCGCCCAGCCGGTGGAAAAAATGACTATAATAAGTCCGGTGGAAACAAAAGAAAAAAGTAATTTAACAAAATATCAAAACATAAGAATGAAACTTAGCAGAATTTTAAAAAATACAATAGTAACCGCTGTATTTGCGTGTTCACTTACAGCATGCGGCAACAAGGATTTAATCGGCTTCGATGAGGATCAGAACGAGATCAGGGATGATGTCGATGCTCACATTGAAAGCCTTACTTTTCTTACACCTGATCAGAGGGATTCTCTCAGTCAGATGGCTCAGGTCTATCAGCATCTGTTTATGGCTGATCTGTATACTGAAAGTAAACAGCCCAATGAGGTTGTAATCAACGGAATCAGAGATGAATTTGAATTTGCCAGCAACTGTATGCTGCAGTCATTCGGTGCCAACCGTGAACTGTTCAAGGTTGAATTCAAGACTCTGAGACGAAAGGCTGCTGATACTGATGCAAGGGCCGACCGTGTTAAGGAATTTTCTAAACTTACAGAAGTTGTTCCGTACAACCCTACTCATTTTGAGGATAACGAGGATACCTGCTTTTACGCCCAATCCAAGAAATAAACATTTATGGACTATACTGAATTTTTAAAATTTTTCATCGGTCTGTTCGCGATCATAAATCCCTGCGGGATCCTTCCGGTGTTTATTGATTTTACCACCGACATGGACAATCACGAGCGGCTGAAACTGAATCTAGTAACTAATATAACAGTGGTAGTCATCCTGTTCGGAGCGCTGTTTTTCGGTACCTCGGTTCTCAGCTGGTTTGGTATTTCCTTGTCTTCATTCCGCATTGCCGGCGGTATTCTTATTGCAATGATGGCTTATTCAATGCTGAAGGGAAATCTCAAGGGTGACATCGGGAACAATGCGGACAGTGCGGTGGCCTATGCCATTGTTCCTCTGGCTTTGCCGCTTCTGGCAGGACCCGGGGCTATAAGTTCGATTATTGCCTACAGTGTTGATTATCCTGCTCTTTCCAGCAAGATTGAACTGATTATGGCAATACTTGCATTTTTTGTAGTGAGTTTTTTTACTTTTCTGTCAGCCAATTTTATATATAAAATTCTGCACAATGTCGGGATCAGTGTTATAACCCGTATTATGGGGTTGATTCTGATGTCTCTTGCGGTTGAGATTTTTGTCGGCGGACTGAAAGAGGAATTTCCACTAATTGGAGGTTAATTATGGAAATAAGCGGGATCAGAAGATCTTATGAGCGTGCTGCTTTGAAAAGAGAGGATCTTCCTGAAGATCCGTATGTGCTGTTTGAAAGCTGGCTGCAGACCGCAGTTGATGAGCAGCTTTCGGATCCTACCGGTATGGTGGTGGCGACAGTTGATTCAGAGGGCAGACCGAGTCTCAGATCTGTTCTGTTAAAAAAATTTGATCATGACGGCTTTGTATTCTTTACCAATCTTGGTTCAAGAAAGGCGCAGCAGATTGCCGGCAATCCGAATGTATGTCTTTCATTCCCTTGGTACTGCCTGGAACGTCAGGTTCATATCCAGGGTGTTGCATCCAAAATCAGCACTGCGGAAGTTATAAAATATTTTCTGTCCCGTCCTAAGGACAGCCAGATCGGTGCCTGGGTTTCTCATCAATCCTCAGTCATTTCGGCACGTTCGGTTCTTGAAGCAAAATTTTTTGAACTGAAACAGAAATTCTCCAATGGTGAGGTTCCTGTTCCTTCTTTCTGGGGAGGCTACCGGGTTAAGCCTACTTCAATTGAGTTCTGGCAGGGCGGTAAAAATCGTCTTCATGACCGTTTCCTGTATACCGATAATAATGACGGTACCTGGAAAATTGAACGTCTGGCGCCGTAACTGAATATTTCTGTTGCAGCCACAGTGATCCCGTTCCTGCCTGATATTCGCGGGCGCACGGTACCTGCATGCGCTTGCGGTTGTCTGTCTACAATATAGCAGTACGCTTATTGATCATGGTACCGGCAGGAGTACTTGTATATTGATGAACAACAGCAGATTGGAACTGCTGAATGCGCTGTATGTTGATGTACTGTTCAGAATGATAACAGATTCGTCTAGAGCGGCCTTGCCGGTTTTTTCTAAGATAGAAACCGGTGAGGCTTTTTGATTTTTCCTCTGAGAGATGGAAGGATGGTCCTGATTACCTTCGTGATCTGTACAACGAAGAGAAGCAGAATATTCGTGGATCCACGATAGTGGCATAAACGGGTTATTTGTAAATCAGGAGGTGCAGTGGTTTTAAACTGCATAAAAGAAACGCACAGCATAGTGCCGTGCGTTCGAACAATTAAACAATACCGTTCTTATTACAGCTTGATGTAGGAATCAAGTTCATCAACAAACTGTACTGCTCTACCTATGTAGGTGGCCGGAGTAAGTTTTCTAAGTTCTGCCTTTGCATCTTCAGGAATTTCAATAGTATCAATGAAGTCCTGCATGATCTGAGCGTTTACTCTTCTGCCGCGGGTGAGAGCCTTTAATTTCTCATAAGGTTTTTCCACTGCATATTTTCTCATTACGGTCTGGAACGGTTCTGCAAGAACTTCCCAGTTATGATCAAGATCTTCAGCAAGATTGTCTGGATTTGCTTCAAGCTTGGATATTCCCTTGAGGCTTGACTGGTATGCAATCATGCTGTAGCCGAATGCCACACCGATGTTACGCAGTACAGTACTGTCTGTCAGATCTCTCTGCCAACGTGAAACAGGGAGTTTCTGGCCGAGGTGTGCAAACAGAGCATTTGCAATACCGATATTGCCTTCAGAGTTTTCGAAGTCGATCGGATTAACCTTGTGAGGCATGGTTGAAGAACCGATTTCACCGGCAATGGTCTTCTGTTTGAAGTGTCCGATACTGATGTAACCCCAGATATCGCGGTCAAAATCCATCAGGATGGTGTTGAATCTGGCGATGGCATTGAACAGTTCTGCCACATAGTCGTGCGGTTCAATCTGGGTGGTGTACGGATTCCACTGCAGACCGAGACTGGTTACAAATTCTTCAGAGAATTTTCTCCAGTCAACGTTAGGATAGGCAACCATGTGGGCATTGTAGTTACCTACAGCACCGTTGATTTTACCGAGGATTTTCACGTCCCTGATCTGTTCATACTGACGGTACAGACGATAGCACACGTTTGCCATTTCCTTGCCGAGAGTGGTCGGAGTGGCAGGCTGACCGTGAGTTCTGGAAAGCATCGGCAGATCTCTGTATCTGTGGGCAAGCTCTTTAACTGCTTCGATAATCTGTCTGAGTGCAGGCAGAAGAACCTGATCACGACCGTTAAGAAGCATCAGACCGTGTGAGTTGTTGTTGATATCCTCTGAGGTGCAGGAAAAATGAATGAATTCGCTGATTTTTGCCAGTTCTGGAACTTTGGCAACCTGTTCCTTCAGGAAATATTCAACCGCCTTAACGTCATGGTTGGTTGTTTTTTCGATATCCTTGATTCTCTGGGCATCGTTGATAGAGAAATTTTTAACAATTCCGTCAAGAAAATCGGAAGCCTCGGCGGAAAGTGCGGGAACTTCAGGGATGCCTTCGCAAGCGGCCAGTTTCTTAAGCCAGGTTACTTCAACCTGAACACGGTATTTAAGCAGACCGTATTCGGAAAAAATATCTCTCAATGCGTCGCATTTGCTGCTGTAACGGCCATCAATAGGTGAAATGGCGGTCAATGATGATAATTCCATTATTTCTCCTGTATTTTGTTTAACATTTCATGGGAACATATCGATATTCTTGATTTACTGAAAAGAGTGTTGAAGTTGGTACCACCAACCTGGGTCCACAGAGTGCAGGCACGTATGCCTGAAACCAGCAGAGCCCTGATAAACTGCATGTTTTTGGTATTCTGCAGTGCCTCACGAGTTCCGTAAATCTCAATCCGGTAGATTTCTTTATCGAAAATTTCTGTCTTGTACCATTCTGCGAGAGTTCTTGCAGTGTAACTGCATTTTTCAACCTCGTTTGCAAGATTCTTTCTTATGGAGGTGATAACATCTCCAAGCTTGTTCCTTGCTTCAGTTTCGCCTGTATATTTTGAGGTAAGCTTGATAAACTCGCACATGTACTTTGTCATATCCACGGCAGCGGTTTTATCGAGCTTACTCATATCGTAAAGATATGTAAGTCCGTGGATCAGGCAGCTTTTGGGATAAACGCTTTCGGTAGTAGACGGCTCAACTTTGAGAACCCCGCGCAGAAGTGCGCTCACAACTTTCTCATCAATTATTCCGTTGCGTGCAATGTTGTAGATCTGGTAAGCGGTTTCGGTTAATGCTGCAAGTGAATATGTTATTTTATTAATGTCCATCAGTTATTTTTATCCTTTCTTTTATGGTACCGCCGCCCAGACATACATCTCCGCTGTAGAGTACAGCCGACTGACCGGGGGTTACCGCGGCAACCGGGTGATCGAATTCAATGCGGATCTGATCGTTATCAAGCGGGATTACTCTGCAGTTGATATCCTTCTGGCGGTAGCGTGTTTTGACTGTGCAGGTGAGCTCCTGCTTTAACGGCTCCAAATCAACCCAGTTCAGCTTGTAGGCGATCAGACCGGATGACATCAGCAGCGGATGCTGTCCACCCTGGGCCACGACAAGAACATTGTGTTTAAGATCCTTGTCAACTACATACCACGGATCTTCATTGCCGTTTCCTCCGCGGGTTCCGCCAATGCCTAGTCCCTTTCTCTGTCCGAGGGTATAGTACATCAGACCGTCGTGTTTTCCGATAACTCTGCCGTCAACGGTTTTGATTACTCCCGGTTTTGCCGGAAGATAGCGGGACAGAAATTCTTTGAATTTTCTTTCGCCGATAAAGCATATTCCGGTGCTGTCCTTCTTTTCTGCGGTTTTAAGACCGAGTTTGGCGGCAAGCGGGCGTACTTCGCTTTTTTTCAGCATTCCGCCGACCGGAAACAGTGTTCTGCCTATGGCTTTATGGTTTACCGCATGGAGAAAATAACTCTGATCTTTTTCCGGATCTGAACCGCGAAGCAGTTCGTATTTTCCGGTTTCCTCATTGAGCCTGTTGCGGGTGAAGTGTCCGGTGGCGATGTAGTCGGCATGCAGATCTTCAAGAGCATAATCAAGGAAGGCCTTGAATTTTATCTCCTTGTTGCACAGAATGTCCGGATTCGGGGTTCTTCCTGCTCTGTATTCCTCCAGAAAATATTCGAATACATTATCCCAGTACTCGGCGGCGAAATTGATTGTTTTCAGCTCGATGCCGATTTTGTCACATACTGCCTGGGCATCTGCCAGATCTTTTGCCGCGGAACAGTAACCTGTATCATCGTCCTCCTCCCAGTTTTTCATGAAGAGACCGGTGACTTCGTATCCCTGCTCCTTGAGCAGGTATGCGGAAACTGAGGAATCCACACCGCCGGACATACCGACAATAACTTTCTTTTTCTGTTCGCTCATAATTTTTCTGCAGTTCTGTGATTGATTTAACTGTGCCGTATTCTATCAAATTTTTGACAAGAATACATTATTGGGAAAGAATCTGTTTGACCACCGGAAACAGTTCCATACAGGAATGGTGTTACAGAAGTATCTGTAAGAGGGTATTGATGAATTATAAAGATTAACGGCGCTTCAGGAAAAGACAAACGCCATGATCACAGACAGTTCGCTGTCTGAATCACGGCGCTGTGAAACCTGCCGGCAGCTCTCCGGCGGGATTATACCTCTATGTCGAAAGTTGAGTTGAGAGGAAGTTCTCTCGGTGCCTCGGCACTTATGCTCATATTTGCGTTGGTAATAGCTTCAGCCTGCTGAACGGTTGCATCGAGAAGAGTCAGTGCCTGAGCTGCCTCCTGGTTGCTCTGCTTTTTGAAAAGGGCAATCTGGGCCGCCTGCAGAACCTGATTGTTATCAGGATCGATGTGAATTGAAGGATCCATTGTTGACTCCTAAGCTTTTAACTTACTTTTTATTTATTTCTTTGTTGCCTGCACTGATCATAATTCCGGTGTTGGAATAAATCACTGCTTTAAGATTTTATCGGCATATTTCAGCTGAACTTAAGCAGTTTATGCTCATGTTTTGCAGATTTTAATGCCGTTACAGCAGGGCTTAATGTTTTATTGCTGAGAACTCAAATCGTCCATCAGCAGAAAATCTCTGAGTCTGATATGCCGTACATTGCTGGTTGAGTAGTCAACCTCATCGTTGGTAATGAGTATTTTGGAATCAAGCTGACTCAGTCCTTTGAATGCTGACATCTCTCTTTGATAGGTATTTTCCTCGGCTACGCTGTATGCTACCTGAATGAAGTATCTGTAGTTGCCTTTTTCTGCCAGGAAATCAATTTCTCTGCCGTTGTTATTGTAAACCGAAATCTTATAGCCCATATAAAGAAGTTCGTTGTATACGGTGTTTTCAAGATTATGGGTGATATCGAATCTGTTACCTGGACATCTGATCGAATTCAGTGCCACATCGCAGTTGTAGATTTTGCGACTGTTTTCGAGCACTTTTTTGGCTTTCAATGAATATCTGTCCGCCTGATCAATAACAAAGGCTTCGTTAAGATATGAAATCCACTTTTGAACCGTGTTGCTGGTACACTGGTGGTTTGCTGATTTCATGAAATCGGCGATTGATTTAGCCGAATAAATTCTGGAGTTTGATATCAGCACAAAGTTTGCAACTTTTCTGAATTCGCCGGCCTTTTTTATTTTGTACCTGTTAATGATGTCGTTTTCCACGATGGTTCTGTCAAGATCGTTAAGGTAAACGCGCAGATCCTCCTCTTTGCTGAATTCCAGCCTTTTAGGAAAACCTCCCCAGATAAGATAATCTGATACAGATATTTCTCTTCCCAGTTCCTCGGCATAATTCAAAATTTCTTTGTATACGAACGGTCGGATCCTGAAATCGACATATCTGCCGGACAGTTCTTTGGTGAATTCACCGGACAGCAGTTTTGAGTTTGATCCGGTTATAAATACTGAGCAATCTCTTAATCTCAATGTCTTACATGCGTACGGCCAATCGTTAATTTCCTGAATTTCATCCATGAAGACGTAGCACCTGCCGCTTTTTCTGTTATTTTCAACATGGTGGACGATGTCCTGCCATTTCTGGATTTGCTCTGTAGTTAAACGATCTTCAAAATCCAGGAAAATAATATTGTCTGACTCAGTGGTCAATTCCTTTATTATCTGCTTAAGTAATTCTGATTTTCCGCATCGTCTTACACCGGTAATTATTTTGATTAGATCGCTCCGGTAGAAGTTTCGGATCTGTGCCAGGTATTTTTCTCTTTTGATCATGGTAGGTACAATTCAACTATTTTATTGATAATTCTAACTTAAAAAGTCAAAATTCTCAATATTACTGAGAATTTATCTAAAATTAAGAATAATTCTCAATGCTATTGAGAATTTATCCAAAATTAAGAAAAATTCTCAGTGGAAGAGCAGGCAATTCATAATGCTGTATGTTTAGGCTTAATCAGTGGAGGAGATTACGTAGACAGTGCAGTGGTGCCTACACCTCGAAGTGTGATGCCTTCGCTTTTGAAAGCATTGAGAAACATGAAAGTTACAAGGGTTCAAGAATTAAGAGAGGTTTATTCAAATCTTCAGTCGGCAAACTTATAAATGCCGATATCAACGGAGCTTTGAATATCCTCAGAAAATTCCTGAACTCTTCAAAAGAAACCAGTGAATTTTCTGTCTTGCAGAAAATAATTGGTAGCGGTCTGGTGTTCAGGCCCGTTCGGATTACCGGAAACGGTATTGAAGCAAAGTTGTGATCAATACACGGTTACAACAGAACCAATTGTGATATTTGTCAGAAAGTGTGCAAAAAGGATTGATAAGAAAGAAAGTATGGCAAAGCATATATTCGTATGGCTCATAATTGCAGTTGTGATTATGTCCCTTATACAGGCAATAAATACCAGCGAACACGCCGGTACCACAATGGATTACACCTCCTTCTACAATGCCGTTGAAAGCGATCAGATCGCTTTAGTAACAGTTACCAACGGCAGAAACATAATCGGAAAGACCAAATCTGATGCGTCATTTAATACCACCATCCCTATCTATGATGAGAATTTGATTAAAACTCTGAGGGATCACCAGGTTAAGGTAATAGGTGAATTTGAAGAGGCCACCGGTTTCTGGGGAAATATTCTTATTTCCTGGCTGCCTGTTATTCTGCTGGTCGGTGTCTGGATTTATTTTATGCGCCAGATGCAGGGCGGCGGCAGTAAGGCCGTAAGTTTCGGTAAAAGCAAGGCCAGAATGCTGACTCCGGATCAGATTAAAACAACATTTGATGACGTGGCCGGATGTGATGAAGCCAAGGCCGAAGTTGCTGAGATCGTGGATTTTCTCAGGGAGCCTGACAAGTACCACAAACTCGGCGGTAAAATCCCTAAGGGTATTCTGATGGTGGGTCCTCCGGGAACCGGTAAGACACTGCTGGCAAAGGCGATTGCCGGCGAGGCCAAGGTTCCGTTTTTCTCCATATCAGGTTCCGACTTCGTTGAAATGTTCGTCGGTGTCGGTGCGGCCCGAGTAAGAGATATGTTTGCAAAGGCAAAGAGCAGTGCACCTTGCATCGTATTTATTGATGAAATTGATGCTGTAGGACGTCAGAGAGGTGCCGGACTTGGCGGCGGCAATGATGAAAGAGAGCAGACTCTCAATCAGATGCTGGTTGAAATGGACGGATTTGATGAGAGAACCTCAGTTATTGTAATTGCTGCAACCAACCGTCCTGATGTTCTTGATCCTGCTTTACAGAGACCTGGGCGTTTTGACCGACAGGTTTATGTAACCCTTCCTGATATTAAAGGAAGAGAGGCGATTCTGAATGTTCATATGAAAAAGGTTCCTCTGGCAAAGGATGTTGACGCTGCGGTTCTGGCAAGGAGTACTCCTGGATTCTCAGGTGCCGATCTGCAGAATCTTGTCAATGAGGCAGCGCTGTTTGCCGCACGGGCCAATCAGAGAATTGTCTCCATGCATGAATTTGAACTTGCCAAAGATAAAATCATGATGGGTACTGAACGCAAGTCCATGGTGATGAGCGAGAAGGAACTTGAAATGACGGCATATCATGAGGCCGGCCATGCAATCATCGGAAGAATTGTTCCGGAACATGATCCTGTCTACAAGGTGTCGATAGTTCCTAGAGGAAGAGCACTGGGTGTGACCATGTTTATTCCGGAGCAAGATCGCTGGAGTCAGTCACGTCAGTATCTGAACTCCAATATAGCGTCACTGTTCGGAGGTCGTATAGCCGAAGAAATTATGTACGGCAAGGATCTGGTTTCAACCGGAGCTTCGAATGATATTGAGAGAGCTACCGGTA
>JAEEGG010015347.1_pt1 | contig 16088 bp, 7 predicted proteins | sample 9134161 | NCBI WGS metagenome assembly JAEEGG01 (sample SAMN16246543, study PRJNA631951) | gut metagenome | biome: gut microbiome; feature: rumen; material: CR-attached | host: Bos | place: Iran: Karaj | collected 2018-10
TAATCTTGCCTGCCTGTTTGTTCTGCAAACGGGAGCTATTATCTATACGCAAAAGCAGAAACTATAATATAACGGTAATATCAATTCTTATTCTTTGTTTCATTATTGAGATTCCGACGACATTCAGATATGTCCAATTATTCCTACAAAAGCAAAACATAGAGAAAATAGAGGGTCTGATTTTCAGGCATTACCATGAAGAAATACCAACGCCACTACACCGCATCGCCTTCGCCTATTATGCCTCGACACAATCAGCCCATATTCTTAATGGAATAAAACATTCAACATTAACTGCAAACATTGATACTTGCTCATATTCTTCCCAGCATATTGTATTAATTATAGGCGAAAGTTACAACAAGCACCATTCTTCTCTTTATGGCTATCATCTTCCCACAGCCCCCTTGCAACAACAAAGAAAAAATAAAGGAGAACTATTTCAGTTCACTAATGCTGTAACGCCTTGGAATATTACAAGCAATGTCTTTCTCGACATGTTTTCGCTTTGGGAACAAGGTTGCAAAAACCATATTACAGACTATCCATTATTCCCGATATTGTTCCAGCGGGCAGGTTATTCCGTGACGTTTTTCTCTAATCAATATTTAATCAAAGGTTTCCGAAAGGGTGCAACCAATCAAGCAGGACATTTCTTTCTTGCTGATAGAGAATTAAGCGACTCGTTATTCTCGTTCCGAAATCTAAAGTCGTCAAAATATGACATGGGAATTGTTGCCCAATTAGAGAGTTTCCTAGAGAAGCGGCAATGTTCAGATTATACTTTAGACATCATTCACTTGATTGGTCAGCATTTCGATTATTCTGTTCGTTACCCTTCCTCTCAATCACCATTCTCTATAAATGATTATAAAGAGAGGAAACTGAAAAAAAACGCTAAAGAAATAGTTATGCACTATGACAACGCAACAAGATATAATGACACAGTTCTTGATAGCGTACTTTCATTATACGAGAACAAAGAAGCTATTGTCCTTTTTATTGCAGACCATGGTGAGGAAATCTATGACGAAATATATACACACGGGCGATTGTTCCAAGATCCAGATGTAAATCAAGCAATAAATGAGTTTGAAGTTCCAATGTGGATTTGGTGCTCAAAAAGTTATAAAAATAATCATCCAGATGTGATTTCAGCAATCATAGCGTCGGTTGAAAAGCCCTTCTTAACAGATGGTGTGCCATATATTTTGATGTATCTTGCAGGAATAAGATGTAATTGGGCAGACGAAAAGAATAACCTCTTAAGTCCACATTATCAAAACAAAACAAGAATAATAGGAGGTTCTGTTGACTATGACCAACTTGTTAAATGAAGGAAGGGCATCAACATCGTTGGTGAGCAGAAGGTCGTTAATTGAGGGTTTTACTTGAAAAATTGCAAATTAATTTGCTTTTTTCCCTACTTAATCGTACCTTTGCACCCAAAACGGGCAACGCCTGACGGCCTTTGCCCTCGCTCGGCATCCCAAAGGGGTGACGCTTGCTACCGTAGGGACGCAAGAAAGAATAAAGGATAAAAAACAAAGAATAATATGAATATTGAAGCATTGATTAGCAAGGCTGCCGGCGAGGCCGTGAAGGCACTCTACGGCATGGATGCAACGGAAAAGATGTTGCAGTTGCAGAAGACAAGGAGTGAGTTTGAGGGTAACCTGACATTGGTCGTTTTCCCCTTTGTAAAGGCCGCCAAGAAGAGTCCTGAGCAGACCGCCCAGGAGATTGGCGAGTACCTGACGGCCAACTGTGCCGCCGTGGAGAAGTTCAACGTAGTAAAGGGTTTCCTGAACCTCTGCATCGGTGACGGCGCATGGCTCGAGCTGTTGAAGACCATCGACCAGGACGACCACTTCGGCACCAAACGAGTGGACGAGGGCGCTCCCCTCGTCATGATCGAATACTCATCCCCCAACACCAACAAGCCCCTGCACTTGGGTCACGTGCGCAACAACCTGCTGGGTTGGTCGCTGGCTCAGATCATGGAGGCCAACGGCAACAAGGTGGTGAAGACCAACATCGTGAACGACCGCGGTATCCATATCTGTAAGTCAATGCTCGCCTGGCTGAAGTACGGCAACGGCGAGACGCCCGAGTCAAGCGGCAAGAAGGGCGACCACCTCATCGGCGACTACTACGTGGCCTTCGACAAGCACTACCGCGAGGAGGTAAAGGAACTGACCGCCCAATTCGTGGCCAGCGGTTTACCCGCAGAGCAAGCCGAAGAAAAGGCCAAGCAGGAGGCTCCGCTCATCAAGGAGGCTCACGAGATGCTGGTGAAGTGGGAGAATAACGACCCCGAGGTGCGCGCCTTGTGGGAGAAGATGAACAACTGGGTATATGCCGGTTTCGACGAGACCTACAAGAAGATGGGCGTGGGCTTCGACAAGATTTACTACGAGAGCCAAACCTACCTCAAGGGTAAGGCCAAGGTGGAGGAGGGTCTCGCCAAGGGCCTTTTCGAGCGCCACGAGGATAACTCGGTATGGGCCGACCTCACTAACGAGGGCCTCGACCAGAAGCTGCTACTGCGCTCCGACGGCACCTCTGTATATATGACGCAGGACATCGGCACCGCCGAGATGCGCTTCCAGGACTACCCCATCGACAAGATGATCTACGTAGTGGGCAACGAGCAGAACTACCACTTCCAGGTGCTCTCTATCCTACTCGACCGCCTCGGCTTCAAGTGGGGCAAGGAACTGGTTCACTTCTCCTACGGTATGGTGGAACTGCCCAACGGTAAGATGAAGAGCCGCGAGGGTACCGTTGTCGATGCCGACGACCTGATGGAGCTCATGGTCGAGGATGCCTACAAGACCTCGATGGAACTGGGCAAGTTCGACGACATGACCGAGGAGGAGCGCCGCGAGATTGCCCGCATCGTGGGCATGGGCGCCCTGAAGTACTTTATCCTGAAGGTCGACGCGCGCAAGAACATGCTGTTCAACCCCGAGGAGAGCATCGACTTCAACGGCAATACCGGTCCCTTCATCCAGTACACCTACGCCCGCATCCGCTCAATCCTGCGGAAGGCGGCTAGTGCTACTAGTACTACTAATACTCCTAGTGCTACTAGTCTCGCCGAGAAGGAAATCGAGCTCATCCAGAAGATGAACGAATATGGTGCCGCCGTCGAACAGGCGGGCAAGGACTACAGCCCCTCGGGCATTGCCAACTACTGCTACGAGCTGACGAAGGTGTTCAACCAGTTCTACCACGACTACTCGATCCTCAACGAACCCGACGAGCAGAAGAAGGCCGTGCGCCTGATGCTGGCCAAGAACGTGGCCAAGATCATCAAGAGCGGCATGTCACTCCTCGGCATCGAAGTCCCCGAGCGCATGTAACTGCCACTTTCGATATATGAAGTACTGTTTAGTGTCTATCGTTTTGTTGTTGTGCGCTTCGTTGTCTTGTGCACAAACCAGTTTCAAGGAGTCCACGACCCTCTACCTGTTGCACAGCAGCGGCAACCATCTGGAAAAGGGCAGCGACAATGGCGGCTGGATAGAGGCTCCTACAAAGAGCAGTCCGCAGAAGCTGACCATCATTCCCTTGGGACAGGGGTACTACCACATCCAGGCAGGCGAGAAATATCTGTCGCTGTCCGGACAGTGGAACTCGAAGTTTATCGCCTCGTCAACGGGCGACGAAACCAAATGGGCCATCGAGGCAGGCATGGGACAGTACGTCAAGCTACGCTGCAAGGCCAACAGCAAATACCTGGGCACCGACAGCAACAATGCCCATGACAAGGTGTATACCGACAAGAGCGGCTCGGACATGAAGCACCAGTGGTACTTCAGCGACAACGTCCGTCAGTCGCCGCCTGCCGACACCGCCCGCTACATCGTCAGCCCGCAGGTGGTGCGCCAGCACTTCGACGGCTGGGGCGTGTCGCTCTGCTGGTGGGCAGGACAGTGCGGCAAGTGGCCAGACAAGAAGATCGACGAGATCATCACCTGGCTCGTCAGTCCTACGGGTTTGAACTACAGCCACTTCCGCTATAACATCGGCGGTGGCGACGACCCGCAGAACCGCCATTGCACCCAGCACCACATGGGTAACGGCAAAGGCCTGCGTGCCGAGATGGAAGGTTTCAAGGACTTCAGCGGCGACGAGTACCACTGGGACCGCGATGCCGCCCAGCGCAAGATTATGCTGAAGATCAAGGAGAAACGCCCCGACGCCGTGTTCGAGGCCTTCAGCAACTCCTGTCCCTACTACATGACCTACAGCGGCTGCGTCAGCGGCAATACCGACGGCGGCAAGGACAACCTCAAGACAGAATACTACGAGGAGTTTGCCCACTACCTGGTCGACGTCTGCAAGCATTATAAAGAGGAATACGGCATCGAGTTCAAGACGCTGGAGCCGTTCAACGAGGCAGTCACCAACTTCTGGTACGCCAACGGTCCGCAGGAGGGCTGCCACTTCGACTACGAGTCGCAGATCAAGTTCGTGCGCGTGCTGGCCCCCATCCTCAAAGCATCGGGACTCAACACCGTCATCTCGGCTGCCGACGAGACCAACGTCGGGTTGGCTGTCGACGGCTTCAAGCGCTTCATCGCAGCAGGTGCCGACAAGTTCGTCGGACAATGGAACACCCACACCTATTCCGGCAGTAACGTCGACCGCGCCCGCTTCGCCCAGCTGGCACACCAGACGGGCAAGGACCTGTGGATGAGCGAGACCGGCAGTGGCGGCAACGGCATCAGCGGCAACCTCGCCATGGCCCAGCGGCTCATCGACGACATGCGCTACATCCAGCCCGAGGCGTGGATTGACTGGCAGTATATGGAGGAGGCCAACGACCAGTGGTGCACCATCCGCGGCAGCTTTGCCAACCAGAGCTACGCGAAGGTGAAGAACTACTACGTGCGGCAGCAGTGCTCGCGGTTCATCCAGCGCGGCTACGACATCGTCACCTCGCTCTGTCCGCAGACATTGGCCGCCGTCAATGCCGCCCGCGACACCTTAGTGCTCGTAGCCCTGAACGAAGGATCGGCAGGCGCCCACGTCATCGACCTCTCCCTCTTCACCGACCAGCCCGACCGCAGCACCATCCGTGCCTATCGCACCACCGAGACGGCAAACCTCGCCAATGCCCTGAGCAGCGTGAAGGTCGACGGCACCGTCGTCACCCTGAGCATGCCCGCACAGAGCATCACCACGCTCGTCATCCCCCTGCATTCAGAAAAGACAGGCAGCGACCAACTGCTCGCCGACGGCTGCGAATACCTCATCATCCCCCGTCAGGAAACCGTCCGTGCCGTGACCGCAAAAAGCAGCAAGGTAACGCTGGAAGACCTTGACTACGGCGAGGCCCAGCGCTGGCGCCTGACGGATGCCGGCAGCGGCACCTATCGCTTCGAGAACGGCCTCGGCCTCAGGCTCACCGCCCACCGCGCCACCAGCAGCTCCTCGCTCACCGCCGTAAAAACCGAAGCCAGCGAGCAGAACTTCTACATCGACGAGGTAGACTATCCCTACTTCAAGATTCTGGCCAGCCGCGGTCGCAGTCACGGCCTTGACCTGGCCAACGCCTCGTCCAACGCCGGCACCACCGTCGACATCTGGCAATATGCCGACGGCAACACCACGCCCACCCATCGTCAGTGGATGCTTGTCCCGCTGTCCACCGTCCACCAATCCACTGGCATCGAGGATCTCCGTCAAGAGTCAGCCAGCCCTGCTCCCGACGCCATCTACGACCTCAGCGGCCGCCGCGTGAAATCTTCAATCCTTAAGAAGGGCGTCTACATCATCGAAGGCAAAAAGGTCGTGATTAAGTGAGAGAAGAACCGAGCTTGCTCGAGTTTTTCCGAACGTGAGCGAGCTCGAACGAAGTTCAAGGTCGTGGTGAAGTAAAGCGGCATGGCACTCCTCAGCATCGAAGTCCCCGAGCGCATGTAACTGCCACTTTTGCTCCGGGTAAACTACCCCTTTACCCGGAGTAAACTCTCAGTTTACCCGGACTAAACTCCCAGTTTACCCGGACTAAACTCTCAATTTACCCGGACTAAAGCTATACCATCACCGCCAGGCTATCAATCGCTGCTAAGTAGGCCATTTTGCGCTGCTAAGTAGGCTAGTTAGCTATGCTAAATAACCTAGTTAGCATTGCTAAATAGGGCAGTTAGCAAAAACACCTCAACACCTCACTTTTTCTTCGGAAATGCCTTTGTAGAAAGGGGTTCCGGAGAGTGAGGTGTTTGACAAACACCTCACTCAACACCTCACTCAACACCTCACTTTTTTCCCTTAAAAAATTTGCAGGATTCAGAATTTTTTCGTATCTTTGCACCATCAATCAAAGGCGGGGGAAAGTACCGCTTGATACCATTGAAAAATGTATTAAAATTTTAACCTTAAGTCTAAAAGGTATGGAGAAAAATTTAACTATTAATGGTGAGGCGCTTGCCGCCTCACAGGAGGGAATGCTCGTAGTAGAGCAGTTCCTAAAGGAGAATTACCTCTTCCGTCGCAACATGCTGAACGGAAAGGTAGAGTTTGTAACCAAGAAGGCTGCTGGCGATGAATGCGCTGACAACGATGCCGCCTGGCGTCCGCTGACGGAACAGGCCCTGAACAGCATCATTGTCCGAGCCAAGCGCGAGGATGTGTGCGACGGGGCAAACCCGAAGAGTGACATCCAGTTGCTGGTGCAGTCAGAAGAGGTACGCGCGTACGACCCCATTGGCGACTACCTGAACCAGCTGCCACAATGGGACGGGAAGAACCACGTGGGGGAACTCTTCAGCCGACTGCCAGGCATCAGTACCGAGCAGATGAACTTCCTCACTATCTGGCTGCGCTCGATGGTGGCCCATTGGCTGCAGATGGACATGCTTCACGGCAACGAGTGTGTGCCTACGCTGATTGGCGCTCAGGGATGCGGCAAGACCACGTTCTTCAGGCGTCTGCTGCCTACCCATCTGCGCCAGTATTATCTGGACCACCTGAACCTGTCGAACAAGTTTGACAAGGAGATGGCGCTGACCAACAATCTGCTGGTGTGTCTCGACGAGTTGGAGGCCATCCGCCCCAGTCAGCACGCATCGCTGAAGCAGACACTCTCGAAGAGCAAGGTCAACGGACGCCCCATTTTCGGAAGAACCCAGGAAGACCGTCTGCGCTATGCCTCGTTTGTGGCAACCACCAACAACCCTCATCCGCTGACAGATGCCACGGGCAGCCGTCGTTACATTTGTCTGCAGATTCCACAGGGGCAGCTCATCGACAACGATGGCGAGGTAAACTACGACCAGCTATATGCCCAAGTGGTGTACGAGCTGCGCGAGGCAAAAGCCCCCTACTGGTTCAACAATGTGGAAGTGGCGCGTATCCAAGAGCTCAACCAGAACTTCATGGGACAAACCGACATTGCCGCCATCGTCAAAGCCTGTTTCCGCAAGCCCGAAGAGGGAGAGAAGCCCCTGGTGATGAACAGCGCCCAGATAATAGCTGTCATCCAGCATGAGTTCCCGACGGTAAAGGCCACCCACAGCACCAAGGTTCATCTGGGCCTGGCGCTGAAGGAACTGGAGTATGAGCACTCTGATCGCGGCCATGTAGCCTATTACAAGGTCATTCCCCTGAAGGCCGATGCAGCGTGACCGCCACCCCAAAAAGTGAGGTGTTGAGTGAGGTGTTGAGTGAGGTGTTTGCTCAACACCTCACTCTTCTAAAGCCCTTTCCACAAAGGCATTTCCAAAGAAAAAGTGAGGTGTTGAGGTGTTTTTGCGATTTGCGGCTATTAAATGTTTTCGAGAATCTTGCCCGATTCAGAAAATAATTGTATCTTTGCACAGAAAATACTGCGCGAAAGCGGGCTGCACCGCCAATAACTACCAAACGAAAACAAATATGCGGCAGAGACTTTTTTATTTATTTGTATTGGCTACGATACTTGCCTCTTGCTCTGGAGACAAGGTGAAGTATCGTATCGGAATATCACAGTGTTCGGATGACATTTGGCGTGACAAGCAGAATGCTGAGCTAAGGATGGGGGCATATTTCCATGATAATGTGGAACTGAAGTTTGCAGCAGCCTACGATAGCGACGAGCGGCAGGTGGAGCAGATTGACAGCCTTGTGAATGACGGCATCGACTTGCTGATTGTAGCCCCCAATCAGGTGCAGACCATCTCGCCTGCCATCGACCGCGCGTACGACAAGGGCATCCCCGTGATTGTTTTCGAGCGCAAGACCAGCTCGCAGAAACATACCGCCTTTATCAGTGCCGACAACTACGAGATGGGGCGTGTGATGGGTGAATACATCGTCTCCCGACTTCATGGACAGGGGACGCTGTTAGAGATAAAGGGATTAGAAGGCTCGTCACCCGCCATTGAGCGTCACAACGGCTTTATGGATGCCATCAAGGATGCACCAGGTATCAAGGTAGTGGGCTCACTTCAGGGCGACTGGACGGAGCCGACAGCCTACGAGCGTACGAAACAATGGCTCGCTAATCATAAAGATGTACGTGTAGACCTGGTGTTCGGTGCCAACGACCGCACAGCGATGGGAGCCCGCAGGGCTTTCCAACTCCTCACCCAGTCGGGGGAGGCAGGGAGGGGGCCTCTCTTTTGCGGTATCGATGGTTTGCCAGGTGAGAACGGGGGTATCCAACTGGTGCGCGACTCTTTGCTCGACGCTTCGTACATCTATCCCACACATGGTGATCAAATCATTGAATTGGCCGTTAACATTCTCGAAGGAAAACCCTATGAGAAAGAGACGCTGATGATGTCTGCCCTTGTAACAAGCGACAATGCCAAGGTGCTGCTGATGCAGGGCGAGGAGTTGATGCGACAGGCCGACCGTCTGGATCAGTTGCACCATAAAGCCGACAACTACCTGCATGAACTTGACACACAGCGTATTGTTAATTGGCTGGCCATTGGCATCATTGCATTGCTCATCGTTATCTTCGTACTGTTCTACCTCTATCATTTACGGAAAATCAGTATGCAGCGGGAGCGCGTGGTGAACACGTTGTGGAATATGGAACCCCAAAAAGCCTCCCCAAGCCCCTCCAAAGGAGGGGATGTTCAGATAGACGATGCAACGCAAAACTCCGTCTCTTCAGGTAACCAAACATCCCCTTTGGAGGGGACTGGGGAGGCTTCTCCTTTCCTCTCCCGCTTCCGCGAGGCCGTCGAGGCTCGTCTTTCGGATAGCGACCTCAGCGTTGACGATCTTGCTGCCGACATGAACCTCAGCCGTGTGCAGCTCTATCGCAAGGTGAAAGCCGTTACAGGCTCGTCGCCAGTCGAATTGCTGCGTACCGCCCGTCTGAACCGTGCCTACCAGTTGCTGCTCACTACCGATAAGAGCGTCTCCGAGGTCGCGTATGCCGTAGGCTTTACTGCCCCCTCCTATTTCACCAAATGTTTTAAGGAAGAGTACGGCATGGTGCCGGGAGACGTAAGGAAATAATACAAAGGCTAAGAAATATCGTTCATTCCCTCGCAAAAATGTTACATTGCAACATATTTTGCATGGGATGAACGATATTTTTATGTTTCTACGTCTAATCGTTACTACTTTTGCGGCATATTTCTGAAACATTAGTACTAACTAAAAACGCAAAAAGCAAATGGAAAGAACAAAGAGATTCTTACTCAGTTTCCTGGCTCTGATGCTATGTACTATAATGTACGCGCAGACGGAGATCACGGGAACGGTGGTCGATGATTTCGGCGAAGGAGTCATCGGAGCCACGGTGAAAGAGAAGGGCACCAGCAATGGTGCCGCGACCGATTTCGACGGAAACTTCAAGATTAAGGTGAAGGCGGGAGCAACCCTCGTCGTCAGCTACATTGGTTACCAGACGCAGGAGGTGGCCGCCAAGAACGGTATGAAGGTGACACTGGTGCCAGACGACAAGGTGCTGCAGGAAGTAGTAGTGACAGGCTACACCACCCAGCGCAAGGCCGACCTGACAGGTGCCATCTCGACCGTGAGCGTAGACGAAATAGCCAAGCAGAACGAGAACAACCCGATGAAGGCCCTGCAGGGTCGTGTACCAGGCATGAACATCAGCGCCGATGGTAACCCGAGCGGTGCAGCAACGGTTCGCATCCGTGGTGTGGGAACGCTGAATGACAACGACCCTCTATACATCATCGACGGTGTGCCCACCAAGGCAGGTATGCACGAGCTGAACGGCAACGACATCGAGAGCATCCAGGTGCTGAAAGATGCCGCTTCGGCCAGTATCTACGGTTCGCGCGCCGCCAACGGTGTAATCATCATCACCACGAAGAAAGGTAAGGACGGCAAAGTGAAGGTGAACTTCGACGGCAGCGTCGCAGCCTCGTTCTATACCAACAAAATTGAGACGATGAACGCCAGCGAGTGGGGCCGTGCCTACTGGCAGGCTAACGTCAATGACGGACTGAATCCTAACAACAATAACGTGGGCTATAACTACGACTGGACCTATAATAAAGAAGGGAACCCCGTGCTGAACGGTATGACCATGAACATGTTCCTCGACGAGAACGGTACGGTACGCGCTGGCGATACCGACTGGTTCGACGAGATTACCCGCACGGGCGTAGTTCAGCAGTACAACCTCTCGGTGAGCAACGGATTGGAGAAGGGTAGTTCCTTCTTCTCCGTAGGCTATTACGACAATCAGGGAACCATCAAAGACTCATGGTTCAACCGTCTCTCTGCTCGTGCCAACAACGACTTCAAGCTCTTCAACGGTGCCGTCACCATTGGCGAGAACTTTACGATAAACCGCACGAAGGGCGTTGATGCCCCTGGTGGTGTGTTGGAACACGCCCTGGAGTTCAACCCCAACTTCCCCATTTGGGCAGAGAATGGTAAGTACGCCCAGGCTCTCGGTGCCTACTCTGAGCGTGAGAACCCGCTGAGCATGATTGCCAACTCAAAGGACAATGAATATACGCAGTGGCGCTCGTTTGGCGACATCCACTTGAGCATTACCCCGTTCAAGAACTTCATGCTGCGCACCACCCTGGGCATGGACTATACTCAGAAGGAGCAGCGCTTCTTCACCTACCCAATAGAGAACGGTAAGGTGAGACGTACCGACTCGGCTGCAGAGAGCAAGCAGGAGCATTGGATGCGCTGGATGTGGAACGCCATTGCCACCTACAATCTGGAGATAGGCAAGCATCGCGGTGACGCGATGGTCGGTATGGAGCTGAACCGTCAGGACTATACGTGGGAGAGTGCCAAGCGCTACGAGCTGGCCATCCTGAATACCGACTACATGTGGCCCAGCGCAGGTGCTGGCAAGCAACTGGCCGAGGGCAGTGGTGACGGATTCTCGCTAGTGTCGTTCTTCGGTAAGGTGAACTACACCTACGATGACAAGTACCTTGCCTCGTTCACCATCCGTCGTGATGGTTCCAGCCGCTTCGGTACGAACAATCAATATGGTACATTCCCCTCGGTAAGTGCAGGCTGGCGTCTCTCTGAGGAGAAGTTTATGGCTAAGACAAAGAGCTGGCTCGACAACCTGAAGGTGCGCTACTCTTGGGGACAGACTGGTAACCAGGAAATCTCGAATACCGCACGCTACACCTTGTATAAGTCGGTTGTCTCTACAGGGCTTTGGGGCAGCGGCCAAGCAGGAACTTCTTACGACATTGCTGGTAAGAACGGTGGTTACGACCTGGCTAACGGTTATGTACGCAATCAGCTCGGCAACGATGACATCAAATGGGAGACCACCACACAGCACAACATCGGTCTTGACTTCGCTGTCTTGAAGAACGAGGTGTACGGCTCGTTCGACTGGTTCAATAAGAAGACCACTGACATTCTGCTCTTCATGGAAGGTATTGCCGCTATGGGTGAAGGCTCTGGACAATGGATCAATGCCGGCGAGGTAAAGAATAATGGTTGGGAACTGAGCGTTGGTTATCGCCACCAGCTGGAGAACGGCTTCTCGTGGGATATCAACGGAAACATCAGTAAATATGTGAACGAGATTACAAAACTGCCTGAGACAGTTGCTGCCAATGGTAAGTATGGCGGTAACGGTGTGAAGAGCGTAGTAGGTCATCCCATGTTCTCGCAGGTAGGTTACATCTACGACGGCATCTTCAAGAGTCAGGAGGAAATTGACAATCATGCCACACAGGAAGGTGCAGGCCTTGGCCGCATCCGCTATAAGGATCTGAATGGCGATGGCGTTATTACTGAGGCCGATCAAGACTGGATTTACGATCCGACACCTGACTTCACATGGGGTCTGAACATCTATCTGCAGTATAAGGACTTCGACCTGACGATGTTCTGGCAGGGCGTGCAGGGCGTGGATGTAGACTGTCGCGGCTATAAGTCGCAGACCGACTTCTGGGCCAACTCTGCCATCAACGTACCTTATCTGAATAAGGGCGTCCGTGCCCTCGATGCCTGGAGTCCTGCTAATCCTAGTAGCGACATTCCCGCACTCACTACGAGCGATACCAACAACGAGGGTCGCGTCAGCAGCTACTACATCGAGAACGGCAGCTATGTGAAACTGCGTACCATACAGTTGGGTTACAACATGCCCAAGAAGTTGACAGACAAGCTGCGTTTGGACCGCATACGCCTATACGCATCGGCTCAGAACCTGCTCACCATCAAGAGCAGCAAGTTCACGGGCAACGATCCGGAGAACCCCGGCTTCGGCTATCCCATTCCTCTCAATCTCACCTTCGGACTGAACGTAGGATTCTAAACCTTGAGTTAAGAATTAAGAGTTAAGAATTAAGAGTTATCGCTACGCGATTAAAAATTTAGAATTATGAAAACGACATATATTAAATATATCTGCGCAATCTGCGTAATCTGTGGTTTGATGAGTTGCTCCGACTTTTTGGACGAGCAGGTGCCGCAGGCCACGCTGACTCAGGACGAAGTGAAGAACCCTGAGTATATCGACAACGTGCTGATTTCAGCATACGCCGGACTGGTTTCAATTGAGGATATGAACGCATCGTTCTCTCTCTGGAACTACGACACACGAAGCGACGACGCATACGTTGGCGGTTCAGACTTCTCTGACGGAGAACCATTCCACAGACTGGAAAAAGGTGTTGGCATTCTTACTACCGACTGGCCTTTCAGCTCCATCTGGACCCGATTCTATAACTATCTTTCACGCGTTAGTCTGTCGATCGACATCCTGGCAAGTGCCGATCAGAATAATGCCACCATCCAGCAGCGTACCGCCGAGATGAAATTCTTGCGTGCCTATGGACACTTCCAGCTGAAACGACTTTTCAAGAAGATCCCATTCGTGAACAAGCTGAACATGACTGAAGAGGACTACAACAACCTCTCGAACACAGAGTATACCAACGACGAAGGTTGGCAGCAGATAATCAACGACCTGGAGGATGCCTACAAGGTATTGCCGGAGACTCAGACAGAGAAAGGTCGCCCGACAAAGGCCGCTTGTGCAGCATTCTTGGCTAAGGTTTATCTTTACAAAGCTTATCGTCAGGACGACGCGAACAGCAATCAGGTGACAGCCATCAACGAGGCAGATCTGCAGAAGGTAGTAGAATACACCAATCCGGCCATCTATACCAAGGCCGGCTATGGTCTGGAGCCAGATATGCACAACAACTTCCGTCCTGAGGAGCAGTACGAGAATGGTAAGGAGAGCATCTGGGCTATCCAATACTCAAAGAACGACGGTACAGTTTATGGCAACCTGAACTTCTCAGATCGACTGATTGTGCCATGTATTCCTAAGGTACACGATTCTGGTTGCGACTTCTACAAGCCATCGCACAATCTGGTAAGTGCCTATCGCACCAACAGCGACGGTCTGCCTATGCTCGACACATTTGCCGACGAAGAATATACCGTTGGTTCAGCTCAGACTGTAGATCCTAGATTGTTCGTAACAGTAGGCGTACCTGGCACTCCTTATATGTTCAACCCAAGCTTTATGATTGCCGAGAGCAACGCTTGGAGCCGCTCAGGTGGTACCTTCGGTTACTTTGTATCGCTGAAGCAGAATGTTGATCCTGCACTTACTGACAGCTATCTGTATCTGTGCGACTCGCAGTGGGCAAGTTCGATGAACCGCATCGTGCTGCGCTATGCAGATGTACTGCTGATGCGTGCTGAAGCACAGGCACAACTGGGACAGACCTCAGAGGCTATCGCACTGGTTAATCAGGTTCGCGAACGTGCAGCAGGTATGGCTACAAGCAGCGTGGTATCCAACTACTCTAATAAGTATGGTGTACACTATGCAGTAGGTAAGTACAGTGGCAGCTACAGCAAGGACGAGGCCATGAAGATTATCAAGATGGAGCGCCGATTGGAGCTGGCTATGGAGAGTGAGCGCTTCTTCGACCTGGTACGCTGGGGCGATGCAGCTACAGTGCTCAACAAGTACTACTCAACAGAGAGTGAGAAGATGAACTTCCTGAGCGGATCGCAGTTTACTGCCAACAAGAACGAGTACCTGCCTGTACCATTCGAGCAGATGGCTGCATCTAACGGACACTATAGCCAGAACTGCGGACAGTGGTAAGGAAAATGTAAAAATGAAAAATGGACTCGCTTTAGCGCTTTTACAAAGCGAAGCGACTAAAAGAATAATGTAAAAACGTCACTATTATGAAACAGAATAATTCTTTCATTTTTAAATTGTTTAATTATTACATTGCAGTAGCAGCTCTGCTGCTTACTGCCTGCGCTGACGATGACCATACGGGCAGTATCAACGTGAGCGGTTCTTGCTTGGTTGAGAAGTTTGTTCTGAACGGACAATACGAAGGTACTATCAACACCGAGAAGCGATTGGTGAAGGTTAAGGTGCCCGTTGATTTCGCCCAGAAGGGTGATATGGAGATAACAAGTCTGACAGTATCTGCTGGCGCACAGACCAATATGAAGGTGGGCGACCACATCAACTTTGATGCCGATCGCAATCTTCACATCAGCAATGGCGACTTGGTAATGGACTATCAGGTAAGCGTACGTAACGACGAGGCCTTGATGTCGCTCTTCATCCTTGAGGGTGTGAAAGGTGCCATCAACCAGCAGGACAAGACTATCACAGTAAGCGTGATGGCCAACAGTGGTATCGACCTGAGCAATGCTACTTTCGAAGTGGAATGCAGCGAGGATGCCACCTGTAGTCCTGCCAGCGGCACTAAGGGCAACTTTACTGAGCCGTTCCAGATTATACTGAACGATAATACTGCTACCACAGTATATACGGTTTTCGTCACTCTGATTGAAGATCCTATTGCACTGTTCGTGGGCGATGCAGAGAACATCGAACTGCTGAACGATGAGGAGAAGGCTGCTGCCAAGTGGCTCACTGGTAACATCGCAAGCGCAGCCTACGCATCATGGAGTGACGTAGCTGGCGGCAACATCTCACTGGCCAAGTGTAAGCTCATCTTCTTCCACCGTCATTGCTCTTCGTATGGCAACTACAACGGATTTGCTGAGGCTGAGCAGGGTGCTATGACAGCACTGGCCAAGATGAAGGAATACTGGCAGAAGGGTGGCGCATTCGTACTGGGACGTAGCGCTGTAAACTATGCTATCGCCCTGGGTGCCATGCCTGAGGACGCTTATCCCAACAATGTCTGGGGTGGCGGTGGCGGCGAAGGCTCCGACCTGATGGGCGATGATCCTTGGCATACCTTCGCATATGACACGACACACCCGCTATGGAAGGACCTCAAGACTTATCCAGGTGCTGCCGACAATGCCATCTACACGCTTGATAAGGATTACACCATCTGCAACACCACATCGCAGTACGGATTCTGGGATACTTATCAGGGCGGTAAGGAGGCTATGGAGGCTAAGACTGGTGGTCGCGCTCTGACTGGCGACAACAGCGTGAACGCATGGGAGTTGAAGGCTGCTAACGGTGAGTTCGGCAAGGGTGGTATCATCTGTCTGGGCTCAGGTCTCTACGACTGGAACTCTCCTACTCCTTACGAGTTGAACTATCACGACAATATGGGCAAGATTATGCTCAACGCATTCGACTATCTCACGAAGTAAAACAACGAATTTCACGAATTACACGAATTGAAGATTAT
>JAEEGG010015349.1_pt1 | contig 16087 bp, 13 predicted proteins | sample 9134161 | NCBI WGS metagenome assembly JAEEGG01 (sample SAMN16246543, study PRJNA631951) | gut metagenome | biome: gut microbiome; feature: rumen; material: CR-attached | host: Bos | place: Iran: Karaj | collected 2018-10
GTCACGTTGCCGCAGTTGGAAATGAGGCAGAGGAGCGTCGAACGGATGCGTTTGCCCTTCGACTCGAACAGCGACACGAGCCTGTCGGCAATACCCGCAGGCGCCGCCTCGGCCACATGCATGATGGTTTTCTCAGTCAGTTCCAACTGGTCGCGGACAAGTTCTCGCGCCTGCCCGAGCACCACCTGGAAGTCTGCTTTCGACGGGCTCATAGACTAGACATCCAGGTCGTTCAATACCTTGTAGGCATTCGTTTCGATAAACTTGCGGCGCGGTTCCACGTCTTCGCCCATGAGCATGCTGAAGATCTGGTCGGCGAGCACGGCGTCTTCCACGTAGCACTGCTTGAGCAGGCGGGTCTTCGGATCCATGGTCGTGTCGTTCAGCTGCTCGGCGGACATTTCGCCAAGGCCCTTGAATCGCGTGATGGTCACGTTCTTCTTGTCTTCCATCTCGGCCATCACCTTGTCCTTCTCGTTCTCGTCGAACAGGTAGCGGTCCTTCGTGCCCACCTTGAGCTTGTACAGCGGCGGCATGGCGAGGAAGATATGGCCCGCATCGATAAGCGGACGCATGTAGCGGAAGAAGAACGTGAGGAGGAGCGTCTGGATATGGGAGCCGTCCACATCGGCATCGGTCATGATGATGATCTTGTCGTAGCGGAGCTTCTCCATCTTGAATTCCGTACCGATACCCGTACCGATAGCGTTCACCAGGTTCTGGATTTCTTCGGTGTCGAGCACGCGGTGCAAGGACGCCTTTTCCACGTTCAGGATCTTGCCGCGGAGCGGGAGGATGGCCTGGAATTCGCGGTTGCGGCCGCTCTTCGCGGAACCGCCTGCGGAGTCACCCTCGACAATAAACATTTCGCACTGCTTCGGGTCGCGGCTACTGCAGTCCGCGAGCTTGCCCGGGAGTCCGCCGCTCTCGAGGACGTTCTTGCGGCGGGCGAGGTTCCTCGCGCGGTGCGCCGCCTCACGGGCAAGCGCTGCGTTGTAGACCTTGTCGAGAATTACCTTGATGGCCGCCGGATTTTCCTGGAAGAATTCTTCCAGCTTTGCGCCGAACGCGGAGTTCACGTAGCTTGCGATTTCGGAGTTGCCGAGCTTGCGCTTGGTCTGGCCTTCGAACTGCGGCTGCGAAACCTTGATGGCGATAACGGCGGTGAGGCCTTCACGGATATCGTCGCTCGTAATCTGCGCTTCTTTTTTGCCCTTGGGCATTTCGGCCGCAAACTTGTTGATGACGCGCGTAAGAGCCGTCTTGAAGCCCGTGACATGCGTACCGCCGTCGTAGGTATTCACGTTGTTCACGAAGCTGAAGAAGTTTTCCTGGTAGCCATCGTTGTACCACATGGCGACTTCGAGCGGGTACTGGCCGTCGGGAAGCACCAGGTGGATGGGCTCGTTAAAGAGCGGGGTGCGGTGTTCGTCCACGTAGCGCACGAATTCGGAGACACCACCCGGGAAGCAGAACGTATCGCTATGGATATTTTCGGGGTCGCGTTCGTCGGTAAGCGAGAGACGCAGCCCGCTCATGAGGAAGGCGAGTTCGCGGAAGCGCGTAGCGAGAGTCTCGTACACGTAGACGGTCTCGGTAAAAATCGTATCGTCGGGGTAGAACTCGACGCTCGTTCCGGTCGTTCCGTCACTTTCCCCGATATCGACCTGCGGACCGCAGGGGATACCCTTCGAGAATTCCTGACGCACGACGCGGCCGTTGCGGCGCACCGTGACGACGAGCTTGTTCGAAAGCGCGTTCACGCAGCTCACGCCCACGCCGTGGAGGCCCGCAGAAACCTTGTACGAATTGCTGTCGAACTTGCCGCCCGCATGGAGCTTGGTCATCACCACCTCGATGGTGCCCACGTGTTCCTTCGGGTGAATGTCGGTCGGGATGCCGCGGCCGTTGTCGGTCACGCGGATGCCGTTGCCCGGCAAAATCGAAATTTCGATGTGGTTGCAGAAGCCTGCCAGGGCCTCGTCGACGGAGTTGTCGACCACTTCCCACACCAGGTGGTGGAGACCGCGAATATCGGTCGAACCGATGTACATGGCGGGGCGAACGCGGACAGCCTCGAGCCCTTCAAGGACGGTAATGCTGGAGCCGCTGTAGGCCTCTTCGGCCTTCTTCAATTCTTCAGATTCTTCTGCCATACTTCCTCTAAAAATCCTCTCGGAAACATCCCGGGCAACCCCGAAACAGGCCACGGTTACACGAACCGGATGAACTGTACGGCAGGCTTGCCGAGCATCGTATTACACCTGTCAATAATAGCATTTTTTTGCAAGAAAAGTTCGCTCTTCCACGCAGAAGAACTGGCCTTCAGCACGAGTGTCCGGCGGTCCAATTTCACGAGTTCCACATGCGCCGCGACGGCCTCTCCGACCACCTCCGAAAAGCGTTCCGACAGCGTCCGGAAGTCCATGTCCTCGCCGATGTGATTCTTCTTCAAGACTCGTTCCAGGAGCACGCCGATATCGACGGCGCGGTCGCCCGTCACACCCTTTTTTCTACGGATAAACATCTTTTACTCCACATCGAACATCTTTATCGGCAGCACATGCCTCTGTTTCGCCTTCAGCACTTCAAGAACGACCGTACTTTCTCCGCCCTGCGGTGTAGTCGTCTTGATAACCACCTTCTTAAGCGTCCCTGGCAGCGGGCAGGAGTTGTCGCACCCATGGACCATCATCACATTGTAATTCGTAATCGATTCCATCGGTTTGGGAATACCCCAACATGCGATGGAAAAGAGCACCACCAAAAGAAAAATTTTTTTCATACCATCTTTCATCACCAATACTCCGCAATAATTTTGTCATCTTTATAAAACTTCAACCCATCACCTCGCCATGTCACATCCGAACAAGTGATTTTTTCATCTTTCAAGCTACAGATATTTCCATTCATTTTTACCATACTTCCCCAAAATCCCCCTATATAAAACCTTCTAGAATTTGGAATTGTATCAAATAGATTTTTTAAAATAATACTATTTCCACTTTCATCATCGAGAATTACACAATACACATCTTTTTCCCAAGCTCTTACGTCGTCACACTTCTGAATCCACTTCAAGTCGTCGCCAAAACGTTTGTACGTAAGATTTTTTGCAACGGAGTCCAAAATCGCATATTGACAGGTATCCCCACCACGAGTCAACTTACTGCCCTGCGCATAAATTTTTCCATCAAGCCATGTTCTAAGTTTCCTCACGTTAAAGCCTACCGAGCATCCGTCCTTATTTTCCTTGACTTTCACCTTGTACGGCTTTTGGCCTATCTTCCAGAAGGAATACACATTCCCCATATCGTTTGTCAAATGATTTACATTTCCGCCCCATATTATAGAATCGCCCAATTGTCCCAAGCCATAGTTAAAATTTTCCTCCATGCCGTTATCCAGCGAATCCATAAACACCGGCCCATCTAACTGCACTCGATAATTGTAAATAAAGATAGCTTGGTTCCCTTTGCCACTTCCAACTTGGTCGTCATCTTCATCCGTTCTTTCATACCAATTCCGCGCATTATATGCAATCACCAGGGAGTCGTTGATAAAGCCGACAATAGATTTTTCGGTTCTATGTTCCGCCCAATCAAAGTGGGTATCCTCATCAAACCAATCTCCACACCCCCACATGCCTACACACGCAAACGCGAGCGCCAAAATCGCAAACAATCCTTCAATTTCAGACTTTTTCAACAAATTTTTCAGACTCTATTCTCCTTAAAACTTTTTCTGCGTATTTTACTACAAAATAATAGCAAACCAAGTTGCATATTCAGTGCACCGGTGCCCTCGTGCGGGGAATCAAGAGCAATCATCTTGTCAACGTCGCCATTATAGACATTCGCATCAGTCACGTATTCATGCGATGCCACGCCGCCCATGCTGTGCGCAATAAGGATATTGCGGGAAGGGATAGAACGATATTCGTGTACAAAATTTTCTCTATAGTCTTTTAAGTTAACGGCACCTCTTGCCCGCACCTCTTGCGCTTCTTCAAACAAGGACCGACGAACGGAGCAGTTGTTGTTTCCCTTCCACGTTCTGTCGCCAATTTCATGGGCGTTATGCGCAGGGGACGCCGCTGGATTCGCAAAAGCACGTTGAAGATAGATATATTCGGAACCATACGTTATGGTATCCTCAAAAACAGCGGAATCAAGCCAGTACGTCAGTTTCTTGCCAGAATTTTTATTCCAATCTTCACTAGAATCGGGTTGATAGGTTCGGTCATAGGCTCCCAGCATACCGACAGCATCTCCAAGTTTCCAAATACTATCTGTACTAGAAACCGTATAGGCGTCAAATATTCCATCACCATTACAGCTACTTTCAAAGCCTTTTTCTTCCGGTGCAGCACCATGAATAAGCACAACATTGTACCGAGAAAGAGCCTCCATTGGCTTTGCCAAAACCAATGAACAAGCTATTGATATAATGCAGCTAACAATCTTTTTCATTCATTGTTCCAATTAATGATCAAATACCATTTTTACGGCTTCGTAATCAACTTTGTAATAATGACCCAAATAGCAAACAAATGAATTCTTATATTCAACCGCATGGTAAGAATTCAAACTAGCCCCTTCAATTTGATTATTCCATAATGTATCGCCCATTCCATCACTATTTTTTACAAACGCTCCTGCAAGGAATCGCTCATAATAAGACATTACTGTATCCTTCTTAACAGCACCTACACAATACTCAACCCCTTCGTGCACCCACAAATCAGAACAGCCTTCAGCAAAATCATCAAGTTTTTCATATCCCATTATTTCCTTTCTTTTTACATCCACAATTGCATAACCGCAATTTTCAGTACTCCCCACCAAGCGCCATTTCCCATCTCCCCAAATTCGAATCGATTTTATTTTCTCTTGCGTATTACATCCAGACCAAGAAAAAACACCAAGTTTTTCAAAATTTTCACCAATCGTCCATTTAAAAAAAGAGCCATCAGATTTCCTGAAAACAATGACCGTTGAATCATCAACCAAATCATATACATCAAAAAAATCCATTTTATCCGTACGCCAACTTTTCCAAACGACATTGTTTGTATAAAAATTTTCAACTGATAGGAACAACCCCATATCTTTATCCGAACATTCTTCTCCAAGTGGTTTATGAATACACGTTTCCTCGATTTCATCTGTTACATAAACCGCAAGTGAATCTGAAATAAACCCAATCAATTTGCCACGTGAAGCATCTCCAACAGATTCATTCCAGCATCCCCACATGCTTGCGCACACGAGCATGGCCATCGCAATAGCAAACTGTCTAGAAACTATGTTCTTCATAAAAGCCTCCCTTGCCACTCCGTTCTAAGTCGAATCAAGAACATGCGACAAAAATCCGTATATAAATATATTCAAAACGTCAAACAAAAGGGCAGCCTCGTTTTTGAAGCACCCGTCTCATTTATGTTTGAAACGAACCCTTCTATGAGCTCTATGTAGAGTAGGCACAAAAAACTGCAAAGACAAGCTTACACGAGCAAAAGTTTGGAAAGGGTAAAGCCGCCGATGAGGATACTCGTCATGCCGGCGACCACGGTGGACTTGGTGCTCTTGCCCACGCCCTCGGCACCGCTATGGGTGAAGAACCCGAAGAAGCAGGCGTAACTTGCAATAAAGTAGCCGTAGAGCGTCGCCTTGATAAGGCCCACGACAAGATCCCAGTTGTGGTAGAACATGCGCACGCCGTAGAAGAACACCGACCACGAGACTTCCTTGTAAATGTGGGCCACCTCGTAGCCGCCCGCAATACCGATGAAGATGCTGATGACGGTAAGCGTCGGGAGCATGATGACGGTCGCGATAAGGCGCGGCGCAAGCAAGAACTTGTAGGGGCTTAAGCCCAACACCTTGTAGGCGTCGAGCTGCTCGGTCACGGCCATGGTCCCGAGTTCAGAACACATGGAGGCGCCAATGCGGCCCGCGAGCACCATCGCGGTCAAGATGGGGCAGAGTTCCACCATCACGGACTTGCCCACGGCCATGCCCACGAACATCATCGGGATCATGTCGCCAAACTGGTAAGCGAGCTGCCACGACATGATGGCGCCGGTCGCAAGCGAGGCGGCGAACACCACGGGGATACTCGTCACGCCCACGCGCTGCATCTGTTCCACGGTCGTGTGGAAATTCGAGAATGCGCCGGGAATGTTCTTGAACAGTTCCCACACAAACTTGAAATAGTTCAGGACCGTACGCAGGAACCTGCGTACAAACCGCCCGAGCGCTTCCGCAATGCCGTTCATGAGCTCCACGCGCAGGGCCTACTTCTTTTTCTTGGACTTCTTCGAATCGGCCTTCGCAGGGCGCTTGCCCGGACCCGAAATCGTCTTCTTGTAGAGGGCGTCGTCGGAGAGGTACTTGATGGCTTCCTTGAGCTGCTCGTCGCGCTTGAGCGAGAAGGCGGTGCTCACGGAGTCGTTCACCATCGCGGTCAGGAGTTCGCGCTTGATGCCGTCCTTGATGTAGTCCTTGTTCTCGTCGAACTGGGCGTCGCGCTTCGCCTCGAGGGCCTTGCGCATGTCGGAAAGGCGCGCGGCGAGGGTCGAATCGGAAACCGTCTTGGCGCTGTCGCCCATGTAGTTCTGTTCACGCACGATGCTCTTCTCGAGCTGGTCCACGCCGACAAGCGCGTTGCTCTTCACCTTCATGAAGTTCGTGTCCTTCATGCAGAAATCCTTGAACTGCGTGTAGAGGGAATCCGGTACCGTCCAGTCGGCATCGACCTTGACTCCGGCCTTGTCGAGCTGCGGACGCACCTTCACGGCGAACTTGAAGTACATGGCCATGCGTTCCTGCACCTGCACCACCCACGGCATCGGCGAAAGCTCGATATCCACGTCGGGCGTGATGCCGCCACCGCCGAACATCATGCGGCCGTTGTTCGTGTAGAACGTGTCGCGCGCGACGGTGTCCTTCTTCGCGGAATCCGCAGCGGCCTTGTCGACGTCATCCTCGGATTCCTCTTCCATGAGCTTGAGTCCCTTGATGCCGTTTTCGGGCTTGTTGATGCAGCGGCCGAAGGGCAGGTAGTAGAAAGCCGTCGTAAGCTTGAGCGCGTTGCCCTGGTTGTCGAGCGGGAAGATGGTCTGCACCGAGCCCTTGCCGAAGGAAGTCTTTCCGATGACAAGCGCGCGGTCCCAGTCCTGGAGAGCGCCGGAGACGATTTCTGCGGCACTCGCGGAACCCTGGTTCACGAGGACCACCATCGGGACATCGGGGCCGAGCATGCCGTCGCGGCGGGCGCGGCTCTCGGTACGCTGGGTGCGGCCGAGCGTAGAGACGATCACGTTGCCCTGCTTGAGGAAGAGCTCGCTAATCTCGATGGCCTGGTTCAAAAGTCCACCCGGGTTGTAGCGCATGTCGAGCACGAGCTTCTTCATGCCCTGCTTCTTGAGGCCGCGGATGGCGTTTTCCACGTCGCTCGTCGTCTTGTCGCTGAAGGTCGCGAGCTTGATGTAGCCCACGTCCTTGCTGACCATGCCGTAGTAAGGAACCGCGTGCACCACGATTTCAGCACGGGTGATGGTAAAGTCCATGAGGTCGGGCACGCCTTCGCGTTCGATGGAGACCGTCACGTCGGTACCAATCTTGCCACGCAGCTTGCTCACCGCGTCGTCGAGAGAGAGGCCCTTGGTGTCCTTGCCGTCAATCTTGCGGATACGGTCGCCCGCGCGGATGCCGAGCCTGAAGGCAGGCGTTCCCGAAAGCGGGGAGATGACCGTGAGGATGTTGTCGCGGAGGCTGATGGTGATGCCCACGCCGCCGAACTTGCCTTCCATGGAGACCTTGAGGCCTTCGTAGTCCTTCGGGGTGAAGACCGTCGTATGCGGGTCGAGGATGTCGCGGATGCCGTTCAGGGCTGCATCGGTGAGTTCTGTCGGGTTCACCTCTTCCACGTACTTCCGGTTGACCTCGGAAAGCACCTTGTTGAGGCGGGAAACTTCGTCGTAAAAGTCGCCGGGGGGCGTCTTCGTGTCGCCCGCGGCAAAGGAGAACGTCATTGCCGAAAGGGCAACCGCAAATGGAATTCGGGAAAATTTGAAATTCATGACTGAAAAATACAATTTCGCGGCTAGATGGACACGCCAGAAGCGGAAAAAACCGGCCCAAATGGACCGGTTTTTGAAAAAAAGGAGAGAGAGTAGAAAAATCAGGCGGCTTCGTTCAAGATCCGATGAATTTGTTCAGTCTTGAGCTTGGCCAGTGCGGATTCCTTGAGCTGGCGAACCCTTTCCTTGGAGAGCCCGACCATCGGGGCGATTTCCTTGAGGTTCAAGTCGGAATCCATCGAAAAACCGTAGTAGAGCTTCAGGATGTCGCGTTCCTGCTTGGTGAGGTTTTCACGCATCACCCTTTCATAGACGTCACCGCAGTTCTTGCGTTCGGCAAGGGCGTCGGTGCAGGCATCCATGGAAGCGAGCGTTTCACCGAGGGTCGTATCGCCATCTTCTCCGACGGGAGTGTCGAGAGAGGAGGTCTTGGAGCCCATCATGAGGATCTTCTCGATGGCCTCGCCCTTGTACTTGGAGACTCCGGAGAGGCTTTCGGGATCGAGCACGTAGCTTCCACCCACGACCTGACGGAGCTTGCCGCCCTTCTTGTTGAAACGGCGGAGTACGAGTTCCTTCTCGGCGCTGATGCGGACCATGCGGCCCTTCTCGGCGATAGCGCGGGTGATGTTCTGGCGAACCCACCACACGGCGTAACTGATAAACTTGATTTTCTGGTCCGGGTCGAAACGGCGGGCAGCTTCCATGAGACCGAGGTTGCCTTCGCTGATGAGTTCGCCCACTTCGAGGCCCTGACCCTTGTAGAGATTGGCAATGTTCACCACGAAACGCAGGTTGGACTTGACCAGCAAATCCATCGCCTCGCGGCTTCCCTGCCTGATCTTTTTGAGCAGCAGGATTTCCTGAGCCCTAGTCAGCAGGGGGTATTTCGAAATCTCGTTCAGGTACTGAAAGTAGCTATCCCTTTCTTCCCTAGTGCGTGTATTCGTAATCATGATAAACCTCTGCTGTTGTGTAGTGTCGTTTGCTTTACGTTTACAAATTTACCTCCAATTCCCCTTTACTGTGTCATTATCGGGAAAGCCGTTCGCAAAAGTTAAATTGGTTTTTTGTCGGAAATTTTCGCAGTTTCGTCACGTTTTCGTCACAAAAGGGGTGAAAAAAGCCCATTTTTACCTATTTTTAGTCTATGACTGTAAAAAGAACAGCAAAAGCCGTTACAAAAATCCTCGAAAACCAGCGTGGAACGCTCGAAGGCATGCAGGAGGCGAGCTTTTCGCGCAGCGAAAAGTACTTGATGGACCTGCTCAAAGAAGAAACGAAGTCCATCAGCTATCCCATTCCCCCGTTCGTACCTCTCCTACTTATCTGGATTTTCGTACTTCTGTTCCCGCTGGCCACGTTCCTCGACCCCTCCGTCATCACCTCCCCAAAAATTAACGCGAAGGGCGTCGTAGGCTTCTACGTTCCCTTCATCACCACGACCCTCATCTTCTTTCTCAACCAGAAATTTCTCGTTCCGAGCTGCATATTCAAGAAGCACTATATTCCATTCGTCATTCACAACGCCTTACTTGTCATCGGCGCCATCTTTGTACGCGAAGTCGCATTCTTCCTCCTTGAACGCAGCCCCGACGAAGGCATCAGCTACTTCTTCACATCGTATTGTTTTTCGAACATGAAGGGCGGGCACTTCTCTTTCATTACAGTCATATTATTTTCCATTCTCGTAGGGTTCGTCTGCGGCATCAGCGTTTTGTACAACATTGTCTTGAGACACACGCTAAGAGCATTCGTCCAGCGCGAGCAGAAAAACATGGTCCTGCAGTACGAACTCGACTTCCTCAAGAACCAGCTGAGTCCGCATTTCCTCTTCAATACGCTCAACAACATCTCGGCCCTCATCACGATCGACCCGAAGCGCGCCGAGGAATCCATGGCCAAGCTCTCGAAGCTTTTGCGCATCACGCTCTACCAGACATCCGACAAGACCATTCCCCTCCACGACGATATCGACATCCTGCAAAAATACGCGGACTTAGAAAGGCTCAGGCTCGACAGCAGCTACGATCTGAAATTCGATATCCAGGTCGAAGACCCCGACTTCCAGGTTGCGCCCCTCATCGCGATGCCGCTCGTGGAAAACGCCATCAAGCACAGCATCAATCCCGACGGCAAGAGTTTCGCCCACATCATCATCCGGCAAGAAGGAAACGCCCTGTCGATCCGCACGGAAAATTCGAACTTCCCGCGCAAGGCAAAATCCAACGCCGGTGGGCTCGGTGTCGCTACGATGAAGAAGCGCCTGGACCTTCTCTACACATCGAATTACGAATACACGACTTCCGTCGAAGAGGGCGTCTACAAGGCTTCTTTAAAGTTAATCACCCCGCAAGTTCCGTCAAGCAGTGATTAATCACCCCTTGATCAGTTTACAGATAAACTTTTTTAATTTTCGGCCTTTCCGCGGGCCGTTTTTTTATATAGCTTTCTGATTCACGTCCGGGAAGTCCTCCCGAACCTAGGCTAGGCCTCAAGGGGCCATTCTTTAGATAAGACCAATATGGGGAATTCCTATGAAGCATAGGAGTCTGAGGGGTATTGCTGTCGCGGGCCTTTTCCTGGCCGTCGCGGGTAACGCCCAAATCTGCAACAACGCCGTCATCTACGACGGTTCAAGGAACAACGGAAGAATGGAGGAACAGGGACGCACGTTCCCCGAAGCTCCGGAATGGAAAGCCAACTGGGGCGATTTCGACAAGATGATGTCGCCCTACATCCGCCTTTCGGGTATAAAGAATGTTCGCGGGGACTGGACGGGTACGCTCGTCTTCGACGAACTTCCTGCAAGTGTCCGCGGCGGCTCGCTCAAGATGGCTATCCGCGCAACGCAGGCCGCAAAATTCGGCGTGTGGCTCGTAGAGGCGGCGGGAGCGGGCAATGTCTCTTTCCGCAACATCGAGGCGAACAGGACCTACGAACTTGACATCCCTATCGAAAACCTGCTCGGAAAAACGGAAGCCAGCGTACGCAAGGTCGGTATCGGCCTCTTCGGTGTCCCGGCAAATCAGTACACGACGCTTTTCGTAGACAACGTCAGCTTCTCGTGCGTGGGCGACGGCGCCGCAAGTTCCTCCAGCACCCAGTCGATGTCCTATGGGGAAGCTGCAGGCGCGTACTACTTCAGGGACGTGAACCCCGCCTCCGCATTCCGCGCAAGCATCAACAACGACATTCCCGTACGCACGGCGCGCATGGCCATGGATGCCGCGACCCGCACCGAGTACAAGGCGCGGACAAACAAGCCGTTCGTGCTGGGCGAACAGGATTACCGCCAGATCGAAGCGTTCAAGAACGCAAACGACCTTTCGCCCGAAAAATCCCGAGATGGCTGGTACAAGAGCATGTTCCTTGTCGACAGGAACCGCCTCAGGGATAGCGTCATCGCGAATCCCAAGACGCTCTTCACCGAAGCGCAGAATGTCACGGCCGCATACGGCAACAGGACATTGCCCCTGCTTATCGCGGACGTGGATTGCAGTGTCAAGTACTACAGCGACACGACGCTCTCCACGACAACCCTGGAAAATTACCACCTGCTGCTTGCAGGGTTCCCGACTAGCTACGTGAAGGGTTCCAAGGTAAAAATCGCCTACGACCCGTACTTCGTCGCGACGACCCGCAACGGCCTGCCGAGTGTCGAAATCTGCACCGACGAAAAGTGCCAGGCCGTCGAACGCGGCTCCGTCGCCGAAATCGAATTCAAATCGGCAGGAACGCAGCACGTCATCGTAAAGCTCCGTTCCGGAAACACGACAACACAACAGGTTCTCTCGCTGGAGGTACGATAACATGAACCAGATTTTGAAATTCACTTCGGCCCTCGCGCTTTCGCTTTTCGCCAGCGCAAGCGCATCCCACCTGGACGCATTCTTCCTCAACACCGGCAACGAAAAGAACGACTGCATTTCCCACCTGCCGACGGGAGGCCTCGGCGTATGTTTCAACGCGCAAGGCGAATCCCACCTTACCGCGCGCGACGCCGATGTCCGCATCCGCATTATCGGCGGCATCAATGACGACGCGGCACTGTTCAAGACTGCGCTCAGCAGGCCATTCTTCATCATCGACGGCATCCACCTGAGCGTCGACGAAGAACGCACCCTTGACCAGCTACAGGAAGAAACCGAGAACTTCGATATTCCCGGTATCCTCACGGAACTGGGCTACACCCCCGTCCTGGTGCAGTTTTCGCAGACCGTGCATACCTCGCTGCAGAAGAACTCCCAGACATTCGCCGCACTGCTCAAATTCCTGGGAAACAACAAGGCAATCTCCTTCCCGAACAAGAAAGAAGACGGGTTCATCGTACTCGGAATCAGCCAGGGAGGTATCCTCGGGCGGTATGGTTCCTACCTCTACGACACTTCTCGCAAGGCAAACGATGCCTCCATCCGCCTCTACGCTTCGCTCGATTCGCCCCACCAGGGAGCGGTGATGCCGCGAGGGCTCATTTCGACCATCGACTTCTGGGCAAACAAGGCGGGAATCGCCTCGGCAGAGGCTTTCAACGACCTCATCACATCGCCGGGTGCACGAGACCTGTTGCTGTACGATACGGAGGCCGGCAATGGCACCTACGAGGCAAAGACGGATGCGGGGCGTTTCCTGTTCGGCGAATACCGCAAGGCGGCAAACTACAAGGGATTCCCCGCCGTCCTCATTGCGCAAGGGCAGATGAAGGGTAAGTCTCCAAAGCACGAATCCATCTACTATATCCTGAACCGTTCGGCAAAACGCGGCGACGAGCCCTGGGGACGCGCCTCCAGCAGCATGATGGCATCCGCAAACAAGGATTCCGCCTTCTCGCACAACCATGTCTACGAATTCCTCTCGCAAGACGAAACCGCGACACCAAAGGGAAACGCAAAATTCGACTTCGTGCAGGGAAGCACGTATCCCTTCGCAAGGACCATGTACAAGTCGCTCCGCGACGGCATGAAAGACGCCATCCCCGACGACATGGAATACCAGATAAGGATGTTCGGGGCTTCGCTCTATACCCTGAACTTCACGAATTCCTGGGAAGCCGATTCTCTTTACCAAGGGAACAGTACGTTCATCCCGACAGCAAGCGCCATGGACCTGCAATGCAGCGGAGACCTGGCCATGCGTTCCGACTGCGCGTTCAGCAAGTCGTATTCCGGGTTCCCCTTCGAAAATCCGGGGAAGAATTCTACGGCCAAGGCGGTGTATGCCGTGGATGCGACGCATCCACGATTCGACGAGGCGACCAGCGGTCGCCACATCGAATCCCCCGTCCGTTCGGACGGCAGCATAGACACCGCCGTGCTGAGCGGCATGCAGACAGACATCTGGCGACTGCTCTGCGAAGTGGCGAAGGCAGACTACGATAGTGCAAATCACGAGTTCCGCAACATGAGGCTTACCGGATTATTCCATCCGAACACGAGCTGCATGGACCTTTCGAAGATGCCGGAAATCATCAAGAACGGCGGCAAGCTGCAGACAAAGGAATTCGGTTTTGTCCGCTACGATTACAACGAGAAGGCGACGGAGGCCGATGAACAGGTGAAGTTCACGCTCCCTTCCGGCTGGCAGAAGGTGGCGACCGTCGACAACGCGAAGGATGTTCCCGACGGAGCCATTTTCGAAATCGGCATCAAGGCGGAAAACTCCAAGGGCAACTGGATGAAGGCCGAGCTCCTGCTCACCAAGAGACAAGACGGAGGCGCGCAGGTACAGCTCGAAGAGGTGAACGTGCCGCAAGATGGGCAATTCCACACGATCCGCTGGCAGATGCCGAGCGTTCCCGGCGCCATGTCCAATTATCGCTGGTTCCGCCTGGTGCTCAATTCCAGCGGCGCGACGATGACCCTCACCAAGCCGAGGCTCATCACCTCAGCCGTCGCCAACCTCGAAAAGCCCTCCCCTATCGCCACGGCAAAGCTATTCCCCTCCAATTACGATATCGTCAACTGGACTCCTTCGACCACCATCGTCAAGGGCGACAAGGCGACTACATTCAACTTCGTGGAACGCTATTCCGGAATACATCTCGACTTTGGCGGAACTTATTCCCTCGACGCCTACAGCGAACTGAAGGTAGAATACCGCGCCGGAACATGCCTGCATAGCGAAATCTATTTCGGAACCGCCTCTAAGGGCAAGGTGAACCTCGGGGGCAACAATAGTTTGCAAAATGAATTTGTAAGCAAAATTTTACCCTTACCGCAAGTCATCAACACGAACGTGACCGTATCCAACGGGCTTTCCGCATCGCGCTTGACTTTGCAGGCGATTCGTGCCAACGAGACCTGCGAAATACGTTCCATTTCGCTACAATAAGGCGCATTGACATCCAGTTTCAAATAAGATAACTTTCAAAGAACAATATACAGGGCCGGGACGCCCCGGCCAAGGGATGTTATAATGAGCAAAAAGAAACTTCCGCTCCTTCTTGCTGCAGGGGCGACACTCCTCACCATGACTGGTTGCATTCCGCAGATGCAGTCGATGGGATCCGCGCCGCTCCCCGCCTTCCACCAGCCGAAATCGACTCCCGACGGTGAAAAGCAGATCAGCCTCTCCGCCGACGCCTACGGAACTTTCTCGGCTTCGGGACAGAACGTGGAGCAGGTAAATGCAGGCGGCGGCGCCCTCTCGTTCGAACTCCACCCCGCCGGGGCGGTTTCTCCGCTGTTCGTCTCGGCTTCCGTGGCCGGGATTGCGGGCACGCTCCAGTTCGGGTGCAACGACCTGCCCTGTAGCGAGGTCTATACCGACTGGCTAGCTACCGGCGAAGGCGACGACAGCTACACCTTCTGGAACCTGCAAGAACGTGTCCTCGCAGGCGCCGAATTCAACATCGGCAGCCACTTCTTCACGGGCGCTGCAGGCGGCATCCAGTTTTACCAGGGCGGCGGCGATTTCGAAAGCAAGCGCGACCGTCTGGAAAAACGGAGCCTCGTAAAGAATATCGATGCACGCTACGACTGGAGGCCCATCGCTTCCGCATGGCTCGGCCCGCGCTTCGGTGCAGGCGGCGCGATTTCGTTCGAGTACAGTATCTCCTTCGCCGAAACCATTAACGAATGGAACTCGCTCTTCGGAATCTCCTACAGTCATCCGAGCGGATTCCACGGGACCGTCTTCACGAGTTCGAATACGTCTTTCGCCGTGAGCCTCGGAAAGACGTTCCTGTTCTAGATCTTGTATCCCCCCTAAAAAAGGGTCGCCCGGTTTCCCGGACGGCCTTTTTTGCTACTTCATCTTGATTTTCATCTCGAAAACCTGGCGACCCGCATCGTCCTCGATCTTCATGTACGTCGCACCCATCTTGTCGGCACGGAAGATGCGCACTTCCTGCCCCTCGTGCGTCTCGCCCATAAAGTGCACCTCGAGCATCGAAGGAATGCAGAGTTCCAGATCTTCCGAAGAGAACACGTTCAGCGCGAGCTTCACGTACTCGATGTTGTTCATGTGGTGCGACATGTCGATATGCTGGGGCAGCACCTTCTGGCGATAGACCTCCACATATTCTGCGGGTTCCACCGGGAACTTCGTAAACTTGCTGTCCATGAACGGCTCCGGAGCGCCTTCCGTCGGGAAGTCGACCGCAGAAAGTTTCACGGGACGGTGGCGTTCCAGGTCCAGGCAGCACGCCTCCTGCACGGCGAGGATAATCGGTTCGCCTTCCAGCGTAGTGATGGCCGTGTTCTCGTATGTACGGATTGGCGCATTGTCGGTAGGGAAAGACGTGGTGACCACCTTGTCCCTCCAGAACGGGCGCTGGAAGAACTTGAATTTCGCCTTGTAGATAACCCAGTAGGCGCCCTTCTCATGGACACAGAAGTTGTCCTGCTTGATGGCGCCGAAATTCTCGGTGAAGTTGTCCTGCACCATGAGTACCGTCTGCGCGATGCCCATCTTGCCCGAGACGTCGATGTATGCCGACGTAATGGTACGCTGTTTCTGGAAAACCAGCGGATTCTTTGCAAGTGCGTAAATATCGATCAT
>JAEEGG010015352.1_pt1 | contig 16085 bp, 13 predicted proteins | sample 9134161 | NCBI WGS metagenome assembly JAEEGG01 (sample SAMN16246543, study PRJNA631951) | gut metagenome | biome: gut microbiome; feature: rumen; material: CR-attached | host: Bos | place: Iran: Karaj | collected 2018-10
GAACATCCTTCTGGCTGTTTTGGAGTTCAATGCCCAGTATGCCTACAACATCAATGGAAATCACAGCATATTCCTCTCTCTGGGCTTTCCTTTCCTCGGATGGATCGATGTCATGGGTGTTCCCGGAAACAACAACGCCTACTCGATCATGAGCTTTATAGCAGTCCCTTACACATTCCGTCAGATAGAGGAAGGAGGCCGCATGGAAGGCATAACAGAGAAGGCAGTCCTTGTCAGTGCCCTTGCCCCGGTCAAGATCGGCTACATCTACAGGTTCTAGGAGGTCAGCATGAGAAAGACAGCATTACTGGTAACAGCACTTATCATTCTCCTCCTTGCCACTACCTGCAGCTATGACCCTGTCAGGAGAGTCAGGGACCCGTATTTCCAGAACATAATCGTAGTGGGAATCGACGGCGGCGGATCACTGTTCGACAACGGAGATGCCGTGACCGACGAGTTCAACGATTTCTTCTCCTCAGACGGAAACATCTTCTACAACTACAAGTGTGAGACACCGTCAATCAGCGCCCAGAACTGGGGAGCCTACCTTCATGGAGTGACACCGGAGAAGCTTGAGGTGAACAACCTCAAGATCGCATCGGTGCGCTTTACTGACACGTTCCATCCCAGTGTCTTCCAGGTCATCCACGATGCCGCACCTGATTTCACCCTTGCCTCCATCTGCCACTGGACACCTATCAACTACGGCCTGATAGAGACCTCAGCAGGCGTCTACAAGGACAATGACATCCGCTTCCGCTTCGAGACCTACACCGACCATGAGGTACGCGACCACGTCGTGGAGTATGTCGATGCCAACATGCCCACCCTTCTCTTCGTCCATCTGGATGACGTTGATGAGACCGGCCACTCAAAGGGCTACGGATCGCCCGAGCATCTCGAGGCCATTCGCATGAACCAGGACCTGATCCTTGACATGTTCGCCGGATATGACCCGGACACAACGCTCTTCATCGTCGTGACGGACCACGGCGGGACACCGGACGGAGAGCACGGAGGCGATACCGAGCCCGAGATGCGCATCACGCTTGCCATCAGGGGCAAAGGGCTGAACATATCAGCCTTTGACGGCTTTGAATATCATCCGCGTGACCTTGCGCCGATAATCCTGACTGCGCTAGGCATTGAGGTCCCGTCCTGCATGGACGGACACTGCCCCGCAGGCTTATTTGAGACTATCTGATTCACATAGAAGGAGTTAAAAATGGGAGTTTTTTCAAAGTACCACAGATTCCGTGAGGCCGGAGAAGACGCGAACGTCAACAACGTGGAGCGCTTCGGAGAGCCCAAGAGATCGCTTTTCACAACCACAAAGGTCTTCACACTGCACCACCACATCGACATCACAGATGCAGAGGAGAACGTGGTGTATAAGTCAGATTCAAAGGTCTTCTCCATCCATGACAAGACCCACATCACCGACATGAACGGCAACGAGGTGGCCTATATCTGGCGCAAGGTGTTCACCCTTCATGAGAGGCACTTCATCGAGATGGCTGACGGCACAAACTTCCAGCTCTCAAACGAGATATGGCACCTTGTGAAGGACATCACGAACATCGAAGGCCTTGGCTGGCAGCTTCGGGGCAACTTCGTGGGACTGAACTTCGAGCTCTATGATGAGAATGATGAGATAATCGCGGTGATCTGCCAGAAGATAATCTCACTTCATGACAAGTACTGCATTGACCTGTACAAGCCGGAGCACGAGAAGACCTGCGTGGCGATCCTCATCGCACTCCAGCACATGATGAAGGACAGGGAGGCATCTGCCGCAGCCGCAGGTTCAGGAACCGGAGCAGCGGTCAGTGCATCCTCATCGTCGAACTGAGATCAGTTCATCATCACCAGACCGCGACCCTGTCCTCCGGGGCGCGGTACATCGCCGTGCCCTCCTTGACCTGCGGATAAGCGCTGTAGAACTCATCGAACATCTGAACCACGAAATTGGCCCTGATGTAATCAGCGGGATGGCTGTCTTCCATGTAGAGGGCCAATGCTGACTCGAAATCAGGCTTGATTGAGTACCACATAAGCGCATAGGTCCTGAAGAAGAGGTCATAATCGAAGTCAGGATACTGCTTGGCGATATCAAGTGAGAGCGCAATACCGCCGAGGTCCGCCACCATCTCGTCAATCACAAAGCCGCCGTTGACCGTCATACCGTCCGCCACCTCAATTGAGCTCATGGCATCAGCGACCTTCCCGGCCCTCTCGGCGAATCTCTCTGCATCCTCCTCAGTCCACCAGTTCTCCTCGTTTCCGACACCGTTGTAGTTGGCCCCGCCTGTGTCAAAGCCATGGGTGATCTCGTGGCCTATCGTGGCTCCGATCGAGGCAAGGACTGTCTCTATGCTCTGGTCATAGTAGAGCGTGTCATAGAGGATTCCGGCAAGGATGTTGATGGAGTTCTCAGCTGTCACGTAGTAGGCGTTGGCCTCTGTTGTCTTGGTGTTGGAGAACACCCAGTTGCCTCTGTCGATGTCCTTGCCCAGGAAAGACGTGGTATATGCCCTGTAGAAGTCATCGCGGCACAGGACTGCATCAAGCAGGAACTGGTCGTGGTCCTTGACTATCTCGCTAAGCTCATGGAAGTCCAGCCACTCTTCGGGGTATACAACCACACAGACCATCTGGCTGAGCTTGTCCAGGGCCTTCTGCTTTGTCTCCTCGGACAGCCACGGCTCGACCTTGAGCCTCTGCTCCATGGCGGCGATGTACAGCTTGGTCAGATACACAATCTTCTCCCTGAGCCCCTCAGGGAACACGAACTCGAGATAGACCTGGTCAACCGCACCGGCAAGGTATTTGTTGATGAATTCGTAGCTCACCTGCTCGATGTCGATCTCGGTCACATCTTCGATCATCTCAGATGCGGCATATGTGTCGATGTCGAGGAAGCTCATGGCATATTGGGCCATCGGGATCACATAGAGGGCCTCTATGACATCGATGTTGTCCGTCATGTACATCTGCTCCATGCCGTAGAACATGCCGGCATTGCTGATGGTGTATGTCACAGGATCCCCGTCACATGAGTAGTATCCGAGTCCCATCACAAGGTCATACAGCGGAGTGCAGAACTCCTTTAGCCCTTCCAGGTTCACCTCAATCATGTCATTCTCATAGCCTGTCTTCTCGATGAAATCGGAATCAAGCTCCGCGGCCTTTAGCTCGAACTGCTCAATCCCGTCCACGACAGTGGCAGCGAAGTTCTCCTCATAGCCTGCGAGAACGAGCAGCGAGACAAGATAGTCCTTGACCAGCGCCAGATCTTCCTCTGTGTAATCCTGGCTCAGGTTCGCTGAGATAGGAAGGTTGAAGTCAATCCACACGCCGTATTTGCCGGTGCCGTCCATGGCATCGCTGACCACGAACTTAGCAAGCGGATCACCGAAGACAAGGCCCTTTTGGACCTCCTCGGAAAGCTGCTCCACGGTATTGTTCTTGATTATCGAGTCCCTGTACTGGAGAAGAGGACCGTTACCCTCTGAGTTGCGCTTATCAAAGTCGGCGAACAGCCTGTAATATGCCCTGATCAGCTCAAGCTCATCCGATGTCTTGGAGGTATCGGCGATTAGCTCCTTGATCTTAGCCTCCTGGAAGGCCTCGGACCTGGCGTAAAGGCTGTCTGATGTGAGCCCGTCCTTGAGGGCCTCCATGTACAGCTCATAGTTCACGCAAAGCTCGAAGTTTTCCTCTGGCGCAGGTCTCTGAGCCGGCCAGTTGCCGAATACGTTCGAGTTGACCCAGGGCTTTCCCTGAAGGTCTGCTGTAAGGGTCAGACCCCCGCTCTGGGCTGTCTGTTCAGGCTGCTCGGCGTCTGCGGGCTTTGCCGCCGACTGGCAGGACACAAGCACCAGGATAAGTGCCATTGCGACGAATACGATCTCAAATAGTTTTTTTCTCTTACTTTCCATAACCAAGCCTCATGCGGAATGTCAGTCTGTCGATGGGTTTCTCGCCGTAGCGTGCTCCGGGAGCCTCCTGGAAGCCGTAGACGAGCTCTATTGCGTTTCCGAAAATACCTGCGCCAAGGGCGAACTCAGGATAGCCGTAGCGGTAGCTTGCCCTGACGCTCAGGACCTTGAGGAATGTGACGACCACTCCCCCGTCCAGGTATCTGAATATCTCATTTCCGGGCTTTCCCTTTGCGTTCTCCACATAAAGGTTCATGCCGGTGAAAGCGGTGTAGATTGTAGGATTGCAGTACCTGAATCCCGGATTGAACGATGCGCGGAAATTCAGGCTGTATGGTGTCTCGATCTCAAAGTCATCCTTGCCCTCGGCAAGAATCAGCGCATTTATGCTGTTCTCATAATTGGCTATGTGATATGTGCCGTTGAGGTTGTTTGCGGAGAGCTCAAGCTTGATGCTCTCACGCAGAAGCCCGACTGTCACACCCACGTCCACCGGCAGTGCGAATCCCGCACGGGCCGGCAGATGATCGAAATCCTTGCTCCCGTTCAGCAGCGCTCCAAGCTCAGCTGATGTGATCTGGAGCATGTATGCCTTCTGCGCATAGTGGAATGACGCGCCTGCGTCAAGGGTCAGCACATCGGTGTCAAGGACCCTGAAGCCGAAAGCCGCGCTGAGGGCAAAGTCAAGTGAGGGCACATAGCCGTTTCCTATTACTGAGCTTGACGGCTTGAACTGGCCGTCAGCGTCAAGGCCCGGCATTGAATGGACCCCTGCCCTGATGTTCATGCCAACAGCCATGTTCCTCAGCTGGGCACCTGCTCCTGCATCAACTGTGATGACCTCTCCGAAGCCTGCACCGCTGGCTGCCACAAGACCGAGGATGTATGTGATGAAATCGTTCTTCGTGGACTGCATCTTTGTTATCTTAGACAGGGCCTCAGCCACTCCCGGGTCCTTCAGGGCCTCGGTGACGTTATAGGAGCTGGACTCAAGATACGGAAGCTGCAGCCTGAAGCTTGCCTCACCTATTGCCGCAGGGTTTCCGAACAGGACGTAGTTGAGCCCGTCCGTACGCTCCACATTACCGGGTCTCATGGCATTGCCCGTGATCGGAGCATAAGGGTTGCTCTGATCATCTTCGGATGCGAAAAGGACTGAGACTGATAAAAGGACAACCAGAAGTAATAATAGTTTTCTCATGCCGCCCTCCTCAGTTTCCCAGGATCTTGCCGACAAGGCCGGCCACATCCAGGTTGAAGTCGTAGATATATGCCAGGGCCTCAAGATCTGCCATCACCCTGTCAAGCTCGGCGCCGCATTTGCCAAGGATCCACTGTGCGTTGAGGTTCTCGAAGTTCTTGCCCTCCTGATCACACGGGAACTCAGCGATGAACCTTAAGAAGACATCGTAGACGGCATTTACGAGGTCAATGGCCATACATGCGGTGATTTTGTCCCCGACAGTGACATATGTCCTGTCTCCGACATAGGCATCCATTCTCTGAGGTATGTATTTCAGGTCCTCGATCTTGAACTTCGATTCTCCACCGCCACCGCCGCCACCGTTCTTGAAGAAAGTGACCATGCTCATGACATCAGTGAGATGTGTCATGGCGATGTCGTTAATTGCCCTGTTGATTATGATCTGGTATTCTCCCGAATTTGTGAGAAACGGCATCTTGATGTTCTTGATGGAATCGGCTGAAGCTCCGGGCATGAGTGACAGAAGCGCTCCGATCTCTGATGCGTTAAGTGCAGGACCAAGGACCCTGTATGCGTTCCAGTCCTTTGCCACACCGTCATATTTTGCATCCAGAGCTGCCCTCAGTGCCTCGTCGGAAGCACCTGACTCCTTGGCCTTGATGATTGATGAGACAGTCTCACTCAAGAGGCTTGTGAACGCAGGAATCCCCTCAGAGCCGTCCTTGAACTTCAAAAAGACATAATCATCGAAATGCTCCTTGCCTTCCGGATCAACGGTGCGGTGGACCCCACTCCAGTCAAGGCTGTCCTCATAGCGCTCCACAAAGCCTTTGACGGTGGTAGTCGCTGCTGCAACATGCTCATCTCCCACGGTTCCGAATCCCGCGGAGCCGAGCTTGCCCAGAGTCTTTCCTGTCTTCATGAGGGCGTCAGCGCTGCAGCCGACAAACAGACACAAAGCCACAACCACAATTGCGGCGACAATTCCCAGTTTGAATCTACTCATGCCTTTTTCCTTTTCAGGCTTTTTATACCACAAAGACATGAAAGATAATACTTGTTTTCAATTAAAATCTTTGATAACCGTCCATCCCGATGCCCTCAAAACTATTGGCACCGGAGTAAAGCGCAAGGCACGCATCCAGCTGAGGGACAAGAAGAACCGCACCAGATCCCTCACCCAGGGCAAGGGAGGCATTGATCGGGGCTTCCAGGCCCAGGCTCTCCATTATCATCCTTCCCATAGGCTCCCGTGGAACGTGTGAGCAGATGCAGGCCTCCTTGATTTCCGGAAACAGCCTCTCGGCCACAAGGAGCGCAGAGAGCGTGATGAGGCCGTCAATCACGGCAGGCACGTGAAGTGTGGCACATGCAAGTATTGCACCCACCATGCCCGCAATGTCATAGCCTCCGAAGGCACATAAAACAGAAAGAGGATCCGAGACCTCATACTTCCTTGCGGCAAGGGCCTTGTCTATGACATCCGCCTTATGGGCCTTCATGCAGTCCGGCATGCCGGAGCCCCTGCCAACCGCCTCTGAGGCGCTTCTGCCGAGCAGGGCGCAGCCTATGGCTGTTGATGTGGTGGTGTTGCCCACCCCCATCTCACCTAAGAGTATCAGCCTGTTTCCGGCCTTTATCAGCTCGGATGCCTCATCAAAGCCAGCACAGACAGCGCTCAACGCCTCGGCCTCGGACATGGCGTTCTCCTTCAGGAAATCCCTTGTCCCCTCACGGACCCTGCGGTAACTGATTCCGGGAACAGGGTCGCCCCTCATTCCGATGTCCACATAACAGACATCAACACCGGCTTTCTTTGCCATGGCAGAGACACAACCCTTGCCTGCTGCCATGGAGACTGCGACCTTGTGGGTGACCGAGATGTCACTCTGGGAGACGTTCTCACTGACAATCCCGTTGTCTGAGAGAAAGACAATGAGAGCCCGTTTATCGATATTGATGTTTATTTCTCTAAGAATACCGCCGATCCTGGCAATGATCTTCTCATACTGCCCCAAGGCATCAAGAGGCTTTGCAAGGCTGTCCCAATGTCTCAGGACAGCCTCATAAGAATCCCGGTCTAGAGGCTTTAGGTCTTTCCCCAGCCTCATCAAGTCCTCACGCCTCAAGGGTTCACTTCCCCTTCTTGGCAACCTCAGTCATGGCCGTAACAACACCTGCCATGCTCTGAAGCTCCGCCGGAATGATGATCTTCGTGGACTGTCCGTCGGCAGCCTTCTCAAAGGCCTCAAGGCTTCTGAGCTTGACCACGGCCTCGTCAGCCTTGGCGTCGCGGATCATCGCAATACCGTCCGCCTTTGCCTTCTGGACCTCACGGATGGCCTGAGCCTCTCCAAGGGCCTTCTGGATGGCGGCCTCCTTCTCTGCCTCGGCATGAAGGATCATGGACTGCTTGTTGGCCTCGGCCTCAAGGATCATGGACTGCTTCTTACCCTCTGCAACAAGGATGGCGCTCTGCTTCTGGCCCTCGGCGATCAGGATGCTCTCACGGCGCTCACGCTCTGCGCGCATCTGCTTCTCCATGGCCTCCTTGATTGCATCTGGCGGCATGATGTTCTTGACCTCGACACGGTTGACCTTGATTCCCCACGGGTCAGTTGCCTCATCAAGGATGGACCTCATCTTGCTGTTGATGACATCCCTGGATGTCAGCGTCTGGTCCAGCTCAAGCTCACCGATGATGTTTCTCAGCGTGGTGGCAGAGAGGTTCTCAAGGGCGCTGATGGGGTTCTCCACCCCGTATGCGTTGAGCTTCGGGTCAGTGATCTGGAAGTAGACCACAGTGTCGATCATCATCGTGACGTTATCCTTGGTGATGACAGGCTGCGGCACGAAATCCATGACCTTCTCCTTCAGGGAAACCTTCTTGGCGATGCGGTCGATGAACGGGATCTTCACATGAAGGCCAGTGTTCCATGTCGAGTTATAGGCTCCGAGCCTCTCGATGACAAATGCATAGGACTGCGGGACAATCCTGATGTTCGCGATCACAATGGCGATTATGATCACCAGAATACCGATGAATACGTAAATCACTTACTCCCCCTTTCTCTCGACATAGAGAGTGTTACCCTCGACTTCCCTGACGATGCACACGGCATCACATGGAATATCCTCGCCTGATTTGGACGAGATCGCCCAGATCACCCCGTTGGTGCTCTTGGCCTCGCCTTTCTCGAACTTGCTGACCGCCTTGGTCACAATCACCTCCTGTCCCAGGACGGAGTTGACATTCGTCTTTGTCTTGGCGCTGTTCATCTTCCTCAGGAGGACAGGCCTTGTGGTGATGAACAATGCGATTGTGATGAGACAGAAGATCAGGATCTGCCATCCGACGGGAATCTCCGTCAGTGAGATGACAATCATCAACAGGGCGCTCACGGCGCACCACACTGTGGTAAGACCCTGTGTCGCAGCCTCTATGATTACTGAGACGGCGAACACCCCGAGCCAGACCCATGCCATATATGCTGTTATACTCATACTGAAAATATAATGCCGCCAGCCCCGGAAGGCAAGCGGCACTTAGTTTGGAAGGGTTTGGAAGATATGTAAGATACGGAAGGCCTGCAAGATATGCAAGATATCCAAAGCCTCCAGGACCACCCTACCTCTTATCCTTGTCCACGAACTCCAGCGTTATGACCGAAAGAACACCGAACGCCAGGATGAACAGGGCGAAATGCAGCCAGTAGTTGGCGATGTTGACCACGCTGTTCTCATAGTACGGCTTCATCTGGGTGATGGCCGCCTTATTACGCAGGAAGTCACTCACCTTGTCCTCTCCGACAAGCCTGATAAGGCCCCAGACGGAGATCTTCAGATGTACCGTCTTGTCCTTGTTCTGGCTGTAGGCCTCGGACCGGCTGAACGCATCAATCGCATCCCCCAAGGTGGCATTGCCCATGTTCTTCATCAGCTCCGACCAGATCATCGTCATGACCCCGTCCTCATCCTGCGGGAAAACAATGTCGTATGCGCTTGTCAGGGACTCATCGATCCTCTTGGCCCTCACTTCACGGATAACCTCGTCCTCGTTCTCCGCACCAAGCATCTGTACTATCTGCTCCACGGAGAAGGTCCCCTCCATCTCGGTGTCCTTGAACTTCAGCAGCGTGTTCCATGCAGTTGCCATGGGAAGCTTGTTGTAATCGGCCTGCGCGGCTATGCACTTGACTCCGTAGTTGGAGATCATCAGGCCCGAGATGCCGTCAGACCATGCCGGAAGCGTGAAGATTCCGCCTGAGAACACAAGCTGTGTGATCAGCAAAAACGGCATGATGGACATGGCGGTGGTGGTGTTGTGCACGAGGCATGAGATCCACAGAGCGATCATGTCGGAGGCATATGAGATCAGGAACACCGTGATTCCCAGGTCAAACACCATCAGCGGTGTCATGAGGCCCTTGACGGGAATCCTGATTCCCATGGTGAGGCAGATGTAGATCGTGAGGCCTGATTGTACCAGACACAGGAGCGCCTGATAGAGCATGTGGGATGCGATGTATGACGATATGTGCATTCCCGAGCGATGCTCCCTCTTGATTATCTCCCTCTCACGGCAGATAACCTGGACCGAATTGAAGCAGCCGTTCCAGATGGCCACGCAGCTCAGCGCAAGCGCCCCCTTGAGCGTTCCCTCCATGGGGACGAAGAAGTCGTTTCTCACCACCAGGGAGACAAGCCCTGCGATTACGACAGACATCGGAAGCAGTTTCCAGTCATTCTGGTACACGAACAGCCTGAGAAGCCTGACAAAGCACACTCCGATCTGCTCTATCCTTCCCCTGTATCTCAATGCCCTGGTGCGTCTAACTCTCTCAGCCATTTGACACCTCCGCATTACGCTCAGCGTATTTTCTCACGAACTCATCCGCACGGCCCTCGCCGCCGGCATCCTTTGCGTTGATGGACATGACTATCTTCTCCATGCTGTCACGGCCGAAGAAGGCGCGTGCCTCGTCAATGCTGCCGAAGAACGCCAGGCGTCCTGTGCGGTGGCTGTCCTTGGCAAGGACAATCACATCATCGAACAGGTCAATGACCCTGTCCGGCGTATGGGTTATGACAATGACTATCTTCCCCTGGTCCGCTATCTTGCGAAGCTGGGTCATCAGCTCCCTTGCCATGACGCCGTCAAGACCGGAGTCAGGCTCATCAAGGATGAAGAGCGACGGATTGGAGATGAACTCCATTGCTATGGAGAGCCTCCTGAGCTGGCCGCCTGAGAGCTTCTCCACGTGATGGGTCTTGCTTGCCCCGAGCCCGAATATGTCAAGGACCTCGTTCTCACGGTCCCTCCTGTCCTGAGGCGGCACGTTGGTCGGAAGTCTCATCAGAGCTGCATCATTCACGGTGTGTATGATGGTGTCCTTGCCGCGCATCAGGTTCTGCTGCGGCACGAAACCTATCTGATACTGCATCTTCTTGTAGTCGCTGTAGATGTCCTTTCCGTTCAGGAGGACCTTGGCCTTTGCCTTCTCATAGCCGTTGACGGCATTGAGGAACGTTGTCTTTCCGGCTCCGGAGCCTCCCAACAGCAGGACCATGTGGCCCGGCTTGATGTTCATGCTGATATCGCGTAGAAGGTACTTCTTCTGGAAGAACTCCATGACGGTGCGCTCGGTGATGTTCACGGAGAGCCCCTCTCCGATGGCGGTCTGTTCCGTGGTTCCCCTGACGACCTTCAGGGCATCCTCACGCATGTTCTCCACCTTGATGGAGGGCTGGAACTTCTTGGACCATCCCCAGATCGCGGCTGCCACACCGCTGAAGATGAACCACATGAATATCCAGCGCTTTCTCCTCTGGAATATCTCACACAGGCCTGCGGAGATCCTGATCGTGTAGATGAGATCTATGACTGTCAAAGCAAGAGCGAAGCTTCCCACCAGCAGCACCACGGCCTTCGGGTAATGGATGCCTATTCCATCGCCCATCAGGGTCAGGACCATGTCCAGGAAGTTCACAACCAGGACAACCCTTCCCTCCATCTCATGGTCGGCGCAGACTGCAAGCTCGTAGTTGCGCACGAACGGGATGAATGCCTTCCATGGCTTCACTCCGCACTTCCTGAACATCCCGTACAGACCGAAGACGAACAGGCATTTGAAGGGTACCAGCCACCATGTGGAAGCCCCCAAGAATATCTCCAACAGGACAGTTAACGCTTGTTTCATTCCCACCTCTCAAATTCAACGGGTAATAACAGGTATAAATGATAGCATAATCAGATGAACAAATTAATATCTCCCGGCGGTTCAGGGAAACAAAATACTGCGGTTGTAACACTAATGTCCTAAAATGGTTCTAACCAAAGGAGAGAGGAAAACCTCGATCCATATATGGTGGCAAAGAATGGAAGGAGAAAAAAGAACCCAAGGAAGATTCCAAAAACGGGATACCATCACTAGCTGAGGCTCCTGCCGTCTTTGAAAAGGCTTCCCTGGAATACATCCTTTTAGAGCAGGCAGAGTTAAGGATTCACTGAATTCACCCAAACAGGGTGTTTTTAGGGCTACTTAGATGAAATAATCATCTACCAGGTCTTGAAAAACAGGCATTTAGATGAAAATCAAAACACCAAGGAATAGGACTGCGCATTTCAGCATGCCGCAGTCCGACCTGACCTGCTCCAGCGGGATCCAATCTGCATATTTAAAAATACTGTGGTAGCTTTTTCCGGATTTATGGTATACTAAATGCAAAAAGCATTCTAATAAAGGAGTTAAAGGAAACATGAGAAAACACATACTTCCGGTTCTTCTGGTAATCGCAGTTCTTCTTGTCGCCGCAATCAGCTGCAAGAACAACCCGTCACCAACACCTACACCGACACCCACACCGACAAGGCCCGCTACCCTCTCAGTCTACAGCTTCAAGAGCAATTATGCTGTCGGAGCAACCAAAGCCGACCTCGTGGGAACTATCGTCTACACTGACACAAACGCAAAGGTCACAACAGTCGACATCAAGGCAGAAGGCGTCACAACTGACTTTGATGCAACCGCAGCCGCAGAGGGCAAGATCCTGAAGATCTCATATCAGGGAATCGACACCACTGCAAGATACAACGTGGTGAAGGTCGAAGACGTCGACATCGCCGGAACATTCATCCTTGGCAAGAACGTCTCATATGAGTTCTCAAGCGGAAGCAAATCTGTCAAGAAAGAAGTTTGGACAGACTGGGGACATTTCTACAACCTCACCGATGATCCAGCAGTGACTCCAGTATCATACACAGTCGGAATCAGCCCTTCAGGAAGGACCACAATCCAGCTGGACGGCTGGACATACTCACCTGACGGAGAGGGCGGACTCGCCTCCTACCCGTCAGAGGGTCAGTACTTCGACTACAACGAAGGCTACGTCCCCAACACCGGCTACTACTATGTCAGCACCACAAAGGAAGACAGCAGGAACATCACAAACCCATCAGCAAAGGGCAAATATCTTATGATGGAGTTCACAGGAACCGGAGACGTCAAAGTGTGGTTCGTCCTTGATCCCACCGCAGCACCGGGAGCATCAGCAGACTACACCATCACAGCCGACAAGATGATCTTCGACAACTCCGGTGTCTATCTCAAGAATGTCACTGCGGATGCAGAGAAGGGAAAGAACCTTTCCATCTACCTCAACAAGGACGGATATAACTCCAAGGAAAGGGCATTCTCATTCGTCAGCAGCTCAGGCGTGGATGATGCCTACAAAGGCTACTCCTACACCATGAAGCTCACAATCATCCCTGTTATCTGATCCTGTCATTGAAGCAGATTGACAATGCAAAGGGCTGTCGCAATAGCGGCGGCCCTTTCTTTTTGCCCCGGACACATCATTTATCTACCAAGCACCCTGTTTTCAGACCCGTTTGGTAGAAAAAATCTACCAAGGAGCCTGAAAAATGACCCATATGGTAGAAATCATTCACCTTCCGCCCAGCCACTGTCCTCCTCATTCTTATTGATAATCCCCAAGCTCCACCATTATAATCAAGACAATGCAGAAAGTAATTGAGATATTAGGATCCATATATTTCTACACCCCGGACTGGGTGTACTTCATCCCCGAGGCGCTCTACATCATAGGCCTCTGGCCGCTGTTCAGGAAATCAGGGGTCAAGTCCTGGTGGGCCCTTGTCCCTTATGCGCGCGAGTACATGTTCGCCCGCTGCGCAGGCTGCGAGAAGGAAGGCCGTGTCCTTGCTGCCATCAGGGTCCTGAACACGATCGTCGCACTCGCCGGAAACACAATCGACATCATCACGTTCTCCATTTCGGCATTAGCCGTCTCCCTTGCCCTGATAATCGTCGTGTTCATCTACAACATCAGGATATACAAGGGAATCTGCGACACCTACGGGAAGAGCAGATGGTGGATCCTGCTGTGGCTGCCGCTCAAGGGCATCCCGGCCCTGATCTGGGGCTTCTCAGACAAGTTCACCCCCAAGGAGCAGGCTCACGAGCTCGACATAGATGACAGGATCCAGGAGGAGAAGGTCCACGGGAAGCACACATGGCTCAAGGACCTGGGCGAGAACATCAAGAGGCTCCTCTCCTACTTTGCCTTCCGCTTCGACTGGATCAACCTCCCCATAGCGGTGCTGATAACCACAATAGTGGCATCCATAGCAAAGAATGACTTCTTCACCACGATGGACGGCACAATCAAGGGCTCGCTGGCGCTGACATGCATCGCCATCTGGAACGGCTGCTTCAACTCCATCAAGACAGTCTGCCGCGAGCGCAAGGAGCTTCACAGGCTGAAGGACAGTGGCATGTACCTGTCCTCCTACATAGTCTCAGTAATAATCTACCAGGCCATTCTCTGCGCCATCCAGACGCTTCTGACTATCTACACATGCACGCTGATCGGAATAAAGTTCCCCGATCAGGGCCTTGTGATAAACTCACTCTTCTTCGAGATCGGAATCACGCTGTTCCTCATCTCATTCGCCGCAGACCTGCTCTGCCTCTGCATCTCAGCCATGGTCAGGGAGGTCTCCACAGCCATGACCATCATGCCGTTCGTGCTAGTGATCCAGCTGGTGTTCTCCGGCTCCGTGATCAACATCCAGGCCTGGAGCCACAGCATCTCACGCTTCACCATCTCAAACTACGGCGTCAAGTGCATCGCCGCGCAGGCGGACTACAACAACAGGCCAATGGTGCTGGGCTGGAACCTGCTTGACAGCATCAGGGACAACGACGTGGGCAAGGTCTACAAGGTCGGCGACCTCATGGACATCCTCCAGGACCCGGAGCACTACCCCGGCATCAGGAAAGTCCGCGAGACCGACATCGGCGGCGTTTTCACCGTAGGCGAGATACGGGAAAAGATCGAGTCCAACAAGACAGTCAGCAAGCTCCTGGACAAGGACCTGGGCCTTGACATGACCATCGGAGAGATCCTTGAGCGCCTCACCGGAAGCAACATCATCCCCACCACCGAAGAGCTTAAGGACCACACATTCGGCAAGGTCTTCACCGTCAACGAGATCTACGACATGCTCAGCAATGTCGATGCCTTCAAGAACGTCAAGGACAAGAAGATCTTCAACCTCTTCTCAGTAGGCGGCGCCATGGATGCCGCGATGGTCTTTTTGGGCGACATCAAGATCAACGCCCAGTTCAAGCTGGGAGACCTGGTGGACACCATCATGAACAGCAGCCTGACAAAGTCACTGATGGAGAAGCAGCCGTTCGAGGGCCTGACAATCAGGCAACTGCTTGAGAAACTCAAGGTCTATGACGCCCTAGACACCTATAAGGACCAGGTGATCGATGCCCGCATCAACGTCGGAAAGCTCATAGACTATGTCCTTGCCCTGGACGTGGTGCAGGAGCACAGAAACGACGAGCTTGACCTGCGCTTCAGGATCGGAGACATCATCAGCCTCGTCGGAGAGGAGCGCGTGCATGACTTTGTGATCGAGAAGACAAGCTCCGCCGTCTATTTCCCCGAGTACGACCACACAAGGGAGAACGTGGAAAAATATTGGAACGCCCTTACAGTCTTCATCCTGATCTTCGGCGCAGCGTTCGTCCTGATCATGGAGGTCGGAATGCGCGGCCTGCACTTCAAGAAGAAGCAGGAGCCTGAGGCCAAGGAATAAAAACGGCGGGATTTGAAGTCCCGCCGTTTTAACCCAATCAGTATAACCCAATCATATCTTCCACTTGAATGACAGTCTTGCGAACTCAGACATTACGCCCGGAAGAAGCTGCCCGAACAGGACCGCGAAGAAATCCCCGATGTCCTCTCCGCCCTCGACATATCCCACGAATCCAAGGCTTGCAGCATCCTCGCTTATCAGTGACAGCGGAAGAGCTGCGGGGATTGTTCCCGTGAGGTTCATGGAGAACTTGTCGTTGAACTTGAAGTTGAATCCGATCGATGTTCCCCAAAGACCGATGACCGATCTGAGATTCTCAGTGAAAAGGCCGATCACATCAGCCTGGATACCAAGTCTCAGGCCGAAATGCCTGCCGTCGATCGCCTTCCAGTAACCGTTGACCATCGCACCCGGCATCAGGACCATTGAGGCACCCTCTCCCGGATCAACTTCCTCACCCTCGGAGATGGCCTCGATCAGGGCTCCTGTTCCCCAGATGAGAGGGACACCCAGTGAACCCTCGACTCCGAAATGATTGAACTCCAGGTCAGCGATGACGCTTGTGTCCATGAAGTTCTGCATGACTCCGAGATGGAAATCCATTGCAAAGACAGATGCACCTGCGACAAGTGCTATAAGAACCAATATGATAAATCTCTTCATAAGTTACTCCTTCTCTCACGTGCCCCTTCATCTGCACGTTCACCAGACTAAACAAATTTAGGCTTAAAAGGTTACTTGCCCTCCACGGCATCGGCATAGCGCCTTGTTATCAGCTGCGGCCTTGTGATGGCAGATCCCA
>JAEEGG010015354.1_pt1 | contig 16084 bp, 13 predicted proteins | sample 9134161 | NCBI WGS metagenome assembly JAEEGG01 (sample SAMN16246543, study PRJNA631951) | gut metagenome | biome: gut microbiome; feature: rumen; material: CR-attached | host: Bos | place: Iran: Karaj | collected 2018-10
CTTGCCGCCCATAGCCTCCGTAGCGGCGGTTATTGCGAGCATCTCTGCATGGGCGGTTGTATCGTGCAGTTTCTCGGTCATGTTATGCCCCCTGCCTATGATACGGCCCTTCCACGTGACAACAGCGCCGATGGGTATCTCCCCATCTGCCGCAGCCAACTGCGCCTCCTTGAGCGCTTCCCTCATCATTCTTTCGTCCTGTTCCATATGGCAAATATAGTAATAACTCACTTATCCACCAAAAACGCCAAATCCGTGGACAAACTGGCAAAAATGGCAACTTGTCCACCAAAACCCGGCATTTCCGTGGACAGGTGGTAAGATTGCCGGTCGGTGCCGGCAATGACAACAAAAAAGGCGGCAAGCGCTAATCTAGCTTGTCGCCTTTTTCATTCAGCATTTCAACTTGCAGGATTGTGAAATCTGTCACTTCCTGGAGTTCTATCTTTACCCTATAGCGCTTGCGCCACTTTGAAAGGAAAGAATTGAACATCCCCCGCTTGAGATAGGCTCCCAGTATGGGGCTGGTCCGGAGTACGAGAGACCTGAGACCTTTTTCAATGACATAGAACGAAATCTTGCGTTCTATTTCCTCGTCAATCACTACCGTGGAGTGGATTTTGCCGGTGCCGTGGCACAGAGGGCAAGTCTCCGAGGTGTTGATTTCCGTTACGGGCCTTATCCGCTGACGGGTAATCTGCATTAACCCGAACTTGGTGAGCGGAAGCACATTGTGCTTGGCCCTGTCGTTTTCCATGAGCTCCTGCATGTACTTGTGGAGTGCATTCCTGTGATCCTGGCTATCCATATCTATGAAGTCCACTATCACTATGCCTCCCATGTCCCGGAGCCGGAGCTGACGCGCTATTTCCTCTGCGGCCATCTTGTTTACCTCGAAGGAGTTCTCCTCCTGGTCCGAAGTCTTTGTTCGGATGCCGCTGTTGACGTCGATGACGTTCAGCGCTTCAGTAGTCTCGATTACCAGGTACGCGCCCTGCCTCATCGGAACCACCTTTCCGAAGGAGCCCTTTATCTGTCGTGTGACCTCGAAATGGTCGTAGATGGGCTGTTTGCCTTCGTAGAGGTGGACTATCTTCTCCTGCTCCGGCGAAATCAGCGAAACGTACTTCCTGGCCTCATCGGCCACCCTTTCGTCATTGATCCAGATGTTGGAGAACTGATCCGAAAGGAGGTCCCTAAGGACCGTGGTAGTTTTGCTGTACTCGCTGAAAAGGAGCTGGACGCCCTTGTCCGTGGCAATCTTCTTCCAGGAGTCTTCCCACTTCTGAATCAGGGATTCGGTCTCTGCTACCAGCGTTGCGGCATTCTTGCCTTCAGCCGCCGTGCGGATGATTGCACCGTAATTCTTGGGGAGGATGCTCCTTACCAGTGTCTCAAGTCTTCTCTTCTCCTCCTTGGAGCCGATCTTCTGTGAAATGGAGACCTTCTCCGCAAAGGGCAGGAGCACGATATTGCGCCCTGCAAGTGAAATTTCCGCAGTCAGTCGTGATCCCTTGGTGGAAATCGGTTCCTTGACTATCTGTGCAATGACCATCTGCCCGGGCTTCAGGTATTCTTCGATGCGCCCCTCCTTGGGGAGGGGCTCACCTATACGAATCCTTGAATAGAGGTCCTTCAGGTTGGTATTCCTGTTGGACTCCCGGACGAACTGGTCAAAAGCATGGAAGTAGAGTCCCAGGTCCAGATAATGGATGAAGGCTTCTTTCTTGTCTCCGATGTCCACGAAGGCAGCATTGAGATTGGGGAGAATCTTTTTCACCTTTCCCAGGTGGACGTCTCCCACGGTGTATTTGTTCCCAGTGCTGGACTCAGTGTTGTACTCAATCAGCCGGTGATTCTCCATCAGGGCGATGTGTACATCCGTTGACGTTACGTCAACAATCAGATCCTTGTCCGGTTTCTCAGACTCCATGTGGAAATTTTAGTGAGGAAGAATTACTTCTTCTTGTGACGGTTCTTGCGCAGGCGCTTTTTACGCTTGTGCGTTGCCATCTTGTGTCTTTTATGCTTCTTACCGTTCGGCATGATTAAGAATAATTAAAAAATAGTTTATTTCTCCTTGACAGCTTCCACGAAGGACTTTGCGGGCTTGAAAGCCGGAATGTCGTGTGCGGGAATTGTCATAGTGGTCTTGCGGGTAATATTACGGGCGGCCTTCTGTGCACGATGCTTGATAATGAAGCTGCCGAAACCACGGAGATAAACCGGTTCGCCTGCGATGAGGGACCCCTTTACTACACTTGTAAACTCCTCAACAACTGCGAGAATCTGAGTCTTTTCAAATCCGGTAGCCTTTGCTACTTCATTAACGATGTCTGCCTTAGTCATGATGTTTAAATAAGTTTAAATAAATTAGTACATACGCTCGGGGAAAAGCGGCCACAAAATTAGCCTTAATTTTTGAGAATTCAAAGTGTTAGCCTAAAAAATCTGCCATTAAAGCGCGTAATTTGGGTATTGGCACGGAGATTGACCATATATACCTATGGATAATTATGCCCCAAAAATATGACATTTTGTCAGTAGCGACAGTTCACATATGAAAATAGATACATACAAAGATTACTTCTCGCCCGCCGGCGTAGAAGTCAACATCATGCCGGTAGTGGGTGAAACCCAGATGATGAAGGTGGATCCCAGCGAGCTCCCCGAAACCCTCCCCATCCTGGCCCTGCGCAACGCCGTAATATTCCCTGGCACCATCTTCCCCGTCACCATTGGCAGGGAAAAGTCAGTGCGCCTGGTTTCGGACGTGGAGCAGTCCGGCGGATGGCTGGGCGCCGTGCCCCAGAAGGACGTCACGGTAGAGGAGCCCGCAGGAAAGGACCTCTGCACACACGGTACCGCCTGCAAGGTGGTGAAGACCCTTGAGATGCCGGACGGTTCAATGACGGCCATCCTTCAGGGCGTAAAGTTACTGAAGCTGGAAAAAGTCATTGGCACCGAGCCTTACATCCAGGCCCAGGTGAGTTACCTGGAGGAATTCCTCCCCACGGAGGCCGACGAGCGCGAACTCCGCGTCCTGGCAGATACGCTGAAGGAGAAGGCATCGGCCATAGTGAAGGCATCGTCCTTTGCTCCGAAAGAGGCCATTGGGGCACTCCAGTCCATAGAAAACTTCCATTTCCTGGTGAATTTCATAGCCACCACCATTGAGGTGGAGAACTTCCAGGAAAGGGCCGCGCTGCTACCTATCATCGACCTGCACGAAAGGGGCCTGGAGCTCCTGAAGGTTCTGGATTCCCAGACCCAGTTGCTGCAGATAAAGCAGGAAATCAACCAGAAGGTTAAGATAGACATAGACCAGCAGCAGAGGGAGTACTACCTCAACAACCAGCTCCGCACCATCCAGGAAGAGCTTGGCATGGACGAGGGCGAAGAAATGGAGAAAATGCGCCGCAAGGCCGATGAGAAGAAGTGGTCCAAGGAAGTGAGGGCCGTCTTCGACAAGGAGATGAACCGCCTGCAGAAGTTCAACCCCACCTCCCCGGACTACAGCATCCAGCTCACCTACCTCCAGTTCATGCTGGACCTTCCCTGGGGAGAGATGAGCGAGGACAACCTTGACCTGGACAACGCCCAGAAGGTCCTTGACGAGGACCACTACGGCCTTGAGAACGTGAAGGACCGCATAATCGAGTACCTCGCCGTCCTCAAGCTCAAGGGCAACATGCGCTCCCCTATCCTTTGCCTGTGGGGCCCTCCCGGAGTGGGAAAGACCTCCCTTGGAAAGTCCATCGCAAGGGCTCTGGGCCGCAAGTACATCCGCATCTCCCTTGGCGGCATGCACGACGAAGCGGAAATCCGCGGTCACCGCAAAACCTACGTGGGCGCCCTCCCCGGCCGTATCCTCAGCGGAATCCAGAGGGCCGGAACCTCCAACCCCGTAATCGTCCTTGACGAGGTGGACAAGCTCGGGGCCGATTTCAAGGGCGATCCCTCCAGCGCCCTCCTGGAAGCCCTGGACCCGGAGCAGAACAGCGCCTTCCACGACAATTACCTGGACGTGGACTACGACCTCTCCAACGTCCTCTTCATAACCACCGCCAACGGCACGGGCACCATCCAGCCGGCCCTCAAGGACCGTATGGAGATGATAAACGTATCCGGCTACCTGGCGGAGGAGAAGCTTCAGATAGCCCACAACTACCTGGTCCCCAAACAGCTGCGTGACCACGGCCTCCGCGAGGACGAGCTCACCGTAAGTGACGATGCCCTCACGGCCATTATCGACAAATACACCCACGAGAGCGGCGTCCGCGGCATGGAGAAGCAGATTGCAAAGATTGCCCGCGTCACCGCCAAGAAGATGGCCATGGGCAAGGAATTCCCTCGAGAGATTAAGCCTGAGCACCTCAAGGAGTACCTGGGCCTGCCCACGGCATATCATGACGATATCGAGGGTAACGAGGGCGTAGGCGTAGTGACCGGCCTTGCCTGGACGGAAACCGGCGGCGAAATCCTCTTCGTGGAAAGTTCCGTGTCAAAGGGAAAGGGCAACCTTTCCATGACCGGCAACCTTGGAGACGTTATGAAGGAAAGCGCCCAGATTGGCTGGCAGTACATAAAGGCACATCCGGAGCTGGCAGGCCTAACAACGGAGCAGTTCATGGAGAAGGACATCCACGTGCACGTGCCGGAAGGCGCAGTGCCCAAGGACGGCCCGTCGGCAGGTATCACGATGGTATCGTCCATGGTATCCGCCCTGCGCGGCCAGGCCCTCAAGAAAGGCCTTGCCATGACGGGTGAAATGACCCTCCGCGGCCGCGTGCTGCCGGTTGGCGGCATCAAGGAAAAGATCCTTGCAGCCAAGCGCGCAGGGGTGAAAACCATCGTAATTTCGGAAGAAAACCGAAAAGATGTTGAAGATATCAAGGAAATTTACGTAAAAGGTCTTATCTTTGTCTATGTTAAAACTATAACGGATGTAATGGATTTCATTTTCTGAGATTCCCGGGACAAGCCCGAGAATGACGGAATGGAACCATGCATGACGGAAACATGGACGTAAAAATAGAAAATAGCTGGAAAAACGCACTTGCAGGTGAGTTCGAGAAACCGTACTTCGCCTCGCTGGTGCGCTTTCTGCATCAGGAAAAGGCCGCTGGAAAGGTGATTTATCCTCCCGGAGGGGAGATTTTCCGCGCGTTTGACCTCACGCCCGTAGACCAGGTGAAAGTGGTAATCCTGGGCCAGGATCCGTATCACGGCCCCGGTCAGGCCATGGGCCTTTCCTTCTCCGTCCGGGACGGCATCCCCGCTCCCCCTTCCCTCAAGAACATCTTCAAGGAGATAGAGGACGATATGGGCGTCCGCATGAGCGGCAGCACCAATCTGGAGAAGTGGGCCCGCCAGGGCGTGCTTCTGCTGAACAGCGTCCTCACCGTGCAGGCAGGCATTCCCACCTCCCACGGAAACATTGGCTGGCAGGAGTTCACGGACGCCGTGATAAAGTATCTGTCGGCAAACCGCAGCGGAATAGTTTTCCTGCTCTGGGGCAGGTACGCGGCGGATAAGGCGTCACTCATTGACTCCACAAAGCACCACGTTCTGATTGCAGCCCATCCCTCCCCTCTTGCACGCGGGGCGTTCTTTGGCTGCAAGCATTTTTCTAAGACAAACAGCATCCTTGCCGCAGAGGGCAAGGAACCTATAGACTGGCAGTTATGAAGACTACGGCACTGTTTCCCGGCTCATTCGATCCCTTTACGGCCGGGCATCTGAACATACTCAAACGCGCTCTCACAATGTTCGACAACGTTGTGATTGCCATTGGTATAAACCAGGACAAGAGGGGCTTTTTCCAGATGGAAAAACGCCTTGACATAATACGTCAGGCTACCGCCGGCATGGAAGGCGTAAGCGTTATCCAGTACGATAACCTTACCATCGACACCTGCCGTGCATTGGGCATAAAGCACATAGTGAGGGGCGTCAGGAACATGATAGACTTTGAAACGGAACGTTCCATAGCCGATGCAAACCGCCGCCTGGCCCCGGACATCGAAACTATCATAATCCCTACCGCCCAGGAGTATGCTCACATCAGCTCGTCTGCCGTGAGGGATATCCTGAAGCACGGCGGAGACTATTCCGCATTCATCCCCGAAGGAGTAAAACTATGAAAAAGTTCTTTCTGACAGCGGCCCTTCTGGCCCTTACGGTATATGGGGCATTTGCCCAGGACTACAGTGAGCTTGGCGCCAAACTGGAAGAGTACTTCGTTTCCCTTGCCGGGGAAAGCCCCACGGTACAGAACCAGGAGTGCGACTTCCTCATTGAATCGTCCAAGGACTCCCTTGTAAGGCAGTACGTGACGCTCAAAATCTACGAGCATTACACATCGTCCAAAATCATGGGAGACGAAGCCGTAGCGGTGCATATCGTGGACAAATGGCTGGCATCCGGAAGGGTGAAGATGAAGACTCAGGAAGACCTCATTGCCGCAAAGATGTACGCGGAGTTCAACAGGGCGTCGCTCATCGGCAAGAATGCGCCTAAGATTGCCATGAAGGACCCCAACGGGAAAACCATCCGCATCCCCGCCTCCGGCCGCTACAACATCCTCTTCTTCTACGATACCTCCTGCCCCACCTGCAAGGCGGAGACCGCGAGGATCAGGACCCTGATGAGGGGATCGGACTATAAAGATAAGAATATAAGGCTGTACGCCATCTACGTTGGGGACGATTCCGACGCCTGGATCACATACCGCAACGATTTCCCGGAAGCGATCCACATCTGGGATCCCAAGATGGAGAGCGACTGGCAGCGCCTGTACGGCGTCCTGGGCACGCCCAGGATGTTCCTGGTTAATCCGGACGGCGTAATCATAGGCAGGAATCTGGATACCCCGGCGCTTAAAGTACTGCTTTCCCGCGAATTCTCGGACGGTAAATATATCTACGGCGAGGAGTCCCAGACCGCCCGCTATAGCCAGATGTTCGCCACCTACGGAGACACCCTCAAGGTCTCGCACATTCTGGAGATTGCCGATTACCTTGCCGCACGCACCTTCGGAGAGGGCAACATAGACACGTTCAAGCAAGTGGAAGGAGACCTCCTGTACTTCCTGAATCAGGAAAAGGGAGAGGTGTACAAGGACGCCATAATCCCCTTCGTGAACAGATACATCAAGCTCGAAGACGTCTGGGACACGCCCGAGGACAAGGCCCAGGTGGTTTCCCTGGGAGAGTTCCTCTCTGAGATGACAGCACGCACTCCCGTGGGTTCACAGGTCCCTGACATGGCCGTTGACGGCACTCTGAGGCGCAAGCCCTTCCCTATCTTCGTGAAGGGCGCCAAGGAAGGCGTCTACCAGCTCGGAAAACTCAAGGGCAAACCCTCTTATGTGGTTTTCTACTCCAAGAGCTGCTCCAGCTGCCAGGAAATGCTTGACGCCATTGAAGAACTGGTTTCCGGCTCACGCAAGGTAAAGGTGCTCCTAGTTGACATGGACACGGTCCCGCAGAAAGACCAGATCCTTGACACCTTTGACCTCACACAGCTTCCGTTTGTGATTCAGCTTGACAAAAAGGGCGTTGTAGAGCACCGCTACGTACAGTTTTAACCCATGGCACGCCGCAAGAAAATACCGGGCGTAGACCCCGAATACCTGGCCAAGCAGAAGCTCATGCTCCTGCGCAAGAACCGCTATGTCCTGTATTTCAACGACAGCGAACTATCCGCCATAGACGAGTACTGCACCCGCTTCGGCGTCCGCGCCAAGTCCTCCCTCATGCGCCAAGCCATCATGGAAAAGGTGCTTTCCGAACTGGATGAGAACCATCCTACTTTATTCTAAAAAAATTACTATCTTTGCACCCCGGTATTGAGATGTGGTGTAATGGTAGCACTAGGGATTTTGGTTCCCTCAGTTAGAGTTCGAATCTCTACATCTCAACATAAAAGGGCAGCCGTCTGGCTGCCCTTTCTATTTTGGATCATCACAGATTACATATTCATGGATTCAGCGATAGCGAGGTTTTCTTCGCCTTTGGAGACGTACGGAACGCCGATCTTCTTGCAGATTTCCTTGGTGAGGGTGTCTGCGGCATCGTCATTGAGGAAGTAGCGTACGCCAGTGTTCTTGTCCGAACGGAGGGCGATGTCGTAGCCGGAGAGGATCTCGTAGAAGCTTTCGTAGTTCTGGGGAACGTCACCCTTCCAGACAAAGACCTTTGCACCGTTCTCGATGTAGGTGACGGGCTCGCCTGCGCTTACGGGAGCATCCTGTGCGTAGAGGATTTCTCCGAGGCCGCCGTTCTCCTTGTTGATGGCGTGGATGAGGACCTTATCGGCAATTACGCCGCCCTTGGACTTGGTGGTGAAGTCGATGTAATCCAGATGGAAGATCCAGGCATCAGTGCCCTGATAGTTGATCTGGTCTGCATCCTTGATGGAGATATACCTGCGGCCAACGAAGGTGCCGGCGGTGGTGTCTGCCTGGGCTACCATGGTGGCAATCTCATTCTTGATACGCTCTATCTTGCGTGCACGTTCGCGCTCGATCTCAGTGAGGTTGAGGCCTTCTTTCCAGGTGTCTACCACATCGTTGCCGGTGAAGGTACCGTCTGCATAGCGGACGTCCACGATGATATTGTAGTGGAAGGTGCCCTCGAACTTGGAACCGTCAGGATAGTTGATGACACCGGTGTAGAGCTGGTCCTCATAGATGGAACCGGGGGTATCCGAATCTACAACGCCGCCGTCGAAGGGATTCACGCGGTGAATGGCAACGGGAGAGAAGGTGTTGTCCGGGTTTACCTTATAGTCGATGAAATCAGTCTTGTTGAGGTTGTTGCGCCAGAGACCGTTGGGCAGAGGATAGTACATGTCTGCGCCTATACGGAGGCTGTCTATCTTGGCAATCTGTGCACCGAAGTCACTGCCGGCGGAGCGGACGGGACCGTAGGTGATGGCCTGGGATCCCTTCTTGCGCATGGTGGTGTAGAAGGTGTCGTTGGTGCGGTATGAAACGCCAAGGAACTCGTCCGGAGCGACCACGAAACTGATGTTTGTGGGAACGGTGTAGGTTTCACCGCCTACCTTGATGCTGCCTCTTTCAAGTATGAGCTCGAAGGTCACTGCATCCTTCTCCACGGGGGGAACAAAAATGAAACGGCCTTCCATTACTGCCACATCGCCGTTGGCGAGGGTCATGCGGACCGTACCGTCGTCGATTATGTTGTCCCTGAAGATACCGTTGACGATTTCCGGGGAGGAGTCTTTGTCCAACTTTACATAAATGGCGCCGGCACCTGCGGGGATGTTCTTGTCTACTTCTCCGGAGAAATAGATGTTCTTTCCGTATTTAACTTTGCCGTCTTTGGGTGCAGCAAAGGCAAGCTGTGCGACTGCCAGCATGCATGCGAGAACAATACCTAGTTTTTTCATGGTGAAAGTTTATGGTTATTTGTGCAAATATAATTGTTTTCAGTTAGATATCAAATACCGTGCTACTTTCTTCGCGGACGGAAAATTGCCGCCACGGCCAGGAGGGCGAACAGGAAAACGGCTATTCTGCCAACAATATCTCCGTACCTTACGAATGGTGTAATAACGGTGGACAAGCCTATATGACCATAGGTAACGGCCTCCTGCCACCATGGCGTTTCACTGAGGTAATTGCCGGAAGGGTCTATGATGGCGCTGATTCCGGTATTTGCACAACGGGCAATGTAGCGGCGGGTTTCTATGGCCCTCAGACGGCTATAGCTGAAGTGCTGACGATAACCGGGCGTATCCCCCCACCAGGCGTCGTTGGTGATGACGGAAAGGAACTGCGCGCCTTTTTTCACATACTTGGCGCAGTACTCGCCGTAAACGGATTCATAGCATACGGCAACGCCCAGCGGAATGTCTCCCCAATGGAGGCAGGCAACTTCCTTCTGCCCCACGCATTTTCCCATGAGATTCCCGCCAAGGAGCCTTTCAAGAGGAACAAACACCTTGGGATATGGAGTAAGCTCCGTTCCCACTACCAGTTTTGACTTATGGAAAACCTCCGCCCTGCCGGTAGTGTCCGTAAGGATGGCGCTGTTGCGGCTGGTGTACCAGAAGTGGCGGCCGGAGGCATCGGCCCCGCGGTCGTAACAAAGGAGGGACGGTGCGGCGTAGGACAATGTAAGGTTATATGCCGATGCTCCGAAGAGGAAGCTTGCGTCCGGATGCTCCCGGAGGAAATCCTGGTAGCGGCCGAAGCTGGGGTTGGAGTTAACATCGTCCAAAAAGAAATGGCTTGTAAACGTCTCAGGGGCAATTACAAGGGAAGGCCTTCCCTCCGGAATATGGGCGCCCACAATGTCAAAGAAACGCTGGTCCTGCTGCTCCTGGGTCATGGAGTGGAACTTCTGGTAAGGGTCGAAGTTAGGCTGGCCGATTACCACTTCCGCCACCGCCTCCGGCGCCTTGGGTTTACAGAAGGCGGACCATACCATGGGGCCGAATAAAGCTACCACCGCACCGGCTATTGCAGCCACGCGGGCCTTGGAGGTCCAATTCTGCATGCGGCCGTCCGACAGTGCCACCATTATGCCGAACACGGAAAGGTTGGCGCACCACACCCACAGGGAACCTCCAAGATGGCCGGTAACGCTGTACCACTGTATAAGGGAAGTCGTCTCCGCAAAGGCGTTTCCAAGCACCAGCCAGGGCCATGAGATCTCAGAAATGGTGAGATAGTATTTTTCCCAGGCAATCCATGTTGCGGCAAGGAAAATATAGGGAAGAACACCGCCCAGGCGCCTTTTCACCCAGCGGAACGCTCCAAATACCAGAGACATCTGCAGGGCGTTGGCAAGGATGGCGAAGATGGCACCGCCGACGGTGGCGTTTGCCACCCACCAGGTTGTAATGGCGTTCCAGACCACAAAAGTGCCATAATGCCACCACCAGAAATGTTTTGTCTTCAATTTGGTTGCCAGGCGCTCCATCACAAGCAGCGGCACCAGGCCCACAAGGGCCAGCACGCCGCAGTGCGGCACCAGCCACGGCAGGCTCATGAGAAGACAGAACAGAAGGGCTAATACGATGAATGTGGCGGCAGTGTTTTTCATATCAATGCAAATATAGCATTTTTTACATCGAGGCCGTGTAGCTGCGCCATTTTTCTATGAGCGCAGTCATGTCTTCCGGAAGAGGCACTTCAAAGAAGAGTCTTTCTCCGGTGCGGGGATGCGTGAAGCCCAGCGTACGGGCGTGGAGGGCTTGGCGGGGGCAGATCTTGAAGCAGTTCTGGATGAACTGTTTGTACTTGGTGTAGATGGTTCCCTGGCGGATTTCCGAGCCGCCGTAGCGCTCGTCGTTGAAAAGAGGATGGCCAATGGAACTCATATGTACGCGGATCTGGTGTGTACGGCCGGTTTCCAGGCGGCATTCCACCACGGTTATGAAGCCGTAGCGTTCAAGGACCTTCCAGTGCGTGACAGCCCATTTTCCTTTTTCCGGATCGTCATATACGCGGAAACGGAGGCGGTCGTTGGGATCACGACCTATTGTGCCTTCTATTGTGCCCTCGTCCTCGGCAATGTTGCCCCAGACCACGGCGGTGTATATTCTGTCTATTGAATGAACGAAGAACTGATCGGCCAGGTTGAGCTGCGCCTGAGGATTCTTTGCAACCACCAGGAGGCCGCTAGTGTCCTTGTCTATGCGGTGTACAAGTACGCCCATGCGCTCGTCGTCCGCGTCAGGGCCCTGGCTTATTCCAAGGTGGAACGCGAGGGCGTTCACTAGCGTGCCGTTGTAGTTCCCGTGACCGGGATGGACCACCATGCCGGCGGGCTTGTTGATGACCATGAGGTCATCGTCCTCATACACTATGTCAAGGGGAATATCTTCAGGGAGAATCTCAAGTCCGCGGCGCTCGTAGGGCATCACGAACTTGATAACGTCCTGCGGACGCACTATGTAATTTGCCTTGGCTGGGACGTCATTGACCAGCACGTAACCGGCCTCTATGGCCTTCTGGACGCGGCTGCGGGAGGTGTCTTCCTGATGCGTGGCTATGAACTTGTCTATGCGCACCGGCTCCTGCCCGCGGTCTGCCACCAGGCGGAAATGCTCGTACAGGATGTCTTCTTCGTCGGTCATTACTCCGGAATCTTGCTGGTGTCCAGAGTGAGACTCAGAGATACGTTGGCACCAAGGTTCTGGCGGGCGCCGGGGGCGGACCCTTGAGTATAAACCACGGCATTCATGGAGTCTGCGTAAGACTTGATGCCCTTGTCATAGGTTACTCTGCCCACGTTCAGGAAGTGGTCGTGAAGGGCATCCGTGGCGTTGACTATCTTCATGCCGGTAAGGCGGGGAACCGATGTGGAGTTGTCCTCTGAATTGACGCCCACGGTAAGGTTTATGGTGGAGCCGCTGACAACGAGGTCTCCGGCAGCGAGTTCCTTGCCCTCACATGTCCAGGAAAGGACGTTGTTGGTGGCTATGTCGCGGACATAGTTAAGGCGTCCAAGGTTGAGGCCGCGGTTCTGGAGTTCCGCACGGGCTTCCGTCACCGAATAGCCGTAAAGGTTTGGCATAACCACCTTGCGGGGAACTATTGAATTTATTGTCAGGAATATGCTGCGGCCCTTCTTTACTGTTGCACCGGCCTTTGGTTGCTGGCGGTACACAACTCCGCCGCCAAGGCGCCTCACGAACACGGAATCAACAACCTTTACTGCCACACCGGCCTCCTGAGCTGCCTTTTCCGCCTCCGGGACTGTCAGATTGGTGAGGTCCGGGGCACTGACGGTTTTTCCGTGCCTTGTGATTACGTTAAGGCCAATCCCGGCCGCAAGAAATACCACCAGGAAGAACACCGCCGCCCCGATGACATTGCCCCATATCCATTTATGCTTGGTTGCCATAGACTTTTCCGTTTAATGGCGTAAAGTTACGAATTATTTTCATAACTTTGTCTCATATGAAAAACACCGCCGCCACATATCTTGTCCTTGCTCTCCTTTTCTGTATCCTCATGAGCCTGCCGTGGCTGGTGCCGCACTGCGGCGTGCTCTCGCTCATTGGCCTGGTGCCGCTGCTTGTGTTGGAGCGGCTTGCAAGCCAGAAGGGGACCAGGCACTTCTGGTGGTGGCATTACGGCACATTCGTGGTTTGGAACGCCATCACAACATGGTGGGTTGCAAACGCAACCGTTGGCGGCGCCATCTTCGCCATCCTTGCAAACGCCTTGCAGATGTCACTTGTGTTCGGGGCGTTCCGCTGGGTCAAAAGGCGCCTTGGAGGCGTTCTGCCCTATGTTTTCCTTGCCGCAGCATGGATTGCCTGGGAGAAGTACTACCTCACTGTGGCGGAGATATCCTGGCCCTGGCTGGTGCTTGGAAATGCCTTCGCGGAGACAACATCCCTCATCCAGTGGTACAGCGTCACGGGTCACCTTGGCGGTTCGCTTTGGGTGTGGCTGGCCAACCTTTCCGTCTTCGGGCTCATGGTATCCCTCTCCGACGGCCGCATGGCAAGGTGGACCTCAAAGGCACGCATTGCAGCCTTCGCAGGTGCCGCGGTGGCTCTTTTCGGCCCCATGGTATGGTCTGCCTTCTGCAGGCCAAAGGCCCCGGAGGCAATGGCGGAGGTAGTCATCGGCCAGCCCAATTTCGATCCCTACCATAAATTCCAGTCCCTTACCCAGGAGCAGCAGGACCGGCGTTTCCTGTCCCTTGTGGCTCCGCATGTCCCTGCCGGCACCCCCTCGCTGGTCATTGCCCCTGAGACGTTCACCTCCCGTTTCTGTATAGATGACTTTACGTCCAACGCCAGTTTCCGCAGGTATCAGGATTTCCTGGAGGAACACCCGGACGCTACGCTGCTTTTCGGGGCATCGGCCTACAACCAGACCGTCTCTTACGCAGCGCCTTCTCCGCTGTGTTACGACCTTGGCGCCAATGCCGACGGCCGGCACCTCTGGTATACCAGCCGCAACAGCGCCATAATGACGGACACTACCGGCAGGGCAGAGGTCTTCCATAAGTCAAAGCTGGTTGTAGGAACGGAGCTTACCCCTTATCCCAAGGTATTTGTCCCCCTTGAGAATCTCCTTGGCGGGAACCTCATGGGAAAGTGTGTCGGCCAGAAGGAACCCACCTGTCTGCACTGGGGGGACATCCCCGTCGGAGTTGCCGTCTGCTACGAGTCCGTCTACGGCGAGTACTGTGCAGAATACGTCCGCAAAGGCGCCAGGATGCTGTCTGTCATTACCAACGACGCCTGGTGGGGTAACACCCCGGGATACCGCCAGCATTTCAGCTACAGCCGCCTCAGGGCCATCGAGACCCGCCGGTATGTAGCCCGCTGCGCCAATACCGGTATCAGCGCCATCATAGACCCTTCCGGCAATTATCTCAGCCAGACTCCCTGGTGGCAGGAAGCCGTCACATATGGCCATGTGGGCCTGTCCTCGGTGATTACTCCTTTTGTCCGATGGGGAGACATCACCGGCCGCGTCGCGGTGCTGCTTTTCGCACTTCTTTCGGCGGCTGCGGTTTTCAGACGCAGAAAGAGTTAAGCTATTTGATATTAACCTGATAATAATTATATTTGCACAAATAACCATTAGCTTTTACAATGAAAAAACTCGGTATAGTTCTAGCATGCATGCTGGCAGTGGCCCAGATGGCCTTTGCGGCTCCCAAGGATGGCAAGGTCAAATACGGCAAGAACATCTATTTCTCCGGAGAAGTAGAAAAGAATGTTCCCGCCGGAGCCGGCGCCCTGTATCTCAAGGTAGATAAGGATTCCAGTCCGGAAGTAGTCAACGGCATCTTCCGTGACAATATAATTGACGACGGCACCGTCCGCATGACAATCGCCAACGGCGACGTCGCCGTGATGGAGGGCCGCTTCATATTCGTCGCCCCCGTGGAAAAGGATGCCGTGGCATTCGAACTCATCCTTGAAAGGGGCACCATCAAAGTGGGCGGAGAGACATACACAGTCCCCACCAACATCAGTTTCGTAGTTGCTCCCGACGAGTTCCTGGGCGTCTCCTACCGCACCAACGACACCTTCTATACCACCATGCGCAAGAAAGGCTCCAACGCCATCTCCTACGGTCCCGTCCGTTCCGCCGGCTCCGACTTCGGCGCCCAGATGGCCAAGGTGGACAGCCTCCGCATCGGGGCAGACATGTACTATCCTCTTTCCGGCGGCCTCTGGCGCAACCGCCTCAACAAGACGGACTATATCGACTATAAACTTGGTCCCGACAACGGCTTCATTCCTGTCGCCATCCACCGCGTGAACCCCTTCGACGGCGGCGTAGTGGACTCCGACACCCCCGGCTCCATCTATGAAGACCAGGTCTACACCGGCGTCATCAGCTATCCCGACGGCTCCAAGTACGAGGGCACCTTCCACTACAACATCATCGTGGATGTCCGCTATGCAGACGGCACTTTCACCGGCAACAACGTCGTAGACACCTGGAAGGAAGGCCTCAACCTCACCGAGATAGAGCGTGAGCGCGTCCGCAAGATAGAGCGTATCAAGAATGAAATCGCCGCCATGGTCGCCCAGGCCGATACCACCACCGGCACCTTCACCGGCCGCCGCTACATCTCCATCAAGGATGCAGACCAGATTTCCTATCAGGGCACACCTGCATGGATCTTCCACCTTGATTACATAGACTTCACCAGCAAGGCAAAGGGCGGCATCATCACGGACAAGACCCTCATCTATGCCGTCAACCAGGAAACCGGCGGTCTTGGCAGCATCCTCTATACCCAGGATGCCCCCGTCAGTGCCGGAGAGCCCGTCTTCTACATTGAGAGCGGCGCAAAGGTCTATGTCTGGAAGGGAGACGTTCCCCAGAATTACGAGAGCTTCTACGAGATACTTTCCGGTTACGATATAGCCCTCCGTTCAGAAAAGAACACCGGCGTCCGCTACTTCCTCAATGACGACGCCGCGGACACCCTCACCAAGGAAATCTGCAAGAAGATAGGCGTCCCCTACGTCTCCAAAGGCGAAGAGAATCTGGCCATCGCAGAATCCATGAATATGTAATTGATTGCAAACATCTACCAAAAATGGCGGCCGGATTCGGTCG
>JAEEGG010015356.1_pt1 | contig 16082 bp, 9 predicted proteins | sample 9134161 | NCBI WGS metagenome assembly JAEEGG01 (sample SAMN16246543, study PRJNA631951) | gut metagenome | biome: gut microbiome; feature: rumen; material: CR-attached | host: Bos | place: Iran: Karaj | collected 2018-10
CGCCCCCACAACCATATCGACGCGAAGACACGCAAGGGAACCTGACGGTTCCCCGCTGTTCCATGGCGGCTTCCCATGCATCAAACGTAGCATCGAACGTCATATCTTATCATCGGTTCAATTGATTTGCAAATTTTTATCAAAATGATTGACGACAAATCGTCACCAACCATTAATAATCAAACTGTTGAAAAACAACAAAAAAATTTGCACCTCCCCATAGCATCATCAATGAGGAGGCGTGTGAATCAACAGTTGATCTGCCCTGACGTCACCTAAGACAGAGGGACCTCCAGACATCCTCGGATTCGGCAAGCACGGACTCGGCGTCCAATGTCGTTATGCGACTGTTGTCCACCACGACATCGCCTTGGCACATGACCGTCTTCACATTGAGACTGTTTCCAGAATAGACGATGTTTGCGACGATGTTCTCCGGCAAAAGCGGCCTGAGATTAGGAGCCTTCCCGTCCAGAATCACGACATCCGCATACTTCCCAGGCTCGAGAGAACCGATGAGGTTCTGCATGCCGACGGCCTTGGCCCCGTTCACAGTGGCGAAATCCAAAAGTTCCTGTGCCTTTGCCACAGTAGGGTCCCATCTGCTGGCCTTCTGAAGGAGGCCGAGGGTCTTCATCTCCGCGAACATGTCCAACGTGTTGTTGGTTGTGTTCCCGTCCGTCCCTATCGACACATTGACGCCGTTCTTGATGAATTCAGGCACGGGAGCCACGCCTCCGGTGGCAAGCTTCATGTTCGACACGGGGCACGAGGAGATAGACATGCCAGACTCGCCCATCATCCTTACCTCCCTCAAAGTGAGCCATGCGGAATGCGCCGCCACCGCTCTGGGACCCAGGACGCCGATGTCGTGCAGCCATTCCCCTGGCCTCTTGCCTGTCTTCTTCTTGTGGTCGTTGACCTCGCCCCTGGTCTCCGACAAATGCAGATTCATAGGGGCCCCGACCTGGTCGGAGAACTCCTTTGCGCCGACGCAGGTCTCCTCCCCGCAGACGTACACCCCCTGAAGCCCTACTCCGGGAACAATCTTCCTCTTCCCTTTGTACTGGGAGTAGAACCTCTTGCAGTTGTCCAGCGGGTTCCCCACCTGGGTGGTCGCCTCCTGGTCCAGAACGCACCAGCAGAGCACACCCCTTATCCCCGCCTTCTGCACGGCGTCTGCGATCACGTCTTCGGAATAATAGAGGTCCATGAACGTGGTGGTCCCGCCGCGCATCATCTCCATGCATCCTAGCTGCGTGCCGATGGTAAGGTCCTTGTCGGTCCTGTCGGAGTCTATCTTGAAAACCTTGTCGAGAAAATCCGGGAAGGAGAGGTCGTCCACGACGCCCTTCATAACCGACATGGCCACGTGGGTGTGGGTGTTGATCATCCCGGGCATGACTATGTCCCCGGAGGCGTCTATCTCCCTGTCGGCTGTGCCGTTGTACTTCGTCCCGACGGAAACGATCTTCTCGTCCTCGATTACGAGGTCTCCCTTGACCACGCTTCTGCGGGCGTCTTGAGTGACGATCCAAGCGTCACGAACCGCTGTTATCATGCCTGCGAATCCTGGTCGTCGGTCATAATTGTTTCCACATGGGCTTTTTGAATAACGTGGGTGAAAAAAGCGATATATCCAGCGCCCGATGCACGTCCATGACTTTCCGCATCACCTTTCTGGGAACAGGAGGCGGCAGGCACACCACCGCCTTCCAGGTGCGCAGCACAGGCGGAATGCTCATAGAGCACGACGGCAGGTTCCTCCATATGGACCCGGGGCCGGGTGCGCTCACCCAGATGCACAGGATCCATTACGATCCGGCGAAGACGGAGTCCGTGGTCATATCGCACTGCCATCCCGACCATTACTCAGATGCGGAATCGGTCATCGAAGGCATGACCTACGGAGGATGGAAGAAGCGCGGCCGCCTCTACGGCTCCCCTACCGTCTTGGAAGGGAAGGGAAACCTCGGACCGTGCATCTCCCCCTACCACAGAAGCCTCCCTGAAGGGTGCACTGTCTTCAATCCCGGGGACGTCCTGGACATCGACGGTATGAAGGTCGACATCCTCAAGGCCAAGCACAGCGACCCGACCAACGTCGGATTCACCTTCCATACCCCCCACGGAAAGGTATCATACGTGAGCGACACCGAGTTCACTGAGGAGATCGCGGAGCAATATATCGGGAGCAGGGTGCTCATCCTCCCTACCACGACCCCTCGCGGGAACAGGATCAAGTACCACATGTGCACCGACGACGCCGTGGAGTTCGAGAGGATCGTCAAGCCCGAGCTGGCTATTTTTGTCCATCTGGGCGTCGTGATCATACGGGCGGGGGCGGACTCGGAAGCCAGATACGTGGAGGACTCCACGGGGGTCCCGACGATCGCCGCCCGCGACCGCATGGTCCTGGACGTGGGGGAGTCGCTGTCGATATCCGACGCCCCTTGCTTCGACGACGAATGGATACCGCCGTCGTCGGTGTGACAGCCGCGAAGAGAGGCTCTCGTACAACGCCGCCGTGTCTTCCGCCGAGGACTGGTTGAACGCGTACATCCCTCCGTCGTAGGAGATCGCAATGCATGGATCCACTTTCACATACGACGCCAGCTGGTATCTTCCGAACAGGTCGTTCTTGAACGTCCCGCTGGCTATGTATCCGTCCGCATAGCCCATGACGCGCATCCCCTTCGGAAAGTCGTCGAAGTACTCGCAATCGTCGATCTCGTCGTAAGGAAAATAATGATTGAACATCGGGGCCTTCACGGTGATCCCCTCTTCTCCCATGGATATATCTACGGACCCTGTGCCCTCATGGCCGAACATGTACATAGAAGGAACCAAGGCGATCACGGAGACCAGGACGACCGTCAAGACGCGCTTGGACGGGGTCATCAGAGGCAGGCGTTCCTTGCGCCTGGGCTTGCGGACCACGGGGATGAATACCATCGCTATCGAGACGGCCATCAAGACGAATCCTAGCACCATGCTGCTCAGCAGGATGGAGATAGAGAACAGCAGGAGCGCCATGCTGGCCGCCAGCCACGGCCCGTACCCGGACGCCACCGACCTGGACTCCTCGTCGGTCATGCGGCTCCAGTCCACGCCAATGTTGAGATACTTGTACCATCCGCCGTGAAGCCACATATACAGGCCGCAGCACATCGTAGGATAGCAGCAGAACAGGGATATCGCCGCCATAAACAACGATGCCTGGCTATAACCCGAGACGAAGCACCACACGGTGAGGATCGAAGGCACCGCGATAGCCAGCGCAACGTATGCCTCGGCCGTCTTGTCCATGCGCGGACAGCGCGTTGAAGATAAAAATCGATATCGGCGAATCGCCCTTAGACGAGACTTCACGTCTTCGTCCACGCGGTACGACTCCAACGCCTTCCTGACAGTCATGCGCCTGGTGTCCTCGTCGAGGCCGTTGTCCCCTTCCAAATAGCCCATGGTCTCCTCCGGATGCTTGGCGAGGCAGGTGGCCAGGCACCATGCCTTCCCCATCTTGAAGTAATAGCCGTCGTCATGCGCCGAATCCAGCTCCTCCAAGACGTCCTGGAAATGGGCGTCGTCGAGGAAGTGCTGCATCATCATGACGGCCACGAACCTCATGCGGAACTCCCCTCCCTGCTCCAGATTCTCTACCAGATATTCCCAGAGCCGCCCCTTCTCCCGATCCTTGGGCTTCCATGTGGAGCAGAATGAATCGCACACCGACCAGTTGTCTATGAGCGGGAGGAACCCGTCGTACAGCTGCAAGCGCTCCTCCAGAGGGACCTTCGCATAGGCTATGACCATCCCCCGGAGCATGTAATCCTCGAAGTATTCGGGCTCCCACCTCTCCAGATATCTGCGCCAGTCGTCTGCGGCTATGCGCTTGGCCAGACGTCTTAGGGAAGGGATCCTGGCCCCCAGGAACGGATGCCTGCACGGCGTCAGCGACGCTGAGAACTCCGCATTGGCGTCGTCCCTCAGGGACAGGAGCTCCTCCCTTACGTCCATCGCGTCTCCTTAAGGCGGTACCTATATGAAAGGATGCCCGCGGCCACGAAGAACACTAGGAGCCCGACCGTTATGTACGCCATGGTATGGTCCTTCTTGACGACCTCCTCCTCGTCCAGCAGTTCTATATCACTATAGTCTTTAGACCAGTCGCCCTGATGCGCCGAAGTGACGTAGTACTTCACCGACGACAGGTCCACGCCCCGGAACGCCTCCTCCATGCCGTAGGGCTTGGAACAGTACGCCTCTATCTCCTCCACGGCGGAGCAGTTGGAGAACGCCCCGGCGCCCAACGACTCCAGACGCTCCCCCATGACCACGCATTCCAGCAAAGGCGACGCCCCTGAGTTACCGAAGGCCTCGATCCCTACGGATTCTACGTTGTTCAGATCCACATACGAAATGGAGCGGCAGTTGAAGAACGCCCTGTCGCCTATCCTCGAGACCGAGTCCGGAATGACCACGGAACCCAGGGAGGGGCATTGTCCGAAGCAGTCCGCCGGGATCTCTGATATGGACTTGCCGAGCTTCGCCCCCAGCAGGCTGGAGCATCCGTAGAAGGCGCCGTCGCCTATGGCCTTGACGCCGTCTGGAAGGGCGACCTTGGCGAACGTCTTGGAAGCGCACCCCTTGAACGCCCCCGCGCCGAGGAACAGCAGCGAATCAGGAAGCGACGGCCCGGAGAGGGTCGAGCAGTTCCTGAACGCCTCGTCCCAGATGCGCTCGACGGAGTCCATGCCGAACAGAGTCCTCAACGTGGACCCGAAGAAGGCCCTGGTCATGACGTCCGTCACCGTGGAGGGAATCTCAGCCGTCTCCAGGTTATAATCCGTGTACTTCAGGCCGTATCCTTCCGCGTCGCCGCGCATGAACGCCGCGTCTCCTATGTACTTCACGGCGTACTCGCCCCCTCCAGCGGACACCGCTTTAGGGATCTGCACGTAGACGCCGGTGACATACCTGTGGACGACTGCGGCGTCGCCTATGATGTAGTAGTAAAATGAAAACGGGTCCTTCTTGTACGCGCCCTCGTAGAGGTACATCTCCATCGGGACGGAATCCTGGCCCCATCCTTCGGCGCCGAAGAGCCGGTGGACAGTCACCGCGGAAGGGGCCTGGCCGGAGAACTCCGGGGCGTCCCCAAGGAAATAGACGTCCGCCACCGCGCAGGACCATCCGTCCCACGAGAAGGCCTTGACCGTAGGCGGGACCACGATCGCGGATGCGTTCCTCACGTCGTTCAGCGCGCCCTGCGATATCCCGACGACGGTAGCGGACGAGAACGACGAGGGCACGAAGAACACGCCTCCCAGGCAATCGACCGAGACCGATGACAGAGAGGCGGAGCGGCCGTCCTCCGACATCCCCGACACGGACGCCTCCCCGTAGGGGACCACCACGCGCTCCTTCACCTTCCCGGCGTCCTCGCTGTCCGTCCCAACTGCGTAGAACTGGATCGCCGAAGCGGAGAACCTGACGGCGCGGCCGTCGTAATCCGCGTCCATCTGCGTCAGGGACCCCCTGGAGGAGATGTTCCAGGCCGCGCCGTGAAGCCCCTCGTCCAGAGGCACCGGGATCGTGACGACCGCAGGCGAATCCCCCAGATCCACGACGGAGCGCCCGTCGACCTTGAGCGAGAGGCTGTAGAATGCGGAGTAGTTTATCCTCTTGAGAGCGGAGGCGATCTTGATGCTCGACGGGCCGTTCGTCACCGAGAACGTCAGGACGCCGTCTCCTGCGAGCTCGCATAGCCGGTCGGCCGGCATGGACAGGGACCCCCTCGGGACGGATATCTCCAGCATGGCGTCCCCTCCCAGGACGTCCCTGACGGCACGGAGGGATTTCGCGTCGATAGAAGCGACGAAACCGCTTCCGAACTGGGAGATGTCGCATACCGCGCCGGTCCCCAGGGTCTTCATCGCCTCGGCTGTGGAAGCGTCATGGCTGACTGAGACCACGTTGCCTATGACTGATCCGTTCAGAGACCTTTCGGCGTCATAATGGCCCGGGACCTTCTCCACATAGATGTCCGTGTCTCCGATGACGACGGTCCCCGGCCCGGCCTCCCTAGTGAGCCCCGGATCCCGGTACATCTTGGCCAGCCCATCCCCTCCGAACAGGTCGAAGGCAGCCGCCGACCCTATGGTTGAGTTGTACTTCACCGTCGCCTCGTGGATCACGGCGGCGCCCTCGTGGAACCTCACCGAGTACTCCCTCGGCACGGGGAAGTAGAACGCGAACACGAACATCGTGTCCTTGACGTCGTCGAACCTGGCGGGGCTGTTCCCGTTGGGCGTTATGCTCCAGCATGCGAACTCGTAGGAGTACCCGACCGTGGGGCTCCTGGACGGCCCCTCCGGGACGTCCGTCAATGCGCCGCCGTACGGGACCGTCCTCACATGAAGGAGGGACCTGTCGTAGTCGAAGAAACGGACCTCGCACGCCCTCGGGACGGCGTCGAACACCGCGTAGACAGACATGTCAGACCTGACATCCGACAGGTCCTCGCTCCATCCCGAGAAGACGTAGTCGTGGAGCTGGTCCGACGCCTTGGCGGGGACGGCGGAATAAGACGCCGGGAACCCGTCCATCACCACCTCCCTGTGGATGCAGGCGCCGCCAGGCGAGTCGTAGTAGCTGACGACATGGGCCTCGCCCCTCCCCACGAAGGTGGCCGTGAACACAGTGTCCTCATGGATCGGCATGGTGACGTTGCCCCAGAACACCGCCGTCCCCTCCGGGACGTCCAGCTCCGGCATGAGCGACAGGTCCGCCTGGGCGCCGTCCTCGACCTGCTGGCTGGACAGCACCGTCCCGTCCGGGAGGGCGAACGAGACCGTGTGATAAGACGACGCGTCGCACGCCGGCACGAGGGCCAGCGCCAGCACCGACAGCAGGAGAAGGGCCTCGGCTGCCCTCGCCATCGTCGCCACCCGTCCTGATGTAACGCTTGGGGAGGACGTAGATCTCGCCCTCCCGGTCCGTGCCGACGCAGGACTCGACCTCGTACACCCTCCTTATCAGGTCCTCGTCGATCACCGTCTTGGGGTCCCCTATGGTCACTATCGACCCCTTCTTCATTATGATGCACAGGTCGCAGTACCTCGCCATCAGGGAGATGTCGTGCTCCGCGACCATGACAGTCATGTCGCTGCGGGCCATCTTCTGGAGGTACTCCATCACCTCCAGCTTGTACTTCATGTCCAGGTGGGAGGTGGGCTCGTCCACCAGCATCAGCTTGGGGTGCTGCACGTACGCCTTGGCTATCAGCGTGCGCTGCTTCTCCCCCGACGAGAGCAATGTGACCTGCTTCCTGCGGTAATGGTCCAGGCCGAACGTGCGCAACGCCTCGCGGACCGCCTTCTCGTCGTCCTCCGACTCCCACCAGACCCGGTTGACGAACGGGTACCTTCCGAGCATCACCATGTCCATCACCGACATCCCGTAGATGGAGCCGACCTCCGCCGGGACGTTGGCCACCACCTTGGCGATGTCCGCCGGCCTCATGCGGGACACGTCCTCCCCGTCGACCTTGACGGTGCCGGACCAGGACGTGTGCAGCCTCGATATGCATTTCATCATCGTGGACTTCCCGCATCCGTTCGGGCCGATCAGCCCCACAAGGAGCCCCCTCGGGACGCTGAACGACACCTGGTGGAGCGCCTCGAACCCGTCGAAGCTTATGGTCAGGTCCTTGACGTCCAGCAACGGCTCATCCGTCATATTCGCGCCCCCTCTTGACAAGCATGTAGGCGAACACCGGGGTCCCGATGAGCGCGGTTATCGCCCCGACCGGAAGCTCCAGCGGGGATATCGCCACCCTGGCTATGATGTCCGCGAACAGCATCAGGCAAGCGCCCAGCACTATGGAGGCGGGCATCACCAGCCTGTGGTCGCTCCCCAGCAGCATCCTGCACGCGTGCGGGACGATCAGCCCGACGAACCCTATGACCCCGACGAACGCAACGCACACCGACGTCAGCACGGAGGCCACCACCATCATCACGGCCTTGAACCTCCTGACGTTCATGCCCAGCAGCCTGGCCTGGTCCTCCCCAGACATGAACAGGTTGAACTCCCTCGCCCATAGCATCGCGATGACCGAGATCCCTATCGCCGGGATCAGCACGAGGAACGCGTTCTCCCACGTTATGTTCCCGAAGGACCCGTACAGCCACCACATCACGTTCGTCAGGTTGTCCTTGTTCAGCGACAGGAATATCGTCTGCACCGACGAGAACGCGAACCCCACTATCACTCCGGACAGGATGTAGTTGGTCGCGGACCCTCCGGCCCCCTCGGCCACGGCCAAGGTGAGGGCGAAGGCCAGCAGGCCCCCGGCTATCGCGGCGACCGGGACTATGTACGCCGAATACCCTGCAAGGAACGCCACGGAGGCCAGCGTGGTGGAGGCGGCGACCGCCATGCAGCCGGCCCCGGAGGACACCCCGGTGATGTACGGGTCCACCAGCGGGTTCCTGATCAGGGCCTGGAACATGCAGCCGGCGGTTGCCAGTCCGGCGCCGACGCCGATGGCGGCGACCACCCTCGGGAGCCTGGACGAGAACACGTACAGCTCCTCGGTGGTCAGGTCCTCCCCTCCCTTGGATATGGCGGAGACCAGCGCCGAGAACGCGTCCGTTATGGGGATTATGCCCCCTGACGCGATGGATATGGATATCAGGAACATTGCGAACAGGAACACCAGCCCCGCGGCCAGGATTATCCTGAACCGCCGCTTCTTGAGCCCCACCTCGCTCCTGCCGTCCTCGGCGTAGACCATGTCTTCGCTCATTCCCTTGAATCCCTTGCGAAGCGTGGTGAACGCCCCTTTCAGCGGTCCGCGCCCGCCTCCCTCGACCATTCAAGCACCTCTGTATAGCCTGGCGGCGCACAGCGTGAACGCTGCCAGGAAAGCGAAAAGGACCAGCCAAGACCAGTGGGCCAGGCCCTGAGACTCGTATTCGACGTCGGAGGTGGCCGCCCTCTCCACCCCGCGGACCTCGGACATGACGTACACGGCGCCGTAGTCGTTGCCGACCAGGACCTTCCCGTCCGCCACCGTGGGGGCGCACATGCTATACGCGGTCCCATTGTACGGAGACGCCTTGGCCTTCCAGACCACGACGCCCGTATCGGCGTCGATGCACCAGACCCATCCTCCCAAGGAGCCTTCCGTCCCCGGCGAGTAGTCCATGCTGTACACCCTGCCGTCGCAGTACGTCATCCCGCCGACGGACAGGGCGTCGGTGTCCTGCACCCATCCTATGGAGCAGTCTGAGACCCAGAACGAGTAGTAACCGCTGACCAGCCCCCTCTCGGCGCCGGTGTCGTGCTCCGTGACGGCCTGCTCGCCGTCCGGGGTGTAGGAGACATAGGCGTAGAACCTGTCCCCGAAGACGACCGGCCTGCTGCTCAGAAGGGACTTCTGCCATATGGTCGACCCGTCGCGCAGGTCCACGAGCATAAGGCCCCCGCTGCTGGAGGACATCCCTCCGTCGGAATAGCATACCAGGACCCTTTCCCCCGGGCAGACAGACACGGACGTCACCGCCCCGACCAGGGACCCGGAGAGGTCCAGCACCTGCCTCCCCCACACCGGCTCCCCGTCGACTGCGCTCACGCACGTCAGCATGCCGGCGTAATTGCCGGCCACGAGCACCCTCTCCCCGCCCAGGTCAGCCAGGCACGGGGGGTAGTAGTAGAAGCATCCCCGGAGGGAGTCCTCGGGCACATGGGTCCAGATCTCCTGGAACCCCTCCTCCCTGTCCACGGAGTAGCACCTCGTCACCCCGTCGGAGGTGTTGAAGTACAGCGCCCCGCGGTCGTAGACGGCGTTGGAGACCCCCGCGCTGACGTGGATCCTGTCCTTCGCGACCTGCGGGTCCCCCTTGAACACCTTGTACCCGGTGGACCTGGCCGCGTTGCACATGTCCGGGGAGGAGCCTTCGGGGTAAAGCTCGGCTAGAGGCTCCCCCGTGAACCTGTCCAGGCAGTACACGTGCCAGTTCCCCGAGGTCAGAACGACGACGTCGCCGACTATCACCGGGGTGGTTATCTCGATGTTCCCCGAGTCGGAGTAGCTGGCCGACCACGCGACCTGCTTGTTGACCGGGTCCAGGCAATAAAGCCAGGCCAGGCCCTCCATCCCGACGCTGCCGTAAGCCCCGGCGACGGTGTGGTAGATCAGGCCGTCAGCGTAGAGGATGCTGGAGTCTACCGCGCCATGGTAGTCGTTGTGCCACTCCAGCGGGACGGCGACGCTGTCCGGCCCGCAGGAGGACCCGACTCCCGATGAGGAGGAGTCGCCCCTGTAGCATGTCCAGACGTCCTCGTAGTCCGGGGTGGCCGCGGGGGAGGCGGACCCTTCGGGGTAATACCCCAGCGCGATGCTCCCGCCCAGGTAGTCCAGGTCGACGTCGTCCGGCTCGGGCTCCCAGGAGACGCCGTTCCAGGAGTAGACCCTCCAGCCGCATTCCTGCATGCCCGGGGTGGACTCCGTCCCGACGCGGGAAGGCCCGCGGCCCCCCACCGAGAGCACCCTCGACCCCTCCTCCATCTCCTCGAACTCGACCTGCACCCCTGCAGAGAACAGAGTGGAGGATATCGTGTCCTGCACGCTGGCGCCCGGCACGACGTCGTACCAGCGGACGCCCCCGTCCCCGAAGTCCACCAGCATCCGGTCGGGGCCGTCCTCCCCCGCCACCGACGCGGAGGGGACCAGCAGAATAAGAAGCGCCAATACGGCGATCAGTCCCTTTGCCATTCCAGCAGCCCCTGCGCTTTCACGTACGTGAGGTACCCGTTGTCCCCGTCGTTGTAGCTGTTCCCGTAGTACTTCACGCCCACGACGTCGGTCGGGTCGGCGGCCTCGAACGACGCCGGGTCCATGATCTTCGCCAGCAGCTCCAACGACTCCGGAAGCCTGGCCCCAGGCCGCGACAGGAGGCTGGCGGCGTCCGCGGAGAAGACGTAGACCTCCCCGTTCCTGTACGCCGGCGTCTCCTTCCACATATCGTTGAGGCCCGCCAGGACGGCCCTGTACTCCCTCTGCGATTTGATCTCGCCGTTCTCGTAGATTATCACTATCACGTCCGGCTGCCTGCCGTAGACGGCCTCCTTGTCGACCATGAACCACGACTCGGACTCGGTGGAGAAGACGTTGAACGCCCCCAGCGACTCTATCATGTTGGTCACATAGGTGCCTCCGCCGGCCGTGTAGGGGGAGTCGCTCACCCCCAGGGAGACGAAGACCTTCTTCCCGCTGAGGTCCGCGACCCTGCATATGTTGTTGATCGCCTCGTTGACGTCCTTTATGTACGCGTTCCCTGCCTCCGGGAATCCCAGCGCCGAAGCGCATATCCACAGGTTCTTGAGGAGGTCGTCGGTGCCGTTGGTGGCGTTCAGGACGACGCAGCTGATCCCGGCCTTGCGGAGCTTGTCGGCCATGTTGACGTGCTCCCCCGTCCCGCCGTCCAGGAACACCAGGTCGGGGGACTCGGCGGCTATGAGCTCGAAGTTCGGGTCGGTGAAACCTCCGACTATGCGGACGTCCCCGCTATGCTGGCGCTCGACCAGGCTGCGGGGATAGTCGCAGTAGCGGTCCGTGGCTATGATGTACTTCAGGCCGCCGACTGCGGACACGGTCTCCGCCACGGAGGGCGCCAGGGCTGCGACCCTCAGCTTCTCACCCATGCGGTTATGTCCAGCGTCGGCGTAACTGTAGTATGTGAAGCCAGTGGCGTCCACAGCCGGCATCATGCTGCTGCCCGCCCCGGCCCGGGCCCAGGAGATTATCTTCTGGCCTGACACGTCGAACGACCGGGGGTCCTCGACCTCCGCCCAATGGACGTCCTTGCCCTGGCCCTCGAGGACGTACATCCCCCAGCTCACGTTGATCAGCCGGGGGACGTTGTTTACGGAATAAACCGACCCGTCCTCGTCCGTCTCCAGCTTGTATCCTTTGGAACTGCAGACGGACTCCAGGGCCTCCATCCCGGTCATCCCCTCGGTGAAGCGGGTCTCGACCCATTCGACGTTGTAGTAGGCGTAGTCTATCATCACGCCCTGCTTCTCGTCGACGGTGTCCACCGTGAAGCCTATGAAAGGCACTGACGCGACGACCGCAACGGCTATGGCGGCGGCCGCGACCAGCTTCACGGTGGAGGCGTTCATCGGCTCCTCCTGCTCCTGAGGACCAGCAATGCGACGATCAGCGCTATCGCGACGGCGACGGCGATGCCGACGTACAGCATCGTGCTATCCCCGGAGGGCGGGACGTAGGAGGCGTCGGTAAGCTTGCCGCCCGACCCCTTCATCTCCTTCCCGGCCAGGTCCGAGGCGGAAGACACCTTCTTCTCCCCGTCGGAGAACTCGACCGAGAACGCGTCGGACGCCACAGAGAAGAGCGACTCGGAGAACACGACGTCCTTCAAGGACCCGCATCCCTGGAAGGCGCGGGGCCCTATGGACTCGACGGCCCCCAGCCTCAGCTCCTCCAGGGACGAGCATCCCTGGAACGCCCTCCCGTCCACCAGCTTGGACTGCCCCGTATCCACTCTGTTCAACGATTTGCAATCGGCGAACGCCTCCTCCCCTATCGACGGCCCGCCCTTGATGGACAGAGACGTCAGCCCGGACCCCTTGAGAGCCCCGCCCGCGACAGAGTCCACTGAAAACGTCTTGCCGTCGTATGCTGCCGATGAGGGGATCTCCACGGCTCCGGCGGCCTCCGCCCCTATAACGGAGACCTTCGGGACGTCGATTGATACGACTTTGTACCTCAATCCTCCGTGGGAGAACTCCGTGCCGACCGCCGCGCCCTTCGGGATAGCCTTGAACACCGGCGTCACGTCCATGTCGGAGGACACGCTGGAGAGATCCTTGCTCCAGCCTGCGAACTCGTACGTGAACTTGTCATCGGCTGCCTTGTACGGGTCGGTTCCGACGAAATGCGATGCAGACCCGCCTATCATGCGATCCACGTAAAGGACGGCCTTCATTGACTCGTCCCAGTAGCGGACCAGGTATACGGTGGGGTCGCCGAACTTGGCGACGAACGTCGTGTCCCCCTTGACTGGAGCGGTCACGTCCCCCCATCCCGCGAAGACCTTTCCCGCCGGGACTTTCGGGTCGGGGACCTTAGACATGTCCGGGACACCCCCGTACTCCAAGTACTGGGTGGCCAACACCGTGCCGTCCTCCAGGGCGAACGTGACCAGCGGGGTGCTGGATATGCAGAATATCTCGTCCGTCTCGGGGTTCGGCTCCGGGCCGCCCTTGTCTATGACGTATCCGGAGGAATAAGGGTCCTCCGCCGATATCAGGTAGATGCATTCGACGTAGCGGTAGACGGCTGGGTCGTAGAACCCGAGGGTCCAGTCGTTGTAGTGCCAGGTATGGTCGACCCAGGTCCACTGGCTCCAGTACGACCAGACGTTCTCCTCGACCCTGACATCCCCGAGCCCGAACATGTTCTCTATCCAGCTCTGGAGGTTGTTCCCGTTGGGGTCCATTCCGCTCTTAAGTTCGATCTGGAACCCGTTGGACTCCATGGCGTCCTTCAGGACCTCTCCCATGTCGGACCCGGTCCCCTTGAGCCAGAAGCCTTTTTCCCTGGCCTCGGCATCGAATGCAGCCAGCATGTCAGGGACGTCTGGAGCGAAGCCGTTGGCGAACCTTATGAACACGAATCCCTCAGCCTTGGGCTTGAAGTCGGGAGAGGAGTAGACGAGCGTCCCGTCCACGACTAACTGTTCGCATAAATGCAAGCAATACGACGTCCCTGTCGCCATCATCGCGTCGGATTCTGGGCTGAACGCCATCAGGCCCCATCCGGAAGTCCCCAGAGGAAGCCACTGATGGATGCGCCAAAATTGATCCTCTTCGGGCTCACGGCCGTCCACGGACCTGACGTTGCCCTTGGAGTTCAATTCCATGGACTTGCCTTGGTCCGCCAAAGCGGCCTCGATTGCCCCTTGGACCGTCGACACGCCGTCCACGACGGACATGTCGTACTCCCCATCCGCGTTCTCCACGTATACCCTAATATCGTCGCATGTGGCCGCCGAGCTGTCATCCGACAATGCCAATGCCGGAGCCAGCAGCGCCAACGCGACGACCAGTCCTGTGACGATGCCCAAGCGATGCATGCGCTACCTCCGTCCCGGGCCTCGCCCGGATCGCGATGTCATGCGGCCGTCTTGGAGCAATGTCCCAGGTCGCATAATCATCCATCAATCTGGCTAACAGTTACAGCGTATAATAGTTGCCGATTGGATGTTTGCGCCTATGCATGGAGGAGACGGCGGAGCCCCTGGACATCTCAGCATCAGAACGGATGAGGGGAGAGGACGCCTGAGGTCGAAGACGAGTCAAAGGCCGTACGGCGTTCAGTCCGCATGACCTAAAGAGTCGATATGAAAACACCGGCACGCCCTGATTTCCAAAGCCTGCCGGCTGGAAGCACCGCTTCCGTCCCGTCCGGACGCACATTAGGACTTAGGACGAGCCTGGTCGCTCTATGTCCAGCACCCCGGTGAACCCGGTCATCTCGAACACCGCGCGCACCTCTTTGCTGACGTTTATCAGCCTGATGCCGTCCTTGTCCTCCATCAGCTCGTCCGCGTTCAGCAGCGACCTGAGCCCCGCCGACGCCAGATACGTAACGTCGGACATGTCGAACACCAGCCTCCTCGCCGACGGGGCCTCCCGCTCCACGGCCTCGTCCAGGTCCGGCGCGGTCACGTAGTCCACGTTCCCCCTCGGTATGATGTACGTCTCGTTCCCTTCTTTCCTCACATCGACCTTCATGTCTCGATCTCCTTCCTTATCCTAAGAACGTTCATGTCGCCCTCCCGGGAGTATTGGATCCCGTCGGACAGCTTCTTCACTATCATTATCCCCAGGCCTCCGCGCCTGCGTGTCTCCAGGGTCTCCGCCAGATCCGGGTCCTCGTGTCCCAACGGGTCGAACGGGGGGCCCCAGTCCGCGAACTCCATCTCTATCGCGCCGTCCGACGCATACGCGAAGAACCTCACGTCCCCGCCCTCGCCGCCGTAGGCGTGCATGTCTATGTTGGCCAGTACCTCCGAGCATATGGTCTCCGCCTCGGACGTGGTCTTGCGCCCGCACCCCGCATCCTCCAGGACCCCAGCCAGGCGCCCCATTATCTCCTGGAACCCCTCCTTGCCCGAGCGCACCAAGAGGCGGCCTCCGACATCTTTCAGCTCCACGGCCATCATGGTTATGTCGTCGTGCTGCGGGGCCCCGGACGCGAACACGTCCAGGTCGGACCTCAGCTTCTCCAACATCCCGTCGACGGACGAACCTCCGAAGGCGCCCAGGCTCTCCTTGAGGCGCCCCTCCCCGAACTGGCCCCCGTCCGGGTCCATGGCCTCCGTCACCCCGTCCGTATACAGGAACAGGCGGTCCCCGGGGCCGAGACTAGTGGTCTGCACGTGGTATTTCATGCCCTTCTTCCTTCCGAAGACGAAGTCGGGGCGGCACTCCAGCTTGGAATACCTCCCTCCCCTTCCAACGAACGGGGGGTTGTGGCCGGCGTCCACGTACTCCACGGACCCGTCGCCGACGTCTATCAGCCCCGCCCAGACGGTGACGAAGTACTTCATCCCGTTGTTGGATGCCAGCTCGTCGTTGGCCTTGGACATGGCCTTGTCCAGACCGGAGACGGACTGGATGTTGGACCTCAGCACGGTCATGGACCTGGTCATGAACAGCGCGGCGGGAAGCCCCTTCCCGGACACGTCGGCGATCACCACCGCCAGATGGTCGGAGCCTACGCTGAAGCAGTCGTAGAAGTCCCCGCCGACGTCCTTGGCCGCGAACATGTACGACGCTATCCCGAACCTCTCCTTGAACGGGAAATCCTTGATCAGCATGCTCTGCTGAATGCCCTTGGCCGCGGAGACCTCCTTCTCGAAGTCGGCCTTCTCCGAGGCCAGGGCCGCCTGGCGCCTCACCTCGTACAGGCCGCGGGTCGTCGCATAGAGGCATACGAAGCACACCAGCAGATAGATCAGGACGTCGACGACGTAGTACACCCT
>JAEEGG010015357.1_pt1 | contig 16081 bp, 6 predicted proteins | sample 9134161 | NCBI WGS metagenome assembly JAEEGG01 (sample SAMN16246543, study PRJNA631951) | gut metagenome | biome: gut microbiome; feature: rumen; material: CR-attached | host: Bos | place: Iran: Karaj | collected 2018-10
CGGAAGGTCCGGAAGGTCCGGAAGGTCCGGAAGGTCCGGAAGGTCCGGAAGGTCCGGAAGGTCCGGAAGGTCCGGAAGGTCCGGAAGGTCCGGAAGGTCCGGAAGGTCCGGGACTTTCAGGACTTTCAGGACTTTTAAGACTTTCAGGACTTTCAGGACTCTTCGCGCTGCGCACCGCAGCGCGAAGAGCGGCGTCCGTGACGGGTGTGAAGTCGGGGTTGAGGACACGCGCGACGATGCGGACGGGTTCGTGCGGCGTGTAGGTCATGCGCTCCGTGCCGATGCGGAGCTGCGCGGTGCCGCTGCGGAGGCGTTCACCGAGCCCCCAGCGGATGATCTGCCCCCAGAAGCGGTGGTGGCGGACGTCGCCGATGCGGTAGCGCAGCCGCCACGATTCGTCCGTGTTGAGCGCGAGCACCTTGCCGCGGCCGACGTTGTGGGCGATGATGATGGCCTGCCGTTCGCGGCGAAGTCGCTCGGCCTCCATCTGCGCGGCGGCGTTGCGGGCCGTTGTGGCTTCGGCGACGGCATCGCCGTCTTCCTCCGGCTCGGCGTAGGCGATGATTTCGGCTCCGGAGCGGGCCGTGAGAATCGGAAAACGCCAGTGGCATTTCGGAAGCGACTTCCAAAGCTGCTCGTTTTCGCTCATGCTGCTTGACTGCTGCATCACGGGATGCAGACGCCCGGCTGGGGTGAGGGCGATCGAGTAGGCCTTTTCGGGGGCCGTCCAGAAATCGTGTTTGACTTGGTCGAACCCAGTTCGACCATCTCCACTTACCACTTTCCACTTACCACTTACCACTTCCGAGACGGCGTAGTCGAACGGAAGAAGAGCGGCGAGCGGCGAATTGGTCGGGAAGGCGTGGGGCATGGCGCGCGGGCCGGCGATTGTTACGAGGAGGGCGCCGCGGTCCTGTACACATTCGGCGAGGCTCGTCTGCATCTCGGGGGTGAGGACGTCGGGGCCGATGTCGCCGAGGATGATGACGTCGAACTTGCGCCATTCTTCGGGCGACTCGGGCAGGGCACCGGCCTCGGCTTCGCCGAACGGGCGGGAGGCGGAGGCGGCTGGCGGACGGTTTGTCACGTCTACGCCTTCGATCTTGTCGGGGTGCATGAGGACGTACTGCAGGTGCACCGACTTGTCGCGGGCGTAGAAGAGGTTGCGGAGGTAGCGGAAGTCCCAGCGCGGGTAGTCGTCGACGAGGAGGACGTGCGTGCGGTCGTCGCTCACGGCGACATCGACCTTCCACGTGTTGTTCGACGGGAAGCGCTCACCGGGGATGTTCTCAATGGCCAGCTCGTAACGGGCGAGACCGTTGTTGGTCGGGGCGTGCGAGAGGGCGAATTCGCGGCGGAAGATGTTGTCCGAAATGGGGATGGTCGTCTCGTCGACCTTTTCGCCGTCGAGGAGGAGTGAAATCTTCGCCTCCTTGCCGCTTGCCTGCGAGGCGTTGAGGACGCCGCGGACGCGGACCTTGTCGCCCAGGAAGACGGACTCTGGAGCGGAAATGTCCGCGACGGCGAGGTCGAAGGGCGCATAGGAGCTGCCGACGAGGACGGAACTGACATGGACGCCGCGCGCGCCGAGCTGCCGTGCGACAGGTTCGACTGCGGCGTCGCCATTGTGGATGCCGTCGGTGAGGAGAAGGACGCCGGCCAACTGTTCTGAGGGTATGGCCGTGAGAATCGACTCAAGCGCCGCGGTGAAGTCGGTGGCGGACGACTGCGCGGGCTGGTTGGTGAGAGCGAGGACCGAAGTCATCGGGAGCAGGCGGCGGCCAAGCTCGAAGTGTTGCACGCCGTAGCGAGATGGTAGACGGCGGAGCGAATTGGTCAGGATGGCCGCGGCAAGCGTGAAGCGGTTGGTATCGGTGTAGGCGGCGACAGCGGCCTGGCGGTTGGTGCCGAGCGCGGCCCAGGCGAGTTCGTCCGCGGCGGCGCGGGCGGGGGGGAGGAGGTCGCGGACTTCGCCGAGCGCGGCCGACGCCATGAAGGTGCCGCCGGGGGCGAGGTTGCGCAGCGCGGGAATGGCGGATGACGAAAGTTGTCGCGAGAGGGCCGAGAGGGCGGGGTTCGTCGCGGCGGCCACGGCGGGGGAGGCGAGTTCGTCGGCGAGGTCTTCGGCGGCCTTGCGGGTGTCGGAGGCGAGGCGGCGGAAGGCGGAGGGCGCGCGTCCCTCGGCCATGTCGGACTCCAGCCAGGGTGCGAGTTTGTCCATGCGCGAGGCGAAGGTCTCGAGCGAAGGTAGGAGCATTTCCTTGTCGCGGACAAGCCCTGCCTGGCGCGCGAGCGAGAGTCGTTCGCCGGGGTTCCAGTTGTCGTCCGTGAAGCGCATGGAGTCGGAGACGTCGAGCAGGACCGCGACGGTGCGCTCGATGTGCCGCGTCACGGTGCGCTGGAGGATCGGCTGCATGATGATGAAGGCGGCGATGCAGAAGGATGCGCAGCGTAGGGCGACAAGCCAGCGTCCGCACTGTTTGGAGACGAGGCGTTGCTCGCGGCGGTAGAAGAGTCCGATCAGCACGCAGCCGACGCCGATGACGAGGGCCATTGCCCAGAGGGGGAATGTCGAACCGAAAGTGATGACGAAACCGATGAGTCGCAGGATGACCCAGGCCGCGGCCACGGCGAGGACGAATCGAAGGATGTACTTTAGGAATGAGAGGTTCATGCGCGCCCCCCGTTCTGGATTGCGCGGAGAATCTCGTTGAAGCGCGACGACGGCTTGTTCGCCTCGTCGAAGGCGACGCGTCCCTCCTCGCCGGTGCGGCGCTGCTCCGTGATCCAGCGCGTGAGAAGGATTTCAAGAAGGAGTAGAAGCAACAATGGCACGGCGGCGTAGCGCCAGAGTTCGCGGCCGATGGCGGCGCCGTTCATCGCGCGGTCCATGTCGTCGGGGTTGTCCGCGACGGAGAGGTCGACGTAGCGCGCGGCGAAGGCGGCCTCTTCGGGCGTGACTGGCGCGAGGCGGCTTTCCGCGCCGTCGGTCGCGACACAGAACGAAAGGCGGGCGAAGCCGTTGGAGAGGGTCGAGAGTTCCGCGAGCTGCGGCGCGAAGACGGCGGGGATGCTCGCCGTGTAGACCCCTGGGGTGAGGCGGTGCGGGACATGGAGCGAAAGGGAGTCGCGCGTGAGGCGCAGCGTCGCGGAGAGCGGCACAAGCGAATCTGGCGCCGCGACTTGCGCCTGGTAGGTCTCGGACCATTCCTTGTCCGTGACGCGAAGCGGCGAAAGATAGGTCGCGGGAATGACCTGGTCGCCGATGTTCGGGCCGTTCCAGCGAAGACTGAGGTGCGAGTTGCTGCGGTTGCGGCCGGAATAGGTGACGACGAAGTCGTGACGCTCGCCGGCGACGAGGTCGATCTTGATGTTTGAGCGGCTGAGGCCGAAATGCTTGCGGTCGTCCGCGAATGCAACCGTTGCGGAACCTGCGCTGCGAACATAGATGTTGTAGGTGCCGAACCTCGGTACAGTCAGCGAGCCAGTCCACTCGACCTTCATGGGGGCGTCATGCGGGAGTGCCGGGTCCATTGGGTTGTTGCCCCAGTTCATCTCGAAATTGCTGTTGATTGAGACCTTGCGGACGGAACCGTCCTTTGCGAAGCGGTAGACGCCGCGAAGACCATGCGCCGTTACGTCCTCGGGCAAGTCGGGCATTGCGCCGCCGGCGAGGGCGAGCGAGACGCCGCGCGCGGGGCGCAGGTTCAGGTCGGGCGCAACGGGACGGGCGAGGTAGTAGAGGAGTTCGTGGACCATCGGCAGGAAGCTCTGGCGCGAAATCAGGTTGCCGGCGGCAGGGTCGAGTGCCGCGGCGAACTGGACGATGTGCCCCTTGCCCGCCTTGCGGTCGGCGAAGAGCGGCGAGCCGTCGAAGAGGCGTCCGCCGACGCGGACGCCGGTCGCCTCGGAGGGAGAAGTCTTCCAGATGTTCTCGAAGATCGCCGTTGCAAGGTCGCTATGCTCGGCGAGCTCGGCAAGCGCCGGGTGCGCGAGTGTGCGGGGGTCGATGGGCACGCCTTCGGATTTGGCGGGCGAGTCGCCTTCGAGAACGAGCGGCAGGAAAGGCGCGCCATCGGCGTCGCGCCAGCCGTTGTAGAAGGCGGCCGACGAACGCGAGGCGTTTATAGCGAACAGCCCCCCGCCGCGCTCGACGTAGGCGGAGAGGCGTTCAGCCGTGGCGTCCTGAAGGGTGGGGACATCTGCCAGCACGACGGCCGCGTAGGCCGTGAGGTTGGAGATGGCGTCCAGACCGGCTACATCGACGAGTTCGGGACGGACGAAAGTTGGAGAGTTGGATAGTTGGGTAGTTGGCTGGTTGGATTGTTTGGCGGTTTGACGGTTTGACGGTTGAATAGGTTGATTTGACGGTTGAACAGTGGCGGGCGTTGGGGCGAGGGCGAGGGCGAGGAAGGCTCCTGGACGGTCGGAAAGGCGGGTCGCCTTTGCGCCTTCGGCGATGAGCACGCGCATTTCGCCGCGCACGGCGGCCATGCGCACGAGTGTGTTGTCGGCGGCCAGTTCATCCGCGACGTCAAGCGTCGCGGTCACAGGGTGGGTGCCCGCCGCGCCAAAGCGGTGGCGGAAGGAGACCGTACGCCGTTCGCCGGGCTGGAGCTGGCCGATTGACGCGTCGGTGTAGTTGCGCCCTTCGACGGAAAGCGTGATGGAACGTGGCGTCGCCGCCTCCTCGCCGTTGTTCGCGACGGTCACGTCCATGCGTACCACGCGGTCGGTGCCGATCACATCGCGCGAGAAGGAGATTCCGGAGACGGAGAGGTTGCGGAGTCCAGAGGGAATGGGCAGTGTGCGCCAGACGACCTTGGGGCGTCCCGGGAGTCGCGAGAAGAGTTCGCCTACGCACGCCCATGTGTCGTCGTCGCCCAGCAGCCAGCCCTCGGCTTGTCCGTCGCCAACGATGAGAACCTGTTTGTTGCCATTGTAGCCTTGCGAAAGGACGGAGGCCGCGAGGGCGAGTGTGTCGGGGGCCTGGAGCGTGCCTTGAAGGGGGACCGCCTCGTCGAGAAGGCGGAAAAGGAGACGGCGGTCGGTTGTCGGCGCCGGCGTGAGGGCCACGGGCACGGATCCGCCGACAATGATGGCGAAGGCGGTGTTGCGCGGGCATGACTGGATGAAGGCGTCCGCCACCTTCTTCGCCTCGTCGAAGTTGCGCACGCCCTCCGAAGTGATGGTCATCGATGAAGAGCCGTCGAGGACGATCGCGATGTCACGGGCCCCCGAACGCGTTGTGCGGGCGTAGCGGACGACGCCCTCGACGAGGACGCTGGCGATTGCGAAGGCGCCCAGCGCACCCGCGGCAATCCAAAGGCGCTTGCGGAGGCCTGGCTGGGACCAGACAGCCGCGGAGGCCGCAAGGCCGATTACTGCCAGCAGGCCTGTGACGCCGATGGCGACCCACAGAAAGGCGCTGCCCGCGCTCACGAAGGGGCGCGCGAAGGCAAGCGCGGCGAAGGCGACGATAAGACAGCGCGTCGCAAGGAGGAGGATCTCCTCGACAAGCACGCGCCGGCGGCGCTGGGCAAGGCTCGCCTCCAGAAACATCATGGCGCCCCATTCGCGGCGATTCTGCTTGCGCCGGTTGAAGAGGTGGAGCATGAGCGGGACCGAGACCCCCAGCAAACCCATCAGCATCCAGGGATTCAGAAAAAGCATAGAAGACTCCAGACCCAAATGCAGCAAATTACATGCCACTAATCGCCAGACGAGTCGCAAGGACAAATTTCACACCCGAAAATTTGTTCTTGTTTTTGGCGAGGGAATTTGCTAGGATTAATGCGTAAAGATTGATGGAAGCCTTCCCAAAAACGCTGGCCTCCAATTGAAATCAAAGCAAAAAGAAAGGTTTTCCATGAAAACATTGACATTCCATGTCCAGCGGTTTTGGCCGCCAGTTTTCCTTTTCACTGTCTCCATCGCACTTCTGTGCCATGGTGCCCCCGCGCCGACTTGGGAGGCCGCCTCGGGTCTTTTCGCCAAGGGGCGCTGGACCGAGGCCGAAAAGGCGCTCGACGCCTACGCCGGCCAAACACCAACACCGCCGCACCGCGCCGAGGCCCTTGTGCTTGAGGCCCGTTGCCGCGAAAAGCGTCGGGACATCGCCGGCGCGCGGAAAGTCTACGAATCCGTCATCCGCGACGATTCCTTGCGCCGCACCTCCCCCGCCGCCGTGGCGGATGCCTCCAACCGCCTCCACGCGCTTCTCGTCGCCGATGTGAAAGCGGCCCCGGCCCGCAAGCGCCTGATTGACGACGCGAAGCGCCGCATCTCCGGAACCTCCGCCCTTTCCCGCATCCTCGAGCGCGAGGGCGACGCGCTTCTCGCCTCCGGCGACGTGCGCGGGGCCAGAGCCGCCTACGCGGGGGCGGGCGAAGGTCTGTCGAAGGCCGGCAAGGATGTCGCGGCCCTACTTGCCACCAGTGGGGAGTCAAAGCCACTCGCCGACGCCGACGTGGCCAGAATGATGTCGGCGGCCCGTGAAAAGCCATCCGTTGCGACCGCCCTTGTGGCACATCTCGCCACCCGCCGTGACGGCTGGAAAGCCGAGGATGCCGCTGCCCAACTTCTCATGGAAGGCGGAAAGCCAGCGGAGGCCGCCAAGGCATGGGGTGAGCTGCTGCGCCGACATCGGGGGCCGTCCGACCGCATCGGCCTCTCCAGATGCGAGGCCCTTGCGAAAGCCGATCCGAAGCGTGGCCTCGTCGCATTTACTGAATGGCTCGGACGCAACCGGGATTCCAAGCTCCGCGAGTACGCCGAGGCGCGACAGGCCCTTTTGACAGCAAGCCACGGCGACCTTTCCGAGGCCGCCTCCCTGCTGGAGGCGTTTCTCGCGCGGCATCCGAATAGCCGGGATGCGGAATCCGTGCGCAAGTCGCTCGCCACGGTGCGGCAGTCCATCAGCCGTGAAAAGGACCTTGCGGCGGAGAAGGCCGTCCGCGACGAGGCGCGGCGCAACGACCCCGTGCTGGCGCGGCTTGAGCGTGCGGAATCGCTTCTGGAACGCCGCAGGGCGGATGAAGCCGCGAAGGAGTTCGAGACTTTCCGAAGCATCCCGATGCACCCGCTGTGGGGACGCGCATGGTACGGCCTTGGCCGCGCCCGTCTTGAGGCGGGCGATGCAGAAGGCGCGCTGTCCGCGTGGGACGAGGTTTGGCGACGGGCCGCCGTTTCAACCAACATCGCGTACGCCGTCAAGTCGCGCCGCGCCACAGGCGACCTCCTGCTTGAGGAGGGCGACCCCGCCCGCGCGCTGAAGGCATACGAGGATGTCGCCGCCCGCCACCCGAAGGGGGCGGACGCGTCTTTCGACCTCAACAGGGGACTCGCCCTGATGGCGCTCGGACGCCATGCCGACGCCTCCGCCGTCTTTGCGGCCCGGCGCGACAAGTGCGGCGGCGACAAGGCCGAATTTCTGCGCTGGGACGGTCTCGTGGCGGTTTGCGCCGCTGGCGGGCCACCGCCCATAAAGACACCGCCTGACCGCCGCGCGCTGTCCGACCTCGTTCTTGCCGATGGGCTTCTTGAGGCTGGCGACCCACGGCGTGCCCTGCGGTTCTACCGCCGCGCGGCGGGGCGTCTCCAAGACCATGACGGCGCGGACCGCTGCGCCCTCGGCGAGGCGAAATGCCTGTCCGCCATGGGGCGGGTCGATCAGGCGCTGAAGAGCTACGCCCTCTTCCGCGACAAGTTCGCCCGAAGCCCACTTGCCCCGCAGGCCCTGCTCTTCGCGGGGGTGCTATGCGCCTCGCCCCATGCGAAGAAGAGCCGCGCCGCGCGCGGGTGGTTCGACCTCGCCGTCCGCAACCATCCCGGAACGCGCGAGGCCGTCGCGGCCGAGTTCTACTCCGCCACGCTGGCATGGCATGAGGGGAAATGGGCGGAAGCCGCGCGCCTCCACCAGGCCTTCGCCGACAACCACCCAGACTCCCCGCTGGCGCGCGTCGCGCTTGAAGAGCGCCTCCCGGCAATCGCCGCGAAAAAGGCTATTCCCCACGACTGCAACAACGTCGACAGAACCGTGGAAGTGAAGGTCGGCCCACGCGATCGGAAGCGCAAGGCGATTCCAATCGAGAAGGAGACGGCATATAACGCGCATTTGGACATCGTGCCGCTTAATGGTTGGCGCATACGCAAATCCGAGATAATCATCTGGTGGGATTCGCGCGGCGTCGGCAGGTTGTGGTATGGTCCCGATCCTGCAACCCCGGATCGGCATCGCTACCACTTGTGCGACGCCTACTCAAGCCAGGAGTTTGTAATGATCGAGGGCGAACTGTACAAGCCTCGCGAAGGTTCCGGCAAGGCAGCAAACAGGCGGGATCCGCCCTTCCGCGTTACCGTGCCGTCTGTGGATGTAGATTGGGAGGGATTCAATATGCTGTATGACGAGAACGAGGAGGAGACGCGTTTTGTCATCGTCCCATGCAACCAGAATGACGATGACGACAAGAGATGGGTTGAGCTTTATTCACCATACGACGATGACGAACGCGAGTGGCGGCCGTCCTTCCCGTATGGGCGGCCAGTCAACCCCGACATCACGATCAACTGGGAGGCGGCCAACTGCCTCGGACTTCTGCGCAATGGCACGACATTGACGCCGAATGGCTGGACAATCAATGCAAAGCAAATAAATGACTGGAACTGGCCGATTCGCTTTCTGGTCGATCCGCGCACCCCGACGGCGTCATTCAGGGTGTTCTCGCTCGGCCAGTGGGATGACAGGCTTGAAAAGGCCGTCGACGCCATCTGGGGACGCATCATCAAGGTCGACATAGACGTGGATTCCGACTATGACGGCGACATCGACGACAATGACGAGCCTCTTGAGGAGATGCAGGGGGGCTTCGTTGGAGTGGCTGGCGCGGACTTGACGCCAATAAATCTCTCCATCGAACCGCCTCTCGCGCAGCTTCCTGGAAAACTCAAACTCTCAGCCACTAAGGGTGGAAATCACATACGCCTATGGAGGGATGCTCAACGCAGCGAACGAGTGGTTCTTCCAAAGGTCTGGCAAAATGTGGATCAGATTCCCCCCGCGCTCTATGTCGAGGGTGTCACACCGAGTGCCAATGTCCGTGACGTGGAACTGACACTTGAATACGACGAGAACCCCAATGGCCAGAACAACTCCCACTTCAAGTGCGCCGACAAAATAGCGCTGACAGTGATAAAAGTAGTTATTGATAAAATTGCATTTAATTACAATCCAGCATCAACTTCATGTGATGCAATGAATATTCGTCAAAACTTCACAACGCCAATTACAGCTCCTGAATACATAAATGGTCTGCAAAACGAACCTGTAGCTTATGTGAAGGGACAACCCGTTAATATCCTTGTTCGAGTCTGCATGGAACCCAAAGACATTCCATGTCTTACAATCAAAGGAATATCAGATGACATTAACGGTTCTCTTGATAGTACGTCTGCCAAGGATGTTTATTTTGTGAATGGCGTGTCTAAAGAAGGAAGTGACAATCCTGCAACTTCGGAGTTTGACGAAAGTGACTTTGTGCAGTTTGCGGTTGAGGGGACAACAACAAACGTGGTTTATAAATCCGATGAAACATGGAAGTGGACTGTTGTAGGTTTTGGTGGAACTGTTTCGCCCATGTTTACCTTGCCCGTTGGAATTACTTCCCATACCGTTTATGTCATTTACAGTGTTTCAGAGCGGCCGTGGACTCAGGTAATCGATCATCATGAAAATCCGTGGGTAACAGCCTTGAATTTCGCCATTGACATTTGCGGAACAAAAGGATGCTCATCCGAAGATGATATTGCAGAATTAATTACTCGCCATCTTTATGAAATCAAGTATACCCCAGAGTCCCAATACTATGAAAACGGCGTGTTCGATTATACAAAGTACATGCGAGGCACACATGCAAATTGCCTAGATTCCGCTTTGGGACTTGATGCGACGTGTAGCGTTTTAGGTTTAGACATTTATGCGGTTAAGCGTACAAAGATATTTAATTACAATTATCATTGTTTTACACGAAAAGGGGGATATGTCTATGACAGTACCAGTGCTATGGAACCAATACTAATAAAAGTAATTTATGAAGATTATTTGCAATCAGGAACCCCCGGGCAAGACTCAGAAGAGTTCGTTTTACGTTTCATTCTGAAATGAGGTGTCAATTATGAATCACAAGAATGTGCTAAGTTTATTTTCGGCTGCCATTTTGGTTTGCTGTGGCAATTGCGTCATCTCTTTTGCCGCTCCGTCACCAACGCCTCTTGAAGATGCGCCGGGAGCGAGATATTACAAACGCGGTGGATTGCCCCCGGAAGCACAATGGGAGAAAGATGATGTTCTCCGATACCTTTCAATTCCTTTTTTGTTGAACGCTACCAATGACTATTGGAGCATTACCACTGCACATCTTTCTTTAACAATTACTAATAGACAATCTCTTTGCGGCTTGGCCATTGCGAAAGACCTCTTTTCTAATACGGCATCTCATGAACGCCAGAGTTTTATGTTGAATGATGGCAAGTCAGATATTTTTCGGATAGTTATCTATGGCGCCGACTGTTGGAAGGACGCTTGCGGCGATTTGTATTCCCATGTGACAGACACTGTTGAGATGTGGAGTTTAATACCAAAATACTATGTAGTTCGGAAGGAACCGCCGAGATGCTTGGTATTGGGAACTGGTAACCGTCCGCGGCTTTGGCATTTCAATATGAAAAATGGGTGTGTTTCATATGTTTCCGCCACCGACGGTGTTGATGGCGAATTAAAAAAGGAAGAAATGATTCGAAAAATGAGCGATATCGTCAATGAAATTGATGTACTTACAAATAGACGTTAGGAATAGTTCTTTCACTCTTGAAGGGCCCGGTAAATGGGCGCTGCCCGCTCGCTTCGAGGAGGCCCGCTCCTTATCTGTTCGATTATAGATGGTGTTCTTTTCCCAACTGATGGGAAAAGACCCCGTAGGGGAGGCATCCCCTGCGGGGTGGCCGGCGATCTCTACACTGGCACAATACGCCGGACGGTCCGAAGTTCGGAGGGCCCTGTACATGCCTGCAGTCTGCGCAATCGTCCACAACGAGGTGCTAAGAAAAGTCTACAGGCACCTGACTATAGACTTGCGCAAGCCGAAGAAGGTCGCAATCACGGCGGTGATGCGGAAACTGAGCATCCACATGGACCGGGTATGCGCCGCGCTGCCACTAGCGGAGGCAACCGTTGCTGGCGAGTAGTCCCCCCTTTCTTCCTCTCCCACTTTCCCCTCCACCCCTTTTTACTCTTGCCATCATACCCCTAACGCCGCGCCTTTGGCGCGTCTCCCCCCGCCCTAAAAAACACAGTTGACTTCAAGGATGGCTGCGCCCCCGTCCGGGGAGAGGAGGGCGGCATGCCGCCCTCCTCTCCCCGCCCGTTGGTGTCCGCGAATTTGAGCAACGGGCTTCCTCTTCTTTTAACTACGGTGTCCTATATTATGAGCAACTGCGCTGAGATGCTGAGATGTAAACATCTTGCCTCAGCCTCATGAATCTGATACTATGGAATGGCATCAACCTTCATGGAATCCGCCATGCCCAACATCGACATCGCCGAACTCATTCGGAAGACAGCGCCGTACTCGGTCAAGATCATCATCGCCATCGTCATTTTCGCAGCGGGCTACCTTTTCGCCAGGCTGATTAAAGCGCTTGTGAAAAAGGCGGTCAAGCTGGGAAAGACCGAGCCGACGGTTGGGCTTTTCGTCGCCAACCTCGTGTACGCCGTGATTCTCGCGGTCGTATTGGCCGCGGCGCTGGGCGAAGTCGGTGTCCAGACCGCGTCGATCGTGGCGGTCATAGGTGCCGCCGGTCTTGCAATCGGCCTCGCGCTACAGGGGTCGCTTTCAAATCTGGCCTCAGGTTTGATCATAGTCATGCAGCGACTCTTCCTTGTTGGTGACTACATCGAGGGCGGCGGCGTAGGCGGCACGGTGCAGGAGATCCGCCTTTTCTCGACGGTGCTGAAGACCTTTGACGGGCGCAGGGTCATCGTGCCCAACGCCAAGCTGACGAATGACAGCATAATTAATTACTCCGTCTACCCGACGCGACGCGTGGAAGTCATCGTCTCGGTCGATTACGCCTCAGATCTCGCGTTCGTGCGGCAGACGGCCCTATCGATTCTTGAGGGAGACGAGCGCATCCTGCCCGACCCCGCCCCGGCCGTGGTGGTGAAGAACCTTGGCGAGAGCGGAATAGACGTGGCCATCCGGGCATGGGTGAAGCGCGAGAACTACTGGAATGTCTTTTTCAAGCTCCAGGAGAACGTCAAGAACCAGTTCGACGCCGCCGGAATATCCATCCCGTTCCCGCAGCGCGTAGTTCATCTCCGGAGCGAGGGCAGCTAGGCTGAAGTAAAAAAATCTTTACGCCGTTTTCCCCATTGGGGTATAATCTTGCTTAATGAGCGAAAGCATCACATCGTCCAATCCTTCAGTAGAGGAGTCCATCTCCCTCTACGAGCATCTGCTTGAGTCGTCCCCGAATGATTCGGCGGCGCTCGAAGCTCTTGCGACCGCCTATGAAAAGGCCGGCAACACGCTCCGCGCCCGGGCCACGCTCATTCGCCTCTCCCGAGTCCTCATCAACAAGCGCGACACCATTGCGGCCGCGCGCGTCATCGAGATGCTTCGCCCGCATGCCGAGGCCGATTTCGACGCCCTCGAAGCGCTGACCTCGCTCGACATCTTTGTAAAGGAAAACCCCGATGCGGCCGATGGCGGCGCCGGCGCGGCGCCGGCACCCGCAACGGAGCCTCCTCCTTCAGGCGTGATTCTCGACAAGATCATCCTCAACCGTGAAATGGCACTCGCCTGGGACCTCTGCTCTGCCGGCCGCCTCAAGCAGGAGGAGTATTCGCAGATCATAGAGGACCTCACCGTGCAGATCGCCGAGTCGCGCGGCACGGCCATTTCCGTCCTCCACTCGGTGGTAGACCGCCAGATTCCAGGTTTCGACGGCCTCATGCAGCATCTTTCCGAGAAAAGCCGCCGCCCATTTATCGACCTCTCCGCCTTCGAGCCTCAGCCTCAAGACCTCCACGGCGTCCCGAAATCCTACCTCATGCGCCAGGGCGCGATTGCCTTCGCAGAAGTGGGCGGCGAACTTCTCATTGGTCTCTTGAATCCCGTGGATGAGACGCTTAGGAAAGATTTGCGCCATTATCTTGGCGTTCCCTGCCACTTTTATCTCGTCGCTCCCGAGGCGTTTGACAAGGCCTGGGAGAAATTAGGGGATTGACCAAACCGCGAAAACAAGGTATAAATTGAGTATGCACTCTCGACAGCATTTGCTTTCATTTTCGCCGCGCCTGATCATGGCCGTGGCAGTCTTCGCGTCGTTTGCCGCCTTTGCGCAGCAGGAGGACGCCGAGGCCGCCCGCGAGCGCGAACTCAGGGAAGGACTCCGCTATGTGAAGGGCCTCCAGCAGTACCTTTTCGCCGACATAGCGGACCTCGTTCTCAAGGAACTTACCGTGAAGTTCCCGGAGGCGAAGGCCAAGCTCGCCGTCCTTGAACTCGAGGGCGAACTCGCCCGCGGCAAGTTCGACGATGTCAAGGCGCGCATCGCCCGCGAGCCGAACCAGAACTCGCCAGAGACCTGGGCCATGAAACTCGCGCTTGCCGACTCCTACTACGCCTTCGGCAAGTACCCCGAGGCGAAGGGCATCTACGAGGGCTTCTTCAAGCAGTACGAGAAGGACGTTCCGGAAGCTCTTGGCGCATTCTACAACGACTCCGCCTACAAATACGCCCAGATGCTCCTCAACCTCAAGGAGCGTGACAACGCGCTCAAGATGTACAAGCTGCTTCTCGGCCAGAAGAAGAGGCTTCCCGAGCACGTCGAGCGCCAGTGCCTCGCCGAAATGGCCGAAATAGCCCTTTCGCTGGCCGAGGACGAAAAGGACAAGACCAAGCAGGCCGCGCTCCTCAAGCAAGTCGACGGCTGGGCGGACAAGCTGCTCTGGAAGCAGGACCTCTGGTTCGGCAAGGCAATCGTCCTCAAGGCGCACGGCCTCATGATCAACCACAAGGCCGACGCCGCCAAGAAGCTGGTCAACGACTACATGGGCACTCTCACGGCCATCCACCAGGCCCTTGTCGAGCAGGAGGCCGAGTCCGGCGAGCCGCTCACCCGCGTGAGCCCCATGGCGGAGTGTCGCTATCTGCTGGCCGTCATGCTGCAGAACGAGGCCGACCGCCTCATGGCGGAGGAGGGCTTCAGCGTGAACAACACCGAAAAGCGCGAGGAAGTCCTCTCGCTGCTTCTCGGCGCGAAGGAGGCGGGCAAGCGCAAGGGCGACGGCGCGTACAACCACTTCCTAAACGTATACATGCAGTACCCCGAAAGCAACTGGGCGGCGGACGCCGGCGAGCGCGCCGAAGCGGTCCGCACAATCTTGGTCGACACATTCGGCGGCAAGGTTCAGTCGCCGGTCACGGAGGAGCAGACGGCGCGCGTTCGCCAGATCCAGTTCCGCGACGCCCGCGCCCTCTTCGCGCAGGGGCAGATCGACAACGCCCGCGACCGCCTCATCCAGGTTCTCAACTCCTTCCCGGACTGCCCGGAGGCCATCCCGGCCCTCGGCGACCTCGCCCGCTGCTACATGCAGGGCATCCAGGAGAATCCCGACGCAGAACTCTACACCGACACCGTCATCGGCCACCTCGCCGAGCGTTTCTGCTCCGGCAGCGACAAAATGCAGCCCGCCGGCGACGAACTTATCCGCCTTGCCGAGAACTGGCTTGAATATGGCCGCGCCGACAAGCGCCTTCAAGTCTACGACCTCTTCTTCCGCCTCTATCCGAATCACTCTTCATGCCCGATCTACCTCGCCTCTTTCGGCGAGAAGGCGTACAAGGACCAGGACTACTCCTCCGCCCTCAACTACTTCCAGATCACGGCCAACAACTACACCAACTCCCCGCGCGCCTTCGACGCCCTCAACCGCATCGTGACAATCTACGAGGAGACAAAGGACATCACCAACACGATTGCCGCCGCCCAGAACTACGTCAAGCGGCTTGAGACGCTCGGCCGCGTCACACAGGATCTGATTACGGCCCGCTTCCGCGTCACCAACGCCCATAAGGACTACGGCGTGGAAATACTCCGTTCCGGCACGACCAACGAGGCGGAAATCGCAATCGGCCGCAAAGAGCTTATGACCGCTGCCCGCGATTTCAACGAGATTGCCAAGACGCTTGAAAACCCGCCGGCCACGGCGCAGGTCAACGATGCGGAAAAGAAGCGCAACCAGTCATTGCGCGAGGCCGCGATGTATGGTTCGGCATTCTGCCTGTCCCAGCTCCCCGGCGCTCCTGATTTCATCGCAAAGTGCCGTGAAAGGGCAATCCAGACCTACGAGATGCTGGTAAAAGATTTCCCGCAATCCGGCTCCGCGCCAAACGCTCTCATCCAAATCGGCTCTCTCTACGCCATGGACAAGAAGCTCGACAAGTCCGAGGAGGCCCTGTCGCGTCTCCGCAAGGACTACCCGGATTCCGAGCAGGCCAAGAACGCCCTCCCGATGCTCGCCCGCAACCTGATGGAACTCGGTATGCGCGAGGAGGCCGTCTCCCGCTACCGCGACATGTTCTCCGCCACCGGAGCCAAGTATTCCGATTCCGACATCTTCCACGCCTCCCGCGCCCTGCTCGACGCGAAGGAATACGACCTCGCCCGCCAGGGCCTCGACCGTGTCATGGCAAACGCGGCGGACAACCCCGTTCTCATGGCGCAGGCGCGTTACGCCGAGTGCGAACTGCTCGTCGCCACCAAGGAATACGCCGCGGCCGTTGACAAACTCAACGCCTTCATCAAGGACTATCCGAACTACACCCTCATGATCGACGCCAAGCTCCTCTACTGCACGGCCGCCTCCGAGGCCGGCAAGGTCGAAAAGGACGCCAAGAAGCGCAAGGAGCTCTTCGACACGGCCATCGAGTCGATGAAGGACGTCAAGAAGCGCCGCACGACGGCCGTCGACAAGGCCCAGGCCGACATTGAGGTCGGACGCATCATGACGCGCAAGGCC
>JAEEGG010015359.1_pt1 | contig 16080 bp, 9 predicted proteins | sample 9134161 | NCBI WGS metagenome assembly JAEEGG01 (sample SAMN16246543, study PRJNA631951) | gut metagenome | biome: gut microbiome; feature: rumen; material: CR-attached | host: Bos | place: Iran: Karaj | collected 2018-10
GGTACCTTTCTATAATATACACAAGATGTATGCAGGACTGCGCGATGCGTGGGTTTACTGCGGTAATGAGCAGGCCAAGAAGCTCTTCCTGGGATTCTGCGATTGGGCTATCGACCTGACAGCCGGTTTGACTGATGCTCAGATGGAGCGAGTGCTTGATACTGAGCATGGTGGTATGAACGAGGTGCTGGCCGATGCTTACGCTATCACAGGCGATAAGAAGTATCTGGATGTTGCAAAGCGATTCTCACATCGCCGACTGCTCAACCCGTTGATGGCTCGTCGCGACTGTCTCGACAACATGCATGCCAACACTCAGGTGCCTAAGGTTGTAGGTTTTGAGCGTATAGCCGAACTTGGTGGCGATGAGGCTTATCACACAGCTGGCGCTTACTTCTGGGATATTGTTACAGGCGAACGTTCGTTGGCCTTTGGTGGTAATAGCCGTCGTGAGCACTTCCCCAGCAAGGAGGCTTGCAAGGATTTCGTTGAGGATATCGACGGACCAGAGAGCTGTAATACCAATAATATGCTTAAGCTGACAGAGGATTTACATCGTCGCAATCCAGAGGCTCGCTTTGCTGATTTCTACGAGTTGGCTATGTTCAATCATATCCTCTCTACCCAGCATCCTGAGCATGGAGGCTATGTATACTTTACATCAGCCCGTCCTCGCCACTATCGCAACTACTCTGCACCCAACGAGGCTATGTGGTGCTGTGTGGGCACAGGTATGGAGAATCATGGCAAGTATGGTCAGTTTGTTTACACCCACGTGGGCGATGCATTGTTTGTAAACCTCTTTGTGGCTTCAGAACTTAACTGGCGCGACAAGGGTATACAGCTGCGACAGGAAACACTGTTCCCTTACGCAGAGAGCAGTCGTATTACCATCACTCAGGGCAAGGGCAAGTTCGTTCTCCAGCTGCGCTACCCAGGTTGGGTAAAGCCTGGACAGTTCAGCGTAAAGGTTAATGGCAAGCCTGTAAGCATTATCACTGGTCCCTCAAGCTATGTAGCTATCGACCGTCAGTGGAAGAAGGGCGATGTGGTTGACATTGAGTTCCCAATGCATAATAGTGTACGTTATATGCCAAACCTCTCGCAGTATATTGCCCTGATGCATGGCCCGATTATGCTGGCCATGAAGACTGGTACAGAGGATTTGGCCATGCTTATAGCCGATGACAGCCGATTCGGTCAGCTTGCTGTTGGTAAGAAGTTGCCCATCGACCAGGCACCTATCTTAATAAATAATGATATTGAGAGCATCGCTAACCAGTTGCAGCCCGTGGCTGGCAAGCCTTTGCATTTCACTCTGAGTACCAAGATGGTGAATGAGATTCGTAATGAGCTGATGCCATTCTTCGAGCTCCACGATTCGCGCTATATGATGTATTGGCTGGCCCTATCAGAAGACAGCTATAAGGGCTATCTTGATAATCTGGCACGACAGGAAAAGGAGCGCGAGGCACTCGAGGCGCGCACCACCGATAAGGTACAGCCAGGTGAGCAGCAGCCTGAGTCAGACCACTTTATGGAGACTGACAACTCGTTTGTAGGTAATACCAATGACGTATTCTTCCGTGATGCCAGCAATGGTCACTACTTCAGCTATCTGATGCAGACTGGCGGCAAGACCGATTTGTCTCTACGCCTGAAGTACTGGGGAGTAGGCGAGTGGAAGAGTCATGAGTTCGATATCTTTGTGGACGATGTACTTGTTACATCTGTAAATAACACTGGTAAGTATCGCATTTCTGAGTTTAAGTACGAGGAATATCCTGTGCCAGCAGAAGCACTCAAGGGCAAGAAACAGGTGCGTGTAAAGTTTGTGGCCAAACCTCGCAAGCAGATTGGTGAGATTTACGAAGTAAGACTAATCAGTAACAAATAATAATAACAACTATGTACAAAAGATCTATCCTAAGTGTTGCCCTTGCGGCAGCTGCCTTGGGTGTCAACGCCCAGAAGCCTATGACTGCCCCAGCTGGTGGTAAGGCTATCAGTGACGAATTAATCGGCATCTTCTTTGAGGACATCAACAACTCTGCTGATGGTGGCCTCTATGCCGAGTTAGTGCAGAACGGCTCGTTCGAGTTTAATGCCAACGAGCGCGATGGTTGGGGACCCAGCACCGCGTGGAAGATTCTGCGCCCAGGTCATTCACTGGGAATGCTTCAGTCACGTATGGACAATAGCATCCATCCTAACAACCCTACCTACATGCGCCTGCATGCTGAGCGCACACGTGAGTTCTATGATTATAATGGCTGGCGCGGCTATGGTATACAGAACGATGGTTTTGGCGGCATGGTGGTAAAGGCTGGACAGAAGTACGACTTCTCTGTATTCCTGCGTAATATCGGAGGTGCCAAGCAGGTACGTGTTGCTCTGGTTGAGCCAGTATTGGGTTGGCCTCCAAAGGATCCTAAACTGCTGGCTGAGGCAACCATCACCGTCAGCGACAAGTCGTGGAAGAAATATGAGGCTGTGTTCACGCCCAGCGAGGACTGCGAGAATGCTGCTCTGCAGATATTGATGCTTACCGATGGCGATATGGATATAGATATGGTATCGCTGATGCCTGAGGATACCTATAAGGGTCATGGCTTGCGTAGGGATCTGGCCACAACACTGGCCGAGTTGAAGCCTAAGTTCATGCGATTCCCTGGTGGATGCGTGGTTCATGGAGGTGGCGATGGCTTCTGGAATACCTATCGCTGGAAGACTACCATCGGTCCAAAGGAGACACGTAAGCAGCAGAAGAACACATGGGGCTATCACCAGAGTGTAGGTTTGGGTTACTTCGAGTACTTCCAGTTCTGCGAGGATGCAGGTATGGAGCCTCTGCCCATTCTGCCTTGTGGCGTAAGTTGTCAGGGTACCAATGGTGGTTGGAGTTTGTGGCCTACACAGGCTCAGGATGTAGTGCCCATGAGTGAGATGGACGAATGGGTAGCTGAGGCTATCGACCTGATTGAGTGGGCCAACGGCGATCCTGCCACCAACAAGTGGGCTAAGATGCGTGCTGAGGCTGGTCATCCAAAACCATTCAACCTTAAGTACTTAGGTATTGGTAATGAGGAGAAGATCTCGCCTGAGTTCATCGAGCGCTTCAAGTATATCTATGAGCGTGTGACCAAGGCTCATCCTGAGATTAAGATTGTAGGTACCGACGGCCCTGGTTCGCATTCAGGTAATCCTGACTACGAGGCTGGTTGGAAACTGGCTGACGAGCTGGGTATGCCTATCAACGATGAGCACTATTATGAGCCACGCGACTACTTCCTGAACAAGCGCCAGTATGATAACTATCCTCGCGACCGCAAGACTAAGGTATATCTGGGCGAGTATGCCGCTAAGGATAAGAAACTTATTGATGCCTTGGCCGAGGGTCTGTATCTGCTGCACGTTGAGCGCAATGCCGATGTAGTAACTATGACATCTTATGCACCTCTGCTGGCCAAGAAGGACGGCACACAGTGGAATCCAGACCTTATATATTTTGACAACAATCGTACATATCCTACTTGTAGCTACTTTGTACAGCAGATGTTTGGACAGAGCGCAGGTCAGTACTACTATGGCGACTGCGTGAAGTTTGAGGGCGATGCTGCAGATGCTATCCAGCCTATGGAGAATGTACATTATGGTCAGAGCGTGATTCTGAACGTCAAGACCCGTCAGCTGTTTGTAAAGCTTGTCAATGCCGGTGCCGATGCTAAGAAGGCTAACATCGATCTGAGTCGCTTTAAGAGCATCAAGAAACTGGCCACAAAGACCACCATCGCCGGTCAGCCTAACGATGAGAACAACTTCGACGCTCAGCCTATCTACCCCAAGACTGATGTAGTAAAGGCCCAGAAGAAGTTCGCTCTCGATCTGGCCCCATACTCAATGGTAATGATACAATATCAGCTGTAAGAAATACAGTAAGAGAAAATAAATCCCCGCCAACCAGCGGGGATTTATTGTTTTTATAGTTTAACTGTTTTTGCTCCTACTTTCAGTACATGTAGTTGGTTGGTTGGTAACGTGATGGTGACAGTTGAACCATCTGATACCGCAGTGTAGATGCTCATACCACGCAAATCGTATAGCTGAATCTTTGTACCTGCAGGTACTCCAGTCAGAGTGAGCTGCTTTCCGCTCTTCTGCCAAACCCAGTTGTCTTCATCTACATTGCTTATGCCTGTTGCATCGCCCAATATGGGATTGATGGCCAGACTCTTACAGGTAGGCATAGTGAATTCGTAGCGGGCACCTTTTACTTCTGTATTGTTAATACTTCCGTTTGACGATGTGGTCTTTACCTTCCAACCAGATACCACCTTTCCTTCTGGAGCAGTAGCCTCAAGAATCAATGTTCTGTTAGCAAAGAACTTACCGTCGAAGGTGTTGCGGGTAAGGGCTATGCCATTAACTGTTACATCGGCTTCGTCTTCACTAGATGGATCGGTAGTGATGGTGAACTTGATGGGCGAACCAACACTGAAGGTGTTGCCCAACTGCTTGTACATCTCGTCGTTACGTTTTAGTAGCCATGTGCGAATCTTGCCAGTCTCGTCATCGATATTTGGCCACCATTGGTTGTTGTAGATGGTTTCCTGATGCTTTTTCCACTCAGGTCTCATCAGCTCGTACATTGGGTCCCAAATCTCGCGGATACGAGCAGAATTAAGGAAATCGCCCATGTATACGCAGAAGCGGTCGATAAACTCGCGTTTGAAATCAGGATCTTCCATCTGTCGGCGGAACATGCGTGTGGCATCCCATGTGATAGAGAAGGTTGCGTTCTGGTGTATGTTAGAGACGTCAGGATTATTCCAATGGTCGATAATCCTATGATCGTAACCACCTGATTTTCCAGCATCTCCTCCATAAAGGCCCATAGTGTAATCTAGATCTTTGGCTATCCAGCGCCATTTGCCACCTTCGGCTCTTGGACGCCAAAGCACATTGTTGTTGCCAGGATAGTCGAGATTGTTGAAGTACATGTTCATGATGGTTATACGCAGATACTCTTCCCAATCCATCCACTCGGCATATTCTGCCAGTGTATGCCCCTTCTCTTCGTAGAACTTCTTGAAGGCATTGAAGTTATCAATAGTACCCTCTTTCAGTTCTTCGTTTTCTATAAGGTCGATGTCCTCAAGTCCGTCGTAGTGGGTCAGGATATTGTTCTCGTTTGCTCGTTCACGTATGTTCAGCATTCCCCAGTATTCGCCATTGATATACACAACAGATGGGCGCCAGGCCTGCCAGTCGATATCTGCATTTTCGGCCATAGCTCGCTGAGCTACTGCATCGCGCATATAGATTCCTTCGCGGTCGTTTCCTGCATTGCGCAGTACTATCGACTTATAGTTGGTAAGTCCAGGACACTGATCAGGGAAGAACTCGTATTCCATGTTCTTCTTACCAAAGCGCTTATGGCAATAGATACCCATCGACTTTCTTGATGCCTCGCGAGAGTAAGCGCCTGTGACACGTGTCTCACAAAGCTGATTAAGTTGTGCTGGCTCTCCCTCAGTATCAAACAGTTCGAAGTTGATTGGACGGCGCCAATCCTTCTGCTGACTCTTATCGTGGGTGTTGTTGTTGGCAAAGATTCCAATCTTGCTGTCGTCCAGATACTTTTTATTTGTTACGATGCTGATGATGGGAATAGACAAATTGCGATGATGGAAGATGTACGACTGAACCGTGCTAACAGGCGACAGCCAACCTGCACAGAACAGTTTGGCACGTACAGCTGTAGACTTGTTGATTAGAATCTCAGAGGTGTACTTTGCACTTGTAGCAGTTGGCTCTGTTCCATTAGTGGTATAGCGTATCTCCGTGCCCTCAGGAGAACCTTCTGGCAGCGAGAGTGCCAGTTTGAATGACTTAGTACCCTTAAACACCTTGCCTTGCTCGCTGAATATGGGCTCGCCAAGTATATGGTCACGATCGCATATCTCGCCTTTGTTAGCAGCTTTTGGCGATGGGGTAAGCTGATAGCCCCACTCGTTTGCACCATCAGTCTTTCGTCCATAGGCAATGTTTGGCGCAGGCTGCTTTTTCAGGTCCTTTACCTTATCTATGATGGTAGAGCCTTCGAACAGGTAAATCTCGCATCCTTTGCCCGATTCGAGTCGGAAGTTGGTATGCATGTCTTTTCCTACCTTGTCGCAATACACTAGAACATATTCCTTGGCGCCAATCTTAACGTTGCCCAGTTGCCATGCGTCGCTGCCGTCCTCTTTGGTGCCCAACTTGTAGTTCACCAATTGCAGAGGCGAGTTGCCGGCATTATACAGTTCTACCCATGAATCAGGAAAATCGTTCAGATCATCCATTATACAGTCGATGTTTGACTGCATAAATTCATTAATAACTAGTTGGGCACGACATGTTTGCCAGCCCAACAACAGTGAGATAATAATGGTAAGCTTCTTCATAACGGGCGCAAAGATACAAATTATTTAAGTTAAAATGCATGGATTTCCCCAAAAATATCTATCTTTGCAACATATAACAAAAAATAAATAACAATGAAACAACAATTATTGATTTTTGCCATCGGATTTACGATGACAATGCAGGCACAGAACGCTCCTGTATTCGAGACTTCTGCCAAGGATGAGATTACGGCCAACAGATTTTTGGCTGGTAGTAACTATCTGGATTATGATCGCCAACTGTCTGACAAACCTCTCACTCCTAGTCCTAAGAACTACGAACCTTATTATATGAGCCATTATGGTCGTCATGGTTCGCGTTGGCTCATCAGCGATGGAAACTACTCTAAACCTATCGCCACGCTGAAGATTGCCAAGGAGCAGGGTAAACTTACTCCGCTTGGTCTGAAAACACTTGCTGCCATCGAGGACATATATGCTACAGCAGATAAGCGCTTGGGCGACCTTACTACAGTGGGTGAGCGCCAGCATCACGGCATTGGTAAGCGAATGACACAGAACTTCCCAGAAATCTTTAAGACCAAGAACATTAAGATTGATGCTCGCAGCACAACTGTGAACCGTTGTATACTCTCGATGATAGCTGAGTGCGAGGAGTTGGCTGCTGCTAATCCCACAGCACAGATTCATAACGATGTGAGCGAGAGCCTGCAGTACTATCTCAATCAGCCCTGGGACGGATTGGTACAGAAGATGGGACGAACAACAGGCGACAAGGAGGAGCGTGAATACACCATGAAGTGGACTCACCCTGAGCGCCTGATGAAACAACTGTTTAACGATCAGGCTTACGTATATAATAATGTGAACGCAAACCAGTTGATGCGCCAGATTTTCCACGTGGCTTGCAACATGCAGAGTCATGACACCGATCTGGAACTCTTCTCGCTGTTTACAGACGAAGAGGTTTATGATCTTTGGCGAATCAACAATATCGGATGGTATGTTGACTATGGAGCATCGCCCGTTTCTAGAGGCAAAATGCCTTTCAGTCAGCTTAACCTGCTTAAGAACATCATTGCCACAGCCGATACTGTAACACAGACTCAGGCCACACTGCGTTTTGGTCATGAGGTATGTGTAATGCCACTGGCTTGCTTGCTGGAACTCGACAACTGCGGAATGGCAGTAAGTAATCTCGATGAGCTCGACAAGTACTGGCGTAACTATCGCATCTTCCCCATGGGTTGCAACATCCAGTTGGTATTCTATCGCCCCAAAAAGGGAAAGACTGGCGACATATTGGTAAAAGCCCTCTTGAACGAGCGCGAGGCTTATCTGCCAATCAAGACTACCCAGTGGCCCTACTACAATTGGCAGGAGCTGCGCACATATTATCTTAACAAGATTGCGGCCTTTGAGGCTGAAAATAAATAAAAATAATAAAGCCCTCACGAATTTGCGAGGGCTTTATTATTTATTTGATCTTAGAGGTCATCGCACTGCGAACGCCTTTATAGTTTTTAAGGTATGCCTTGGCACTTCCAAAGTTTAGGAACATGTCGAGGCGTACTGGTATATGGTTCTGATCGTCAGTGATGTAGAAGCGGATGAGCTCGCGGCTCTTTCCGCCTTCACGCTCGTAGAACGACATAACCAGACAGCGGAATTTCTCCTTTGATCCGTTCATCTTGAAGTTTTCTTTGCCACGATACTCAAGCCATGAGTTAGAAAGGCTGCTGGCATCGCTGATAGGCGTTGATATTACCTGCCCCTTCTTAAGCTTTGAACCATCGAAATTGCGTGCTCTCAAGAATATCGACATCATATCGTAGATGCAACTGCGATAAGTACTTGTCTTCCAGTGCTGTTCGCCATCTGCATCGATACGGTGCTTCTTCAGCTGGCAATTGCCACCAGGATAGCTATACCAAATCTCGTCTACGTAATATCGACTTCCCTCTTTGGCTCCCTTACGGAAATATAGTGGCGAAAGGTCAGGATTGCAGTACGACAGCAGGGTGTCGCGCATGGTGAAATACTTGTCGAGCTTAGAGTTACCACGAGTAATCAGGTAAGATTTCCAGGCATCTTTGCCCTCGAACTTTGTCATCTTAGTGTCCATCTGGGCCGAACCTACCTTAACCCAGATAAACTGCCAGTTAAAGTACAGGTCGTATTCCAGACTCTCGCCGCTCTTAAAGGCGGTGTTAGTGATTCCACACTGAGCATTGGCTGTAAGCCCCATGCCCATAGCGATAAATAGGGTTAGAATGAGTTTCTTCATTTTTTATTGTCGGTGTTTATGCCCTTGTCCTTAAGGTATGTAATACCCATTTGGCGGGCTCGTTCTGCATTTCTGTTCTTTAGTTTCTTTGCGGCCTCTGGCTTCTGCTTGGTAATCTTCTCTGGCTTCTGCTTATAGATAGGAGTACCTGCAACATTCCAGGTCTGCGTAACATCCCACTTAGCCTTGCACTCTATCTCGCGAGGATAGTAGTACACAGCTTCGGCCTGACGGTCTTCGGCATAGCTGCCAGTATCCCATACACCATTGCCGTTACTGTCGATAAGGGCGCTGACGTAATACTTGTCGGGCTTGATAAACTTAAATTCGGCCACGTGATTCTTTACCTTAACCTGCTTGACCATCTTGCCAGATGAGTTAAGCAACTGTACTATCATCGCAGAGTCTTCAACCCCAGTGATGTTGAGTTTCAGTGTTCCGTATTCGTCTTCGGTCTTAATCTTGATACCTTGTTTGAATGGATCAGAGACCTTGCCATAGATATCGATGAAAGCTGCAGAATCAACTTCAAGGCTATACTCTACGCCTGGACGCCAATCTGCCAATATCTGATAGTTGCGAATCTGATTTGGTATAGGAACCATACGACAATCCGATTCGTACCATACAGAGTCGATCATTGAATAAAGATGAACTGCCGCTGTGTCGCAATGTTGTAGTGGCGTGGGCATTTCTACCCTTACTATCTTGTCTGGATCCATCGACGCTGGTGCATCAAATTTCACTTCGAGAGGTTTCTCGCGCCACACGGTGTCTGCCTTCTCGTTGCGTTTCATCCTCTTTTCCATATCCTTGCGCCATTGGCCCATCTGCTTGTTCTGTTCCTTCTTGCGCTTTTCGAACGATACCTTAGCCAATATGTCGGTGGTATCGGTCTGATTAATCAGTACGCCAGCCGAATCGGTCATCAGATAGCTTATCTCCATTCGCAGGGTGTCCTGATTGACAAGAGCAGTATCGCGAAGCCAGTAGTGGATAGTGTCTTGTTTCTCGTTGGTTTCTATCACAAAAGCACTGTCGCTGTCGAAGTTGAGTCCCTTGATTACAGGTAGTTGTGGGTTGCCGTAACTGAAGTACATCGAGAACTTGTTAGCCTCTACTCGTTCTGTCTTGACAAGGAAACGGTCTGTCTGTAAGTGGGTGAAAGCCAACAGAGTGATATCATCAGGCAGGAAGTGTGTATAAGGCACCTGGATAAGTGCGTCGATGTGCAGAGAGTCGCGCCAGATGGTATCTGTGCGAGTGTCTGGTTTAGAACCAGGCTCGAACGTGAGGTGATTATAACCTATCATCTCGCTCTTTTGCGAGAAGCGGAAGTCGCCATCCATATCCTGAAGTGCATATGCACGATAAGTGCCAGGGGCCACACCTTTCACTACGAAATGACCTCGACTATCAGTACGAGAGACACGCAACATGGGTTTGGTCTGGAATGCAGAGTCGGCCAAGTCGTTATACAGTCCCACCATAATACCCTTGATGGGTTCGAGGTTGCTTGCATCGAGCACATAACCTGAAACCTCGAAGGTGTCTATTCGTTCGCCAGTAGAGAAGCTATAGGTATAGCTACCCATAGGGTTGTTCTCATTGTTGTCGCTGATAGCATCGCTAAAGTCGATGGTGTAAGTGGTGTTTGGCATCAACGAATCCTGAAGCTCTACCACAATCTTTTTTCCTGTAGCCCTGATTTCTGGCACTTCCAGTTGTGGAGGCGATACAATCACCTTGTTGGTAGCATCAGTTAGTTTGATATACTCATCGAAGAGGATGGTGATCTTCTTGGTCGAAATGTTGGTAGCCTGATCCTCAGGTATGCAGGCAACAACCTTTGGTGGATCATCGTCATACCATCCGCCATCAGGTTGTCCCATTCTGGCGCAACCAATCATAGCCAATGCTATGCAGCAGATATAGAGGAGTTTCTTCATGCGTTGAGCTTCAATAATTGTTCGATATGTTCGCGCGAGTTGCTAAGACGTGGCACCTTGTGCTGTCCGCCCAACTTTCCACGAAGTTTGAGCCAATCGTTAAACAGATTCTCGCGTGCCTCGATTATTTCGAGGTGCTGCAAGGTTATGTTCTTGTATCGCTTAGCCTCGTAGTCGCTGTTGATTTCCTGCAGACGCTGGTCGAGCAAATCGCTGAACTGCTGGAGATCGGCAGGACGCTTCTTAAACTCGATGAGCCACTGATGGCGACACTTGGCGTTCTGGTCCATAAACACTGGTGCTGCTGTATATTCGCTCACCTCGGCGCCAGTCTGTTCGCAAGCGTAGGCCAGTCCCTTCTCAGCATTGTCCACAATAAGCTCTTCGCCAAATGCGTTGATAAAGTGCTTGGTGCGACCAGAGATGATAAACTTATAAGGATTGGTAGATGTAAACTGTACTGTATCGCCAATCTCATAGCGCCATAGTCCGCAACTGGTTGAAATCACCATAGCGTAGTTCTTGCCAGTCTCAACACCCCAAAGTGGAACGATGGCAGGATTCTCCTTGCCTATCTCGTCCATAGGGATAAACTCGTAGAACACATCATAATCCAGCATCAGCAGCATCGACTTGTCCGTCGGATCGTTCTGCAGGCCGAAGAATCCCTCGCTGGCATTATATGTCTCCATATAGTGCATATTGGGCGATGTGATTAGCTCTTCGTACTGTTTGCGATATGGGGTAAAGGCTACCCCGCCATGGAAGAATACCTCGATATTTGGCCAGACCTCTTCAAGATGTGTCTTACCTGTTATCTCCATCATGCGAGTAAGTACTGACAGCATCCACGAAGGAACACCTGACAGATTGGTTACATTCTTGTTCATAGCCTCGCGAGCTATGCGGTCGCGCTTTATCTCGAAGTCAGAGAGTAGGGCAGTCTGTTTCTTTGGTACACGAACAAGATTTGCCAATGGATTGATATTCTCGATGAGGATGGCACTAAGGTCGCCAACAAGCGAATCCTTAAGATTATAGTTGGGCGAATGACTACCACCAAGAATCAGTCCCTTACCATCAAACATCCTCGACTTGGGATTGTTCTGCAGATACATTGCTACGGCATCAAATCCGCCACGATAGTGAATCTGCTTAAGACCATCCTGACTTACTGGAATGAACTTCGACTTGTCGTTTGTGGTACCAGATGATTTGGCATACCACTTTACTCTACCTGGCCAGAGTACGTCTGTCTCGCCATGACGCATACGGTCAATCGAACCTTTCAGTTCTTCGTATGTATTAATAGGGGTATGTTTTGTGAAATCATCGTAGTCTTTTATCGAATCAAAGGCGTGATTTCGTCCGTATTCTGTATCCTTTGCCTTGGTCAAAAGCTTGGCTAGCACAGCTTCCTGAAGAGCTTTGCCTTGGCTGAAGTGTTTTTCGAGTTCTCGCTGTCTAGGCTCGAACACTTTCCTTACTATCTTTGTTATACTCATATGTTGCAGACAATTTGCCTGCAAAATTACGCAATTCCCTTGTAATGGGGGAATATTTTTCGTTTTTTTATCATTTAAGATGTAATCTTAATCCAAACTGCACTGATGGTGCCAATGGATGCTCTTTGTAATAGTGCTGCAAAGATGTACCATCGTTGAAGTAATAGCCCAATGAGGGTTCGAGATAAAGGCCGAACTGTCGTGTAAAATTGTACTCAGCGCCAGCAGATGCGCTAATAGACCACTGCCATGGGCGCGACTTGATGTTTTCATCAGAAGAACTATTTGCACTTACACACTTCTCTATCAGTGTTCCTCCTGCAACATATATGTTGAAGTGTTCTGAAGCTAATAGCTTATATGACAATCCAACTGGGATGCCAACATAGTTGAGTTCTTGGTCGTAGTCAAGATTACTGTGCTGTGGAACACTGAACTCAGACTTTAGATATGTGTAACTGATACCGCTAAGCAGAGCAAGGCGATTGTTCAGCTGATATTGCAGTGATAGACCTAAGCGCAGAGGTATGTGATGCTTGGCTTCTACATCGGTTGTAGTATATACTGAGGCAAAGTTATCTTTGTCAGGTATCTCATTTTTGGGCGTATATGAATTTAAATAGTCAGCAGGACTTACATCGTTGTATAAAGGTTGCGTGTTTATAGAGTTTGCATAGTCATTAGCGGCAAGCAATAAGCCGTTAGAGCCAGTAACTCCTATTGTCCATTTGTCTGATTTGTCTGATTGTGAGGCAGTTGTGGTTGACTCTATAACCTCTGGAAGGTAAGTCTGCTTGGGTTGATGCTTCTCAGTTGCAGGCGCAGTCTCGCTATCGCCCGATGCAAGCAGATTAGCTTGCTCTGATGGCTGTTCGCTTTCTGATGATTGCTCTACTATGGCTTCATCTTTATGATCAGTTGTGGCAAGAGCAAGTAGCTTAGGCTTGGAGGCGATTGAACGTTTTGAGGCGACCAGAGATGCTGATGGAACAGAAGGCTCCTCAGCATCTGCAGACTGACTGTTGGAGCTTTTGGCTTCCTCGTTAACTGGGCTTGCTGCAATGACGTTGTTATTATTGTTTGCCTCCAGTTTTGTCTCGTTTTCGTCGAACTGATAGAAGGCGAAGAAACCTGCAATCGCAAGGACTGCAGCTGCTGCAGCCCAGATCCATCGGCGGATTGCGACAGGTTTTTGTGCAGGTGCAGGCTCCAGGTTCATCTCGCTACTGATGGCCTCCCAGAGTCCTGCTGGTGGAGTCATCTTGTGGCCCTCCAGCTTCTGCTTCATTTGCTTAGTCCAATTCTCCTTCATCCCTTCTCGATTATAAGTTCCTTAATTCTGCGTGTCAGCCATTGTTTGGCGTAATGTAGTTGAGAGGCTGATGTGCCCTCCTTTATTCCTAGTAGTTCGGCTATCTGCCGATGAGAGTAGTTTTCAAATACATACAGGTTCACCACCGTTCTGTATCCATCAGGCAATTCGCTTATCAGCTGGTGCAGTTCGTCGGGCGTAATCAGTTCTGTATCAGGCGCTTCGTTGTCTGCCTGAGGCTCGTCGGCTATTGTGTCCTGCTCTATAAACTGCAATTTCTTCTTGTTTCTCAAGAATGTCAACGCCTCGTTGGCAACCACCTTTTTCATCCACGCCTTTAGCGATTCTTCGCCTCGATACTCCAGAGTGGCAATCGACGTGAATATCTTTACAAAACTGTTCTGCAGAACATCCTTAGCATCATCGTCGGTAGGTATATATCGATAGCAGACCGATGAAAGCTCACCAATGTACATTTGGTATAGCTCGCTCATCGCCCGTTGGTCTTTCTGCCGTATACGTTCAACGATATTACTGACCATTATCTTGCCTTGTTCTACTTTTAGAATCCAAAAGTACTCAAATCTTGTATGATAGTGGAAAGATTTTTATTTCTTTAACATTATTCCTTACAAGAATTGGTCTTTTGCTGCATTATAAGAGCAGAATGAAACCAAAAAACGTTGTGAATATGAAGAAGAACCTATTTTTATTATCGGCCATAGTGCTGAGTGGTGCTATGTTTTCGTGTGCCTCTTCAGAGGATATTGATAGTAGCGAAACAAAGCAGGTGGTGAATATGCTCTCAGAGCCAGAACCTATCCAGTTGACTCAAGAACAAAAGTTATTTGCCAAAGATAACAATGGCTTTACGCTGAACTTCTTGAAGACGGTGAACGATGTGGATAAAAGCGGCAAGAGCTTTATTTATTCCCCACTCAGTATCACCTATGTATTAGGCATGGTGAACGATGCTGCTACAGGACAGACAGAGCAGGAGTTGGAACAGACTTTGGGCTTCCATCAGGGAGGCATTCAGGCTGTTAACGACTACTGCAAGAAGTTGATTGACGGTCTGCCAAAGGTTGATAATACGGTTACGCTGAACATTGCCAACGCCATTTTCCTGAATAAGGATTATACTTTGAAGAATCAGTTTCAGAAGGATATGGAGACCTATTACGATGCCAAAGCTGAGGCTCTCGATTTTAATGCCTCTGGTACACTTGGTCATATCAACGGTTGGTGTAACGATAAGACCAACGGCATGATTCCTTCTATCTTAGACGAGATTAATCCAAAAATGGTGTCGTATCTTCTTAATGCCATCTACTTCAAGGCAGACTGGGCCTCGAAGTTCGATCAGAAGAACACCAAGGAAGAAACCTTTGTCACAGACAATGGTAACGTCCAACTGCCCCTTATGCATCAAGAGGTTCTTATCAGCTATCTTAATAATGGTACATACAGTGCAATCGAGATGCCTTATGGCAATGGATATTGGAATATGACTGTGATGCTGCCAGAGGAAGGAAAAACTACTGATGACATTATCAACTATCTGGCAGAAAACAAGATGCAGATGTCAGGTGCCCGTGCTTACGAGGTGGATTTGAAACTTCCACGTTTCGAGACAAGCTCTGATACAAATGAAATAGGTGATGGAGGTCTTGTTGAACTGATGATGAGTATGGGCATTAAGCTGGCCTTCGACAAAGACTTTGCAGAAATACCAAACATGTGTGAAGATAGCTATCTCTACATTTCGATGATGCGCCAAAAGGCAAAAATTAAGGTTAATGAAGAAGGCTCTGAGGCCGCTGCAGTAACCATCGCAGGTGCGAATTTGTGTACATCTATAGGTCCTGTTGAATATCCCAAGGCTACATTCCACGCTAATCGCCCATTTGTCTATGTGATAAAAGAAGCATCGTCGGGAGTGATTCTTTTTGTTGGAAAGTTTACTGGGAAGTAAATAATATTAGTTTTAAAATCGTAAAAAAGTATTGGTTTATTACCGACAAAGGGGTAGTTTGGTTACTTCAAACTGCCCCTTTGCTTACTTCTGTCTAAAATGTGCTTGATGCTTAGTCTTCAGAGAAGGCTGCTGCTTCGGCTTCAGCAATAATCTCTTCGCGCGATTTCTCCTTGTGCGAAATATCTGAAAGGTCGAATTCTTTATCAGTGAAGTCGATGGTTTGTGCCTTATCAGGTTTCACAGTAGGAGTATCCTCTTTCCTCTTTCCACTTTCCTCATTCCTCAAATCTTCCTGCTCGATGATAAAGTTCTGCTGTTCCTTCTCTGGATCGGGCACAGCCATTGCTGGCTCTTCTTCCATTTGGGTGCGAGCTGTCTTGGCTGCAAACACTGCGTCAACAAACTGAGGTTCGCGCTTCAGTCGCTGCAGGGTGTCCTTCGATGCCTTCTGCTGGGCCTCTTTCTTAGAATAGCCTGAGCCACTCTCACCATTTACGCCCTCAATCTGTACCATGTAGGTGAAAACTGGACTTCCGTTCTCGTCTTTCTTCTGCTTTGTGAGTTTATACTCCAAACGTACACGATTCTTCTGACTCCATTCCAGCAACTTCGACTTGAAGTTAACCTCCTTGAATGCCACCT
>JAEEGG010015365.1_pt1 | contig 16076 bp, 11 predicted proteins | sample 9134161 | NCBI WGS metagenome assembly JAEEGG01 (sample SAMN16246543, study PRJNA631951) | gut metagenome | biome: gut microbiome; feature: rumen; material: CR-attached | host: Bos | place: Iran: Karaj | collected 2018-10
TGCCAGTCGATGATGACGTACAATTCGCGCTCCCTAGCCCATTCGACGCCCTGGTCATAGAGTTCGAAGGCACGTTCCCAGCCCATCTCGTTGAGCCAGGAAGGATGGATGGCAAAGCGGACGATGTTGGCGCCCCAATGGGCCATCTCGTCGAAGTAGCGCTCGTTCCACATGCTGTCGTTGTAGAGTTTGATGGGGTCCGAGCAGCACAATCCTCGAAAGACGATCGAGTCGCCCTCCGCATTCACAAAGTGGTTGCCGCTGACGCTGATACGGCTCATCGACGGAGTCAGGTCATCAGCCTGCTTGGGAGTGCAAGCAGAGACAAGCATCGTCGCAGCCGCGAAAAGTAGATGATAGAATTTCATGAGTAGATGGTATTTATTGTTAGCATTCAGTCGTCTTCAAGGGTCAATTTAGAAAACCGCGCCAAATATCCCTATTTCCCCCCACATATTCAAGTTTTTACCCATTTTTCATCATTATTAACCATCTTTTTTTTCTCCAAATATCAAAACAACCGATTGCACTAAGTCATTATTCCCGAAAATTTGTCAAATAAATTGGATAGTAACATAAAATATCCTATCTTTGCACCGAAAATCAAAGCTATGAGAAAACTATATTCCCTTCTATTCATGCTTCTTTTCAGCATGACAGTAATGGCACAGGACACTGTAAATCTTTGTCCCGACGACAAGCATCCACATGCCATCGATATGGGCCTCCCATCAGGGACGAAATGGGCGTGTTGTAATACCGGAGCCTCTTCCCCCGAAGGATATGGTGGATATTTCCTTTGGGGTGATGTGAGGGATATTGATGCCTTTTTCTCATGGAGATCGCATGGTGAACCTTCGAAATATGATGGTTATTCTCAGCTTGGTGAAGACATTGCAGGTTCCGAGCATGACGCTGCCCGCTATCGCTGGGGCAGCCCTTGGCGGATGCCTTCTTATACACAATTCATCGAATTGTTGAATTCCTGCACAATGACATCGACGACCCACAAGGGAGTGAAAGGCACCCTGCTCACAGGTCCTAACGGGAACTCGATCTTCCTTCCATACACCGGTTACCGTTGGGACGTCAACCTCATGGGCATCGGGGAGCTCGGTTGTTATTGGACATCGACGCTCCGTGTCTATGGCGAGGGCCGTGCTTGCGCCATCGACTTCTATCCCGACCGGTGGGAATTGGGCGACGGCATCCGCAACAATGCTCTCACTGTGCGCCCCATCCGCCCATAAGCGCCCTACTTTTTATTATGTTCTTACATTTTTTTCTCATATATTTGCCGCACAATATAACCACATAAAACTATAATTCATGAATACTACGACAATTCTTCGCCAGGCAGAAAACCTGGCGTCTGACGAGGAGAAGTTGATGCTATTGGGCGATTTCATTGGAGAAAATTTGGACAGCCTGGAGGCAATGGATTTGATCCGGTTGCTTTCTCCCTTGGTGGATATCACCAGGCGGATTTATGAACAGAATCCTGTTCAGGAGACTATTTCCGACTATGTGACAGCTTTGATTAAACTGGCTGAGAACTATATCCGTGATGAGCGGAGTTGGTTGGCGATGCCTCTGCTGGCGAAGGCTGAAGAGCTCCTCGACGACCAGCCGGATACGGAAGAGAATGCCCAGTGGAAGTGTCACTCTTATTACGACATAGGCGAATGCTACTCGATGAATACGCGTCGCCTGATGGCGAAGAAAGCCTTTCAGAAGGCGCTCCAGCATGCCACGACTGAGGATGACAAGGAAAACTGTGAGTACAATCTTAACCGGCTGGAGAATCCCTCACTCAAATACGACCCTGTCGAGGACAGCGATGCTTATCTGTCGGTGATCGACGAAGTGGAGCGTAGACTCTATGAACAACTGAAGGGTGAGCCACGCTACATGGGCTTCTGTTTCCGCTATTGGTCTGCCAAACGTGATCTGTTGGCAGAATATGGCATAGAATGGCGTTCGCCAGGTATTATGAACCCAAGAGTAATATTTGACTAAACGATACGACGATGTCTTCAGTATGCTACATCAACATCTATGAGATTCCCCACGACCGTGGTGTCAATATGGGCAGGAGTCTCATGCAGCAGTACGAAATTCCTGAAGAGGAACTTGTCGTTGGACAGGAACTGCCTCATTGGAATCATCGTAAAGGGGATAATCCTGTCGTGACATTCTACGACGGGCGACAACTCGGCTTGAAGTTCAGAGGCCTGGAGTTCACTGTCAAGACGGGAGAGGAGGTGCTACTGAGTGAGGGAATACGATCAGATCCGGAATCTGCCATGTGGGGGATTCAATCCGAGATTCAGCATTGTGTCAAGTTGGCAAGGCACCATGGTATTGATATGAAACTGACTCCATCCGACGTTCCACCGCATCCGGGCAGCAGCTATTTCTGGGATGCCCCACAGTTGCCGTCAGAGGATATGTATCCCTTCACAACCGATGCTGACGGCAATAGGTATCCCATGCAGTTCATTTGTCAGATCAACTGCGCGAATCTTCCCGATAATGACTGGTTGCCCAAGCGGGGGATGCTCTGGTTCTTCGGCGAGATAGACTACTTTCTCGGCTATGACGTGAAGCAGCCCTATGGACTGGGAAAATGGCCCGAATATGCTGTCAAGGTCATCTATGCCGATGTGCCCACCGACGAATTGAAACGCATAAATCCTTTCCAGGAAGACGACATGATACCGCCTCATGTCATCACCTTCTCCGAAGGTCCTGTGCGTGGCGATGGTTTCCGACTTTTAGGCAAGCCCTACGAGGAAGATGTGGACAACGAGTTTGGAACGGGGTGGGTACAGCTGTTGCAGTTGGATACTGATGCCAACGACTATTTCGACCTTCGTTTCTATGACATGGGGTTGCTCTATCTGATCATTCATGTCGATCAATTGCAGGAGGGCATATTCTCTCACATACGACCCTATATGACATCCTTATAAAATAGCAGGGGATCATAAGCGGAAACAATATTGCCATGCAGAACGGGAAGAACATCAAGGTGTTTCTGAGCAGTACCTTCAAGGACATGGACGCAGAGCGCGATCTGATCATGAACAGAGTCGCGCCGACCCTTCAGCAGCTATTGGCGCCACAGGGTATCACCCTGCAGTTTATCGACTTGCGCTGGGGGGTAAATACCCAGGACGCTGACGAGAATGAACGGGAGAATATTGTGCTTCGTGAATGTATCTCTGAAATCCGTCAGTCGCGTCCATTCTTTATCGGTCTGCTGGGCGACCGTTATGGCTGGATACCATCCGTCGAAAGTTGGCAGGTGATGCTGGATGAGATGACTGAGGAGGAAAGAAAGTACATCCGTAAGGAATCCCGCGAGCAGAAGAGTGTTACAGAGCTTGAGATGCTCTTCGGTGCCCTGATGGATACCTACTCTTTGCGCCGTAGTCTGTTCTGTTTCCGTAATCCCGCTGTCTATGAACAGATGGACGATGTCGCTCGCCGTAAGTTCTGCAACCTGAATGATGAGGCCGACCGCAAACTTTCATCATTGAAGCGGAAGATTCAGGATGGTTGCCGGGATGCCTGCTGTAGCAATAATATCTATGAGTACAATTGCAGATGGGATGGTCAATCGCTGACCGGACTCGATGACCTGGGATCGTTCCTCTGCAAGACCCTGCATGCTCAGATTATGTTATATGAGGGTAGTAATGCGGTGGAGAATCCTGTCAATGAGTTCCAGCACATGGCGGATGCCGACCTCATGAAGATTGCAAAAGAAGGCGAGCACTATGTGAACTGCGATTCGCGCAAGAATCTTTTGAACGAGATTGCGAGAGGATATGATGAAGACCAGAAGCCCAGACTGATCTATGCCCGCTATGGCTATGGAAAAACCGCTTTCCTCTGTGAAACATACCGACGCTTTGACGAGGTCGATGATCTGTTGGTATTCATCCACTTCACCCATTATGGCGACACTCCCGGTATGGTGCTGAAGAAATGGCTTGCCGATCCCCGAATCCATCCACAGCGTCGCTACGGCCTTGACGAGGATGTGGAGTTCGGTGAACTGGCCGAGGAGTTCTATCATGCTACCAGGGACCTTGAGATGCCTCCACTGCTTCTCATCGACGATCTTCATCTGATGCAGAATGTGTATGAGTTCATGTTTGGAGGATTACAGAACTTCTGTATGCTGATCGCTACTGCAGAAAGCGAGAAGATGAAGCTTTTCTCGGAATGGGATGTCGAGAAGGTTCTCTTGCCTCCTGTCAATGCCAATGAGGGTGGACAGATTGTTCGGGAATTGATGAAAGCGAAAGGCAAGAGCCTTCCGCAGAGTGTCCTTAATCACCTGATGGATGCCCGCTCCGAGCATGACGAACCATGTTGCGGCTGTCCGTTATGGGATGTGCTGATGGTACGCAAACTGACAAGTTTGACGGCCTATGATTATGAGAACATCCGAAAGCGTGGAGACGGAGATACCGCCATCGCGAATTATCTGACGGAGATGACCGACGAGATGGGTAAGATAGCACCTTATCCGGAGCAGTTGTTTATCGTATTTCTCCACGACGCAGCTCGTTTCATGAATTTCGGTTTTCTATGGACTTCTATTCGCCTGTTGGCTGCGACCGACTTCGGCTTGCGCGAACAGGATTTCCAGGCATTTGCGGGAGATTATTGGGACCAGTTGGAGTTTTCTTCATTGAAACGATGGTTGGGCGATCTGTTGACGATCGATTCCAGGACAGGCGTCATTGACTTCTCCTATCAGAGTTATCGTCAGATTGTGAAGTATGTGCACCATGAGGGTGACGAGCCGTTCGGGAACTTCTATGAGAATATCACGGCCAGAATGGGCAATCTGCTTTATACGAATCCGAATGATGAGTTTGCTGCCCGGGAGATGGGAGCCATTGCCATCAACAATCCTACCGAAGAGGTTCTAAAAGCAGTCCTTTCCAGTACATCCACTCTCGTTTGGCCCCATTTGGTGAATGCCGCCATCGCTCTTGCCGATCACGGTAAAGACTTCGTCGAATGGTTCAGGAAAGTGCTGGATATTGCGAATGACAATGTGGTTGTGCTTGCCAAGGATATTGCAACATTCCTCAGCTTTACAGGCGATAAGAAGAAAGCTGCTGAGATAGTGGGCATCTTCAATACGGAAACTGCCGAGCAGATCCGGAAAGGTGAGGCCTATGTTTACGAACCCCATAACTGGGTGAACAGTAAATATAATATGTCCTTGCTGTTGCTCCAGGGCTCGGGTCTTATGTTTGAGGCAGGTGATGACTTCATGGGACGTCTGATGCTCAGTATGGCCGATGAGGGTTCGGCGGTTCTGAACGCAGCCATACCCGACCATGATGACTATAAGCAATTGCAGCTGTTTGTCGATGATGCGAAGTCTTATCTCGAGGGGGATGCCGTTGAAATTGATGATTTTGATTACGATGAATATGATGCCGATGACTTGATCTCGTTGGCTGTTTATCTCCTTTATTTGCGTCGTTCACCGGAAAAGGCAGAACAGGCTTTGGAAGCATATAACCGCAGGAAAGGGGAGGCGGTGCCATTCAGTTATCAGGAAATCCAGGCCAACATGTTGCATTGTATCCTTGAGATGCGACGCGGTAATTTTGATCCTGTTGCCGATTATTATATGCTTCTGGCACCTCAGATGCAACATCTTCCTGACGAAGAGGCTGTATTTGCGGCTTCCATGTTCTCGATGTTGTGGAACGTCGTTTGCCGTAACAACTTAGGTCGTGCCGATATGCCAAGGCGGGTGGCTGAGGCTCTCCTTACTTTCCGTGCAATACTGGATATCAATAAGAATGGTAATGCAACATCTGAATTGTACTTGCAGCTCAGTTTCTACAACCTGTGCAGTGCCAGCGAGTTCTGCAACGAGGCGTACCTGTATCATGGCGATCACAAGGCTGCCGAGAGTCTGATATCCATGCTGCGCGATGCTATCAATGATATGAAACATGCTCATAACAATACGGCTATCACCACTACGGCCTATTCGTTGGCCTATTCGGTTATCAGCAAATATTATGAGCAGTATGGTGACTACAATAGCGCGTTCTACTATCATAAGCAGCAGGAGTATGCCGTCTTCAACAACTACCAGCGTTTCCGTGAAGGCAATCCCGAGATTGTCCGTCGTTATGCAGTAGCGTTGGACGGCACGGGCAGACTGTTGTTCCAGTTCTTCCATGAATATGACCAGGCCGAACAGAGTGCCGGGCAGGCTATTGTGCTCTTCGAAGAGTTGTTCGAGAACAACCCTGTTTCCCTGCATGCCGACGATTTGCTGGTGGCAACCTATTATCAGATAATGAGACTGAAGGTGAGCGGCAAGGTCGATGAGGCTGTAGCACTTGGGAGACAGATACTTGAAAAGGTGGATCAGAAGCCCGACTCAGAGTCCAACCTGTTGAACAAGGCATTGATCTTCGACGAGTTGGGTGAGTTGTTCGACAAGCAGGGAAAGACCGACGATGCGCTGGCAAGCCTGCAGACTGCATCGGTCATCTTGTCAATGGCGCTTGATGCTGATCCTGATAACGATGACAAGATGCGCAGTTTTGTGATCAATAAGGTACGTCAGGCTCGTGTGTCGGCAATGAGTGCAGGTGATGGCGTGAATGCGCTTCTTTTCCTGAAATACGCAGGTGAGGTGGTCGAGAAGATGACAACGATGATGCCCGACTCGCTCAAGGTGCGTAACGTGGCCCTCCTCTATTATGCAGCTCATGCTCAGGTGGATATGGTTAATAATGATATGGATTCCGCTGGTGAGTATCGCGAGAAGATAGCCTCGATACTTAATGAATCCGTTTTTGAGAAAGGTCGTGTCGAAGATTTCCAGTTGTTGATCGATTTCTTGCGCTTGCTTTATCGGACAGCTATGGACTATGGTCGTCTCGAGATGGCAGAGACCTGTGTGGGATTGGAATACCTCTTGAAACAGAGGACTTTGCAGGAACGTATCGTCGATCTTGAACAGGTTGACATGCCTTCTACAATGCAATTGCTCCACCGGATTGATGAACTGAAAAATTAATTGCAACAACGAACACATATTTATGGAACAAGATAAAGTCAATCTATTGGACTATGCGCCCGAGAACTTCAAGGACTATCTTCGTTATCTGCGCGATGTGGTCGCCTATAACGAAGGGCGGAAGCAACAGGACTTGCCCACCATCCATGGAATCCTTCGGGGACGGCATTATATCATTACCGGCAACGAGGGAGTGGGAAAGGAGGAGGCTGCCCGTGCCATCTATGGGGAACTGAAGAAACTGGGTGTGGTGAGAAGCTTTGCGAAGCACGATGCCATCAAGCTCTTCGATTCGACCGACGGATTTGCCAATAACATCGAGCATCTGATCAATGACAATAAGAATACCCTTATTTATATACAGAATGCCGACACCTTTGGACGAAAGGGAGCCGTAGGCACGATGACTGGTATTGAAGCAATCTGTAATAATTCAGAGGATTTGTATAATTGCGTCATCATACTTTCAGGTCCCCGCAATAAGTTGCTCGAGGTGGTCAACAGCAGTCCAAAGGCTCATGAGGTCTTTACGAATATCTTCCATTTCGACGATCTGCATGAGGACTCGCTCTACAAATATGCACTGCAGGCCTTGAGGTATCGGGAGTGTGTGCTGACTGCCGAGGCAAGTGACAGTCTATATGAATATATGCGGTATGTCTATTCAATGCGCGGCAACCGCTTTACGAATACGAGATACATCGAGAAGGTCATCGAGAACATGATCCTGCCACACATGATCAGTCGTGTGGTGGAAGAGGGGGTCACCCCGGAGAATGTCAGTCAGTTGGTGATTGAGGCAGCAGACATCCCCGAAGTGGAGATTCCCGACCCTACCGATGCTATAGCCAAGCTCAATGCCTTGGTAGGCCTGGACGATGTAAAGAAGCGGATTCTTGCCCATACCTCGCTGGTAAGGCTGAACAAACTCCGTGCCGATAGGGGGCTTTATAACAAGATGCCGCCCATGCACATGGTGTTTACGGGTAATCCTGGAACGGGTAAGACCACTATCGCCAAATATCTTGGTGAGATATATCATGGCATTGGCGTCCTCTCGAAAGGTCATGTCGTGGTGACCGAACGCTCCAAGTTGGTAGGTCGTTTCATCGGTGATGCAGAGCAGAATACGCTCGATGCCCTTCAGCGGGCTTCAGGTGGTATCTTGTTCATCGATGAGGCTTATACGCTTTTTGTCAAGGCGGATGATACCAAGGATTATGGCTTGCGTGTTATCGAGACCCTTCTGTCCTTCTTGGCTCAAGATGAACCCGACCTGATGGTCATTCTGGCTGGATATACCAATGAGATGTACGATATGCTGGATTCCAATCCAGGTCTGAAGAGCCGCTTCTCCTACGTCTTTGAGTTCCCCGACTATACACCCAATCAGCTGATGGATATTGGACATAAGGTGCTCGAGCGTGAACATTATGAACTGACCCCTGAAGCCGAGAAGAAGCTCTCCGATTATGTGATTGATGCCTATAATCATAAGAACGAACACTTCGGCAACGGTCGTTTCATCACCCGTTTGCTCACCTCACAGGTCATTCCTGCTTTGGGCAACAGGTTGTCGGTCTTGTCGGCCGATCAGATCAGTAACGAGCAACTGACACGGATAGAGGCTTGTGACATCCCTGATCTGAGGCTTCACTATCTGAAGCCCGATGCCATCGACCGGCTGTTGCTCAATGCGTCACTCGAACAGTTGGACAAGCTGGTGGGTTTGCAGACCGCCAAGAAAGCTCTTCACGATTATGTCACTGTCTCATGTCTGCAGCATGAGAAAGGTACGCTGCGCCTTCAACCTGCCAATCTGTGGTGGGAGTTCATTGGCAGTACGGGAACGGGCAAGAGTACGGTAGCCGAGATCCTTTCAAGGATCCTGCAAGGACTGGGCATTCTCAAACTCGGTCATACGGTTTGTGTCAATGCCGAGGAGCTGATGGGCAACGACAGCTTCAGGGTGTTGGAGCAAGCGGTAAGGAAAGCCAGCGATGGACTGCTGTTCCTCGATATGGATGCCCCGGAATACAAGAACCAGAACTACGATAATCTGCGTGTGTGGATTCTGAATAAGATTGCAGAGTACCAGCAGGTAACGGCATTCGTGATGGCCCGTGTCACCAACAGCGACGAATCCATCGCCAAGACGCTGGCTGCTGGCGGTGTCGCCTCTTATCATAATTCGATTGTATTTGACGATTTCTCCATCGAAGAGCTGTCAGATGTCCTGGTATATCTTTTGCGTCGTGACTTCAAATTGGATATTTCTGCCGATGCCGGGAAAAAACTGCAAGCATTTGTCAGAAATCTGAAGAACGGAGAATCGAAGAATATGCCCATTTCTGCACGAACCATGCAACATCTGTCACAGACGATTGCAATGATTGCCCAACTGAGAATCGCATCCGATGGCAGTTCCGCCCCTGAGGTCATTGCTGAAGATGTGGACCACTTTGTCTGGAGCCGTCAGTCATCGGGAAAGATTGGATTCTAAATAATTAAAGGGATAAAAATATGAAAAAACTCGTTACAATTATCGTGCTGTTTCTGCTATGCATGGCAGGCTATGCAGCAGAAACCTATGTGGTGAATTCGCCGAATCTGAACATGAGGGTAGCGCCTAATGGCAAGGCAGAAAAAATGGGTTCACTTAAGAAAGGTGATGTCATCCTCGTGGATACAATCATCAATGGATGGGCCACCTGTAAGAATGATGCCGGAGAGACATTCTATGTGTCTTCAAGATATTTGGAGAAAGGAAGATCACTGGCATCGGCCGATAAAGGTGGAAACCCCGCGAGAGACGAGAAGGATCCCGCTGTGGTCGTTCAGAAACAATTCCTGGAAGATTTGTCTGACATTGGCATCCATATTGAGCAAAGCAAATCTACCCGCTATTTCGAGTATATGATTTTCTTGCCGCTGATCGTATTATTGGTTTGCTGGATATTATCCAAGATTCTGGGCAGGTTCCGTTTGGGCAAATATATCCCTTTGATGGGATTGGCCTTTTTAAGCTATTATGAGTTGAAATGTATGCTGTGCTATAGTGGAAGTCCCGGATTCTTCGTTCACGATGAGTTGATGTCTATCGTGTTCTGGCTGGTCATGCTGTCCATCCTGTTCTTTGTCCAATCCATCTTTTTTGGATTAGCAGGAGAGGATGAAGCGAGATCGGCCGCAAAACATATCGGTACTATTACAGTATTTGGCTGTGGAATCCTTTATCTGCTCACCTTTTTCTTCTTCTCATTCCTCCAGCCGTGGATCATTCTGCTTCTCTTCGTTGGATTGGCATTACATCTTTACGCGATGTTTGTCGATGGCGATAAGGGTGTGATGGGACTAATCTTCTTTGTGATTTATGCCGTCCTCTATGTGGTGAGTGCATTGGCCACCTTCCTGTTCATGGTGATGTTCATTGGCCACATGGTCTATTTGATGGGATGGATTGGCAGCATTGTCTTCATTCTTTTTCTCCTTGCTTGTTGTGGAGGAAGCGGACCTCGACTCATCGCGATTTTCATCAAAGAATGAAACAAAGGTAATAGTTAAGGATATATTACTCAAGTTTCGCATTTAGCGAAACTATACTGGAGTTACCAGTAGTAAACGGGAGTTAACAGGCTTCCAGCCTGTGGAGTTAACGGACGAATGTACCGTTGGAACCTCTTTTCGAAAGGCGCTTCTCTCGGACGTGACCGAAGGGAACAAGGTATCGTCCGTTAACTCCCGCTAACTCCCATTAACTCCCGTTTTCTCCCCTATATCAACAAGTTGAGCATTTGCGAAACTTGAGTATATTATTATCGAGTAATTAACGGTTCATTATACGGTCATTAACGCTATAGATAAAAACTTAGTGTGTAGATTCGTGCGATTCGTGGTCTTAAAAAAATAATTCATGAAAAATTCGTGATCAATTACATGATAATTTGTGTTAAAGAAAAAAGTGTGCGATTCGTGTTCAAAACCAACCCGAAAAGCCGTAAATAATCCATATTTCCCCACCCAAAATATTCATTTCACCATTTTTTCCCCATTTTATTTTGTTTTTACATTTTTTTCTCCTATATTTGCCCCGTAATATAGGCGGAAGGTGAGATGGTCACTGTTCAAGTGTGACCAACTCTAGCGTAGCTTTGGATATATCCGTTGGTAGCAATAGGAGACATTATTTGAGAAACAACATTATTCACAATACAATATGTGCAGATTTTCAGAATCAAGTAAAGTGAGGCTAGGCAACGCAGTAATATATATTGCGTCGCATGCCAAGTACCCTTATAAGACTGAGGTGCTGAAGCTGCTCTTCTTGATGGAGGAGAGAATGGTTCAGAAGTATCATGTGCCCATGCTGTCGATACCCTTCTCAGTGTGGCGACTCGGCCCAGTGTCTGTCGATGTTTTTGAGGAACTATCCGATGGTCCAGTATTGTTGGACGACTTCGTCACACTTCAATTCAATGGACAGGGTATTATGGTGAAGCCCAGCAAAGAATTCGATGAGGATGAGTTTTCAGATGCCGAACTCCAGGTAATGCACGAAGTGATGGAGCATTATGGTCAGATGAACTCAGAAGAGCTCATTGCTGTAACGCACAAAGAGGGTTCGCTTTGGTATGAAACAGCCAAAGAACATGGTTTGCTTGAAGATTTTGTCGAACAACGTGCCAACAGTTCCAATATCATCATTGATATGGGTCGCCAACTCTGTCCCGATGATCGTGCCTACTACAACGAGACACTTGAGAATCGGCAAGCCGCCAATCTATTAAGGAGTTAATCACATGTACGAAGTTGGCGATTTGCTTAAGTTCTCGCCGTTTGAATTCAAAAACGGCAACATGCCCAAACCAAAGTATTTCATCGTGCTTGGGCATATCGACGACAAAATCATGATGGCCTGTCTTCCCACCTCAAAAGACCATGTGCCTGCTGATGCAGCAGTGGAACGTGGTTGTGTAGATATCAAAGAGAGAGGCGTCAACGCTTTTGTATTCAGCCCGGACGACATGGTCACACCTTCCTTCAGGTTCCCTCGTCCTACCTTCGTTTATGGAGAACAAGTGGATGAATACGAACAAAAGTACCTCGATGAAATGAACAGTATTGTTGATCATCTTGGTCAGATTGATTCCCTGCTCTTCCAACAAATGAAAGAATGTCTGAAGAAAGCACCATTGTTGCGCCGCAAGTATCGCAAGTTGCTATAAATGTTCATGCCGGCATTAAACATATTTTCAAAAAACAAATTTGGGCCGTTAAGTGAACACTAATGTTAATTACATTTTAATAATGTTATTATGGATTCATTGATCAATATTTCGTTAGATGGCAAACCATTAGAAAAACTAATTGAGGTTGTTAGTAATGGTATAGGAACCATATATCGTCCACGTCAAATCAGAAAAGAAGCTGACGCACGGGCATATGAAATCAAAGTGATTGAAAATGCAAAATCATTAGCAACTTCGGAAGCTAAACTGATTGCTGCAGTAACTGATGAAAGAATATCACAAAGATTAGTTGATAAGGAAACACGACGACAAGAGAATATTGATTCTGTTGTTGAAATGGCTGCTAAAAACCTTGAAGGGAAAACCGTTTCCGATAAATCGGTTGATGAAGACTGGGCGACTAGATTTTTCGATATTGTTCAGGATGTTTCAAAAGACGAAATGAAGGCTTTGTGGGCAAAGATACTCTCAAAAGAGATAGAAACACCATTTTCTTATTCCCTTCGAACATTAGAAATATTGAGGAATATTTCCTATGAAGAAGCAAATTTGTTTGTCAAACTATCTGATTATGTATTAAATCAAAGTGATTATTTTATATTTGCAGAATATGAAACTATGGAAAAATTTGGAGTGGGATATAAAGATATTGCTAAACTAAGGGAAATAGGGTTATTGCAATCTGGTGATTTTGTTACAAGTTCTTTTCATGCTAATCCAAACTCTCTATCTACAGTTAATTTTGTTTATGGAAATACTATTTTACAATTCACATTCCGTCCTTCAACTATTGACATTGAAATACCTGTAATTTTGTTAACTCAAGCTGGCCAACAGATTTATCAACTAATAGAAACCAAGCAAAATTGGGATTATATTCGAGATATTTTTACATATATTAAAAAGTCTAAACCATCATCGACCTTGCATTATGGTGAGATTTTGGAGATAATTGACAACCAGATTAAATACGATGTTCCACTAAATGAATTTTTCCTTGTTGATGATGGTCAAAAGTAGTATGCTCTGTTATACATGCTAAAAAGGACATAGTTAATGTTAGAAAATGTGTTTCTTTTGATAATATCACTCAAATGATACCGGTTGTAACACTCCAAACAGTACCGACTGTAGCACATTAAATGATACCGGTCATTTTTGGGAAAATGCTAGATAGAACGCTCTCAGGAGGCTTTGCGCCTCCTACCACTTGGCAAACCACCGCTACGTTTTTCCTGTCATCTGCTGATTTCTTAGGCGAAACTGTTTAAGAGCTAAGATCATTCCTGTCCCTTTAAGGGATAGTAATATGTGTCCAACGTTTGATGCATTGCAATACTGTACTACGGAAATAACTACAGAAAAGACTACGGATAAACTACGGAAAAGCGATTCCTGATTTTGTGTTTTTTTCAAGTGCAGAGATTGGGAAACATCAAGAGTTACGAAAAGCGATTTATAAAAGCAGGCTGGTCCTCAAGTATCTTTCTTATTATGAATAATCCCCAGATGATAGCAAACAATTTGAAACCCTTTCAGCCTACGCATCCAGGCGAAGTGCTGAAAGATGAACTGGAACATCGTGGCATTTCTCAGCGCGGATTTGCCAAGGAGATTGGCATATCATACTCTGCCTTCAATGAGATGTTGAACGGCAAGCGATCGCTCAGTCCCGAATTGGCCATGATGATGGAAGCAGCTCTTGGAGTGGATGCTGCCCCTCTGCTCGCCATGCAAAACGAATACGATATGCTGATGGCCGAACGCGACGAGTCATTTATGGAGAAACTCAAAAAGATTCGTCGTATAGCAGCCCTCTTCTAAAATACTCCCAGACTCCTTAGAGAAAAACATATTTAGGCAACTGAATTCAAACTAACCAAAAAGCAGCAAAGCCCTCGAGACTTTGCTGCTTTTTTATGTCCTTCCCAAAATCGCCGCATGTCCCCCAGCGAACGGAAGAGGACATCATTCTGTAGAACCATGTCCTTCAACGACCGTTGGGGGACATCCTGCCATCGAATCATGTCCCTCTACGAACGTTGGGGGACTTGCCAATATCGACGCATGTCCTTCAGCGAACGTCAGGGGATATGCCAATATTGACGCATGTCCTTCGATGAGCGTTAGAGGACATGCCATCATCGACGCATGTCCTTCAGCGAACGTCAGGGGATATGTCAATAATGACGCATGTCCTTCGATGAACGATAGAGGACATCCTCCCATCTCTGCATATCCTTCAACGATTGTTAGCGGACATGCCGCCATCGCCGCAAGTCCTCCAATGAACGTTAGAGGACATACAACAATCGCGGCATATCCTCCATGGTACCTTGGGGGACATGCTACGATTTGAAATAGGGTTATGTCTTTTACTATCACGAATTACTCACGAATTTTTCATAAATTTTAAAAGATGAAAAATGGATTTGCAATGATGAGGGGCTCTGATGAGCCCCTTGCTGTCTGCCTCAGACTCATCATCTGAAAGCGAGCTTTCCGCTGCTGAGTCTAAGCCACCCAGCACCCTTCGGGATATCATCATTGCAAATCGAAAATCATTTGAAAAATCCTTAAAAATCTTTGTTCGACCTACCTTTTTTGGATAAAATTCTGTTCGACCATGGAGACGCAGAACAATGGATTTATAAGATCACAGATTTTACGAATCTTACACTAAGCTTTCCCAAAGGAGACCAGTGGTCATTGCTTCGCCGACCACTGGAGCGGAAACCACGGACGCCTTGACCATCTTATATCTCTCACAGAAACCCTTCATCTTTAACCACGAATTAACACACTTCACGAATCTTTTTATTCTTGTCCCGACCACACTCATTCGTGTAGATTCGAGTGATTCGTCGTCTTAAAAAAATAATTCATGAAAAATTCGTGGTTAATTCATGGTAATTCGTGTTAAAAAGAAAAACCATCCGTGTTATCCGCGCTGAGTGCGGCGAAGAAACGCACTCAGCCTCCCCTTCGACCCACCGATCTCCGTTTAATCCTGTTATCCGTGATCTGCTAATCTCTTTTTCGTCCTTTTCGTCTTTTCGTCATTTTTCGGAATTACTTAAAAAAATAATTCATGATAATTCGTGATCAATTACATGATAATTCTTGTTAAAAAGAAAAAATATTCGTGTGCGATTCGTAGTTTCATCTACCAATGCTAGTTTGCGATAGATGCTCCTTCGCGACATCGAGCGCATTCTTCCGCGAACGAGGATCCTTGTTGACCACGTAATTGCTATTGCGGATCAGTTTGCCCGTCCGGTATGCCTGCGGAGTGGTCCCCCAACGGCGTCGAAAAGCCAGAATGAGGTTCTTCTGCTGCTTGAAGCCGCAGCGGTTAGCCACCTCCTGCACCGACAGGTCTTTCCTGTCAAGCAGCTCCTTTGCCTGCAGCATGCGCCATTCGATGATCATCGTGCTCAGGTTCATGCCCGTGAGCATCTTGAATGCATCGTTCAGCAGCCGATGTTCTACGTCGAGCAGCAGGGCGATGTCGCTGGCCCGCTGTGTCTTGGTCTTGCGAACAGCGTCCACCACTTCATCGACAATCACCTCGCCCGTTGGCTCTCGTCGATAGTACATCTCCTCCACGCTCTCTACAATATGTTTCATACGAATTTCTGATTTATCACGAATTATCGAATTATAGAATTTTATAAGAAGGTGAAAATGGCAGGAGACGGCGGGCTCAATGCCCTGTCTCTACTGCCGGAAAATGTGCTGCCTCA
>JAEEGG010015368.1_pt1 | contig 16074 bp, 11 predicted proteins | sample 9134161 | NCBI WGS metagenome assembly JAEEGG01 (sample SAMN16246543, study PRJNA631951) | gut metagenome | biome: gut microbiome; feature: rumen; material: CR-attached | host: Bos | place: Iran: Karaj | collected 2018-10
GTGATAGAATACTTCCTGCCTGTGCAGATGTGTCACATGCGGGTGGCCGAGAAATACCGTGTCTGGCACGACTACTGCCACATGGACGATGCCCTGATGGCGAAGGCGGGCAATCATATCGACGGCTACGACCAGAAGCCTGGTCTCTCGAAGTATGCTGAGCTCCAGCCTGTGCCTGGCGTGAATGTCGGTGGCTGGCACGATGCCGGTGACTTTGACCTGCGCATCGAGTCGCAGGCAGGCGAGGCTTATATCCTCGCCTTGGCCTACGAGTCGTTCCGCCCGGAAATTGACGTGACGGCCATCGATCAGCAGAACCACCGTGTGGAGATCCACGAGCCCGACGGTCGCAACGATATCCTCCAGCAGATTGAGAACGGCGCACTCACAGTCGTGCGCTCCTATCAGGCGCTCGGCCGGCTCTATCGTGGCATCATCTGTAACAACGTGCGCCAGTATGTGCTCTTGGGCGACGCCTCGGCGATGACCGACGGCATCAGCGGCAACGACGACGACCGCTGGATCTTCACTGAAGACAATCCCCAGCGCGCGCTCTCGACGGTGGCGAATCTGGCCGGAGCCTCCAGGGCGCTGAAGGGATTCAACGACGCGCTCTCTGCCGAGTGCCTCCAGATAGCGAAGGATGTTTATGAGCAGACTCAGGTGAGCGGTTTTGCCGAGAGCGCCAAGCTGCAGGCAGCCGTCGAGCTCTGGCTCACCACCGGCGAACAGTCCTATCTCGACTTCGTGCTCGACCGTCAGGAGATGGTTATCCGTAGTGTCGGCCGCACGGGCTGGTACACCGCCCGACTGGTGCAGCGGCTCGCCGAAGGCACCACCGTGAAGGGCTCGCCCTATGCCAGACTGGCAAAGGACAAGCGCGTCCGTAAGTTCATTGCCGATTTCCGCACGGCCCTCGCCGGCTATAAGGCTCAGCTCGACGCCCAATCGGCCGAGACACCCTACGGCGTGCCCTATCGTCCGAGCATCTGGGGAGCCGGCTGGGACATCCAGCGCTTTGGATTCGAGTATTACTTCCTGACGTCGGCCTATCCCGACATCTTCCCGCCAGAGACGGTCTACAATGCGCTCAACTTCGTGCTCGGTTGTCATCCGGGCTCGAACAATGCCTCGTTTGCATCCGGCGTGGGCGCAAAGTCGGCCACCGTAGCCTACGGCCTGAACCGTGCCGATTGGTCGTATATCCCGGGAGGCGTGGTCAGCGGTACGGCCCTTATCCGTCCCGACTTCCCCGAGCTCCTGGAGTTCCCCTTCCTCTGGCAGCAGGTGGAGTATGTGCTCGGTGGCGGCTCGTCGCACTATATGTTCCTCGTGCTCGCTGCCCGTGAGCTACTGAGGAGAAATTAAATAATTGGCGATTTATTTGGTGGTTTTCCATAAAATATGTAACTTTGCGGTCACTATTACGCAAACTTCAAAACAACGAAACAAGCATTATGGACAACAATCACTTGAAACTGAATGCCAACCTGATCGTGTCGGCATTGCAGAAGCCGTCGGCTGAATTTACCAAGGCCGACATCATCGATTACATCGTGAAAAACGACATCCGCATGGTGAACTTCATGTATCCCGGCGGTGACGGTAAGTTGAAGACGCTGAACTTCGTGATCAACGACCTCGACTACCTTGAGACCATCCTCACCTGCGGCGAGCGCGTCGACGGCTCGAGCCTCTTCTCGTTCATCCAGGCCGGCTCGAGCGACCTCTACGTGCTGCCCCGGTTCCGCACGGCCTTCGTCGACCCCTTCGCCGAGATTCCGACGGTATCGATGCTCTGTTCCTACTTCGACAAGGACGGCCGCCCGCTGGAGTCGTCGCCCGAATACACGCTCCACAAGGCCGCTGAGGCCTTCCGCGAGGTGACGGGCATGGAGTATCAGGCGATGGGCGAGCTGGAGTATTATGTCATCAGCGACGATGAGGAGGTGTTCCCCGCTCAGGACCAGCGCGGCTACCACGAGTCGGCGCCTTACGCCAAGGCCAACGAGTTCCGCACCCAGTGCATGCAGTACATCGCCCAGGCTGGCGGACAGATCAAGTACGGCCATTCGGAGGTGGGCAACTTCACCATCGACGGCAAGAACTACGAGCAGAACGAGATCGAGTTTCTGCCCGTGCCTGTGGAGCAGGCTGCCGACCAGCTGATGCTCGCCAAGTGGATCATCCGCAACCTTGGCTACCAGATGGGTTACGACGTGACCTTCGCCCCGAAGATCACCACGGGCAAGGCCGGCTCGGGTCTGCACATCCACATGCGGATGATGAAGGACGGCCGCAACCAGATGCTCGCCGACGGTGTGCTCTCCGAGGCCGCCCGCAAGATGATTGCCGGCATGATGGACCTCGCGCCGTCGATCACCGCCTTCGGCAATAAGAATCCGACGTCATACTTCCGTCTCGTGCCCCATCAGGAGGCGCCGACGAACGTCTGTTGGGGCGACAGGAACCGCAGCGTTCTGGTGCGCGTACCCCTCGGTTGGGCTGCCGATGTTGACATGAGTCATAAGGCTAATCCTTTGGAGAAAGAAACGAAATATGACACGAGCATCAAGCAGACCGTCGAGATGCGCTCGCCCGATGGAAGCGCCGATTTATATCAGCTTCTGGCTGGTCTTTGCGTCGCCTGCCGACACGGCTTCGAGATGCCTGATGCCCTCGAAGTGGCCGAAAAGACCTACGTCAATGTGAACATCCACGCTGCCGAGAACGCTGGCCGTCTGGCTACGCTCGCCCAACTGCCCGACTCCTGCGTGGCTTCGGCCGACTGTCTGGAAAAGCAGCGCAAGGTGTTTGAGGAGCACAGCGTCTTCTCGCCTGCGATGATCGACGGCATCATCGCCCAGCTCCGCGCCTTCGACGACGGGAACCTCCGCCAGACCATTGAGGGCTATCCCGAGGAGGTTCAGAAACTTGTTACTAAATATTTCCATTGCGGATAAAAACAGAATCGAGCGAGCGCTCTTGTATAAAAGGTCGTTCGCTCGAGTATATAAGGGCGCTCGCCCGCATTGATGCGGCCGGACGCCCTTATGTTAATCAAGCATCATATAACCAGAATACGAAATACGTTCCCGCCGAAGGGAGCGCACACTAATGTTTGAATTACCGTTGTCGGACACCTCAATCACAAATAATAAGGTATCATCCTCTTCTTCCACACTTATTTCTATATGCCGTTTGCTTTTCTTCGTCAGTTCCTCTTGGTAACTACTGATCGGTTCATAGAGTATCAGTCCCCTCGTACCTACACCTGCTTCACCCAGGATATGATTATTTCCGTAATGTGGCAGAAATGAGATCAGCGAGTCATTTCCCACCTCTAGCCTATAGTTAGACTTTAATTGTGGACTTCTTTTTTCGTCTTTCTCGCTCAGGTCTGCCATTGAGTTCACTACTATCTTGTAATGCCTTTCCGCCAGTGCGGCCTTCACTTTCGCTGCCTGCTCAGTCTTCCTCGCAGCCTTCTCCTTTGATGTTGCACACCCGTTTAGTGCCATCGCTGCCAGGAGTGTGCACGCCATTGAAACCAGATACTTCTTCATAACTTAACGTTTTTAGTGACTCACGCCGCGAATATAGTTATATTTTCGATGCAATCATAGGGGAAATCCCTAAACAACGGTAGGGCTTTCCCTATTCTGTCCTTTTGGTCGATGATTATGCCCGTAACGCCAAGATTGTTTGGTGCTTACGAGTATTTTTTCGTATCTTTGCGACATTCATCAACTAATCAACAATCAGTATGAAGCGAACAGCCCTTTTCCTTGCCCTTGTCCTCGTCCTCGCCGTCTTTTCGGCTGTGGCTCAGGACAAACTCATGCGCATTAGCGCCGACCAACTCGAATCCCGTAAGGAAGTCCCCCATCTGGCCTTCCATTCCAAGGAGATTGCCCACCTGCTTATCCCCGGACATGCTGAGTTCGGCATGATTGTCGTCCCTTCAAATGGTCGTGAGCGGGCACTGTCCTACGATTCCCTTACCCAGCAGTTGGTCATAAAGTCGGCAGCGAAAAGTATCTGGCATGAGTTGTACAAACCTATCGAAGAGAACGACCTGAGCCGCTACAAGGCGCCCGACGTCAAGACTTGGGCCGTCAGGATCAGCGACATTCATGCCCGGAAGCTACGGGCTCTTTGGCGTCACGTGGTCAGCACCGCAGAGGACAAGCCTGACAATATGCTCGACGGTGTCACCTGGCAATTCTTCATCGGCGGCCAGCAAGCCAAAGCTCGGCGCGATTACAACCCGATGGTGCGCTTCACCCAAGAGATTGAGGAAGCCGTCGGCCAGGGTAGCGAATATAAGATAGAGTTCCTCATCGACTTCGCCCTCGACAAGACCATTGAGCGCATGGACCGTCTGCCAGCAGATCAGGATCCGCTGCTCTCAAAACAATGTCGCGTGGTGGATACGCTCGTCGTTGCCAACGGCGAGATCATGCCCAGCCATCTTTATCGGCAGGGCAGGACCCCGAGGGAATACTTCTATCAGCGTCAGCAGATCGTCTGCGATGAAAGGCATTATTATCGCAATGCGCTGATGCAGCGCGACTATGCTGAGGACTATGGCATCATCGCCCGCAATCACATCTACGACATCACGGCCCTGACCGATACGCTCTGCGACGCCTACGTGCAGCAGCATCCGGACATGAAGAAGAACCTGCGCCGCATAGAGGGCTTTGTCAAGGATGAAATCGGACAGCCGGTGATCAATGCGTGGGTTTTCATCAGCGGGAACGGATGGAATGGCGGCGCGCTCACCGATGCCAATGGACACTTCCTTCTCTGGACGCCCGGCAAGGAGAATAACCTTAGTATCTATTGCGACAGCTATAGCCCCTTGAAAACGAGTTTCGACACGCTTCCCGTCACCATCACCCTCAAAAGCAACAGAACCCCCTAGTCATAAAGTGGATTCATCACCAGCATAGTTTCGAAAAAATCCTCGAATGCGCAATGACTTTCGGGGATTTTTCGTATCTTTGCAGCCAGATATGGCAGAAAACTTATGGAAGAAGTAACCAAGATACCCAAGGAATGGAATAAATTCTATCTGAAGGATGTGTCGTTTGTCAATCTGATGACGCGACGCATCTTCAATGTTCTTATTGTGGCTAATCCCTACGATGCATTCATGCTCGAGGATGACGGCCGCATCGACGAGAAGATCTTCGACGAGTATATGGAACTCGGCATGCGCTATCCGCCCTCGTTCACGCAGGTGTCGACGACGGAGGAGGCTAGCGAAGTATTGAAGACCACCGACATCGACCTGGTGATCTGTATGCCCGGTAATGCCGACAACGACGCTTTCACCGTCGCCCGCGAGGTGAAGGCCGCTCATCCGAATATCCCCTGCGTGGTGCTCACCCCGTTCTCGCACGGTATCACCAAGCGCATCGAGAACGAGGATATGTCGGTGTTCGACTACGTTTTCTGCTGGCTCGGCAATACCAACCTCATCATGTCGATCATCAAACTGCTGGAGGACAAGATGAACATCGACCACGACATCAAGGAGGCCGGCGTGCAGATGATCCTTCTCGTCGAGGACAACATCCGTTTCTATTCCTCCGTACTACCTAATTTGTATAACTATATCCTCGCGCAGTCGAAGCGTTTCTCTACCGAGGCGCTCAATCCCCATGCCGCCGCCCAGCGAAAGCGTGGTCGTCCGAAGGTGGTGCTCGCCACCAACTACGAGGAGGCGATGCAGATCTACGAGAAGTATCACGAGAACACCCTCGGCGTCATCTCCGATACCCGCTTCCCGATGCATATCACCCCCGGAAGGCTCTCCCATGTGGAGGAGGGCGACCCCGAGGCCGGACTGAAACTGCTGCGCGAGATTCGTCGTCGTGATGAATATGTACCCCTGATTCTTGACTCGAGGGAAACGGCAAACCGTGAGAAAGCAAAGGCTGAGGGCTTCCACTTTATCGACAAGAACTCGACGAAGATGAACGTCGACCTGCATCATCTGATGGAGGAACACATGGGCTTCGGTGACTTTGTCTTTCGCGACCCAAAGACGAAGGAGGAGATAGCACGCGTTACTTCACTGAAGGAACTGCAGGATAACATCTTCAAGATTCCCGCTGATTCCTTGGCGCGTCATATCCGCCGTAACCACATGAGCCGTTGGCTCTGTGCCCGTGCCATCTTCCCCGTCTCGGCCTTCCTCAAGCAGGTCACCTGGCATAAGCTTCAGGATGTCGACGCCCATCGCCAGATTATCTTCGATGCCATCGTGCAGTATCGAAGGATGAAGAATATCGGTATCGTGGCCGTCTTCGATCGTCTGAAGTTCGACCGCTACGCCCACTTCGCCCGCATCGGCGAAGGCTCCCTCGGCGGTAAGGGGCGTGGCCTCGCCTTCCTCGATAATATCATCAAGCGCCACCCTGAACTCAACCAGTACGAGCAGGCACAGGTGATGATTCCGAAGACCGTCGTGCTCTGTACTGATTTCTTCGACGAGTTCATGGAGAACAATAATCTCTATCCCATCGCCCTGAGCGATGCCCCCGACGAAGAAATCCTGCAGCACTTCCTTCGTGCGCAGTTGCCTGATTCGCTGATTGCCGACTTCTTCACCTTCTTCGATGCTGTGAAATCGCCGATTGCCGTGCGCTCATCGTCGTTGTTGGAGGATTCCCACTATCAGCCCTTCGCAGGTATCTATAGCACCTATATGATACCTTATCTGACGGACAAATACGAGATGCTCCGTATGCTGGCCTGCGCCATCAAGGGCGTCTATGCCTCCGTCTACTACAAGGACTCGAAGGCCTATATGCTCGCCACGCAGAACGTGATCGACCAGGAGAAGATGGCGGTCATCCTGCAGGAGGTGGTGGGCAAACAGTATGGCGACCTCTATTATCCGAACTTCTCGGGTGTGCTGCGGTCGCTCAACTATTATCCCATCGGTGACGAGACGGCCGAGGAGGGCATTGCCTCATTGGCCCTCGGACTGGGCAAGTATATCGTCGATGGCGGACAGACCCTCCGTGTGTCGCCCTATCATCCCACGCAGGTGCTCCAGACCTCCGAGATGGAGACGGCCCTCAGCGAGACACAGACACGATTCTATGCTCTCGACATGAGTCATGTGGGCGATGACTTCAAGGTTGATGACGGCTTTAATATCAAGTCGCTCCGTGTCAAACAAGCCGATGCTGATGGCTCATTGACCTATATCGCCTCGACCTATGACCCTGTGGATCAGGTCATCCGCGATGGTATCTACGAGGGCGGTCGCAAGGTGATCTCCTTCTGCGGTGTGCTCCAGCAGGGCATCTTCCCTTTGCCGCATCTGCTCCAGATGGCGCAGAAGTATGGTTCCGAGGAGATGCGCCGGCCGGTGGAGATTGAGTTCGCCTGCAATCTGAATAACGATCGCTCGGGTGAACTCTACCTGCTCCAGATCCGGCCTATCGTCGACTCCAAACAGGTACTCGACGAGGATCTGCAGAAAATCCCCGATACCGACTGTCTGCTGCGCTCTCAGAACTCTTTGGGACATGGTATTTCTGAGGATGTGGTGGATGTGGTCTATGTCAAGGCCGACGAGAATTTCACGGCCTCCAACAATCCCACCATCGCCTCGCACATCGAGAAGATCAACCAGCAGTTCCTCAATGCGGACAAGAACTATGTGCTCATCGGTCCGGGACGCTGGGGGAGCAGCGACTACTGGCTGGGTATCCCCGTGAAGTGGCCCCACATCTCCGCTGCCCGGGTAATCGTGGAAACGGGACTGAAGAACTATCATGTAGATCCCTCGCAGGGTACGCATTTCTTCCAGAACCTCACCAGTTTCGGTGTCGGCTACTTCACCATCAACACCTATACGGGCGACGGCATCTTCCAGCAGGACGTTCTCGACCGTATGCCCGCTGTCGAAGAGACCGAATACGTGCGCCACGTCCGTTTCGAACATCCCTTGAAGATCATGATGGACGGTAAGAAGCAAACGGGTGTCGTCCTTCTCCCGCAGGCGTAATATTGAAGATTGAAAATTGAGAATTGAAGATTGAAAATTGAAATATGAATCTAAACCTAACATCTACTATCAAGATGCCTGAGCACACTTTGCGCAGGCAGGTGATCGACCTTTGTAACAAGGTAGGTAAGCCTCTGCTCAAACTCTCTACAAAAGATTACGTTGAGAATGGGCTCGGCCACCTTGTTGAACAGTTTGACGGACAGGCTGGTCTCGTCAATATCGAAGTATTCAACGAGTTGCAGCATACGATTACAGGCTGGCCCGGTGGCAAACCGGATGTTGACGACTCTACCCGTCCGGAGCGCGCTAAGCCTTATCCCAAACGTGTGGTCGTCTTCTCACCTCATCCTGATGATGATGTCATCTCCATGGGTGGCACCATTCGCCGCTTGAAACAACAGAAACATGATGTCCACATTGCCTACGAGACTTCCGGCAATATCGCTGTGGCAGATGAAGAGGTGCGCCTCTATATGCACTTCATCAACGGTTTCAACCAACTCTTTGCCAACGGTTCCGATGAGGTTATTAAGATTCGCTATCGTGAAATCATGAGTTACTTGAAGGAGAAAAAAGAGGGAGACTGGGACAATCGGGCTATCTTGACGGTAAAAGGTTTGATTCGTCGAGGCGAGGCCCGAAATGCCTGTGGCTATAACCATATTCCTAAGGATCATATCCATTTTCTTGATCTGCCTTTCTACGAGAGTGGCAAGATTGAGAAACTCCCGATGTCAGAGCGTGATGTAGAGCCTATCCAGCAATTGTTGGAGGAGATACAGCCCCATCAGATTTATGTCGCTGCCGACTTAGCCGATCCTCATGGAACGCATCGTAAATGTACCGATGCCGTACTGGCGGCTATTGATGAGGCCAAACAGGCAGATGCATCGTGGCTCAAAGACTGTCGTGTCTGGATGTATCGAGGTGCTTGGGCAGAGTGGGATGTGGCTGATATTGAGATGTGTGTGCCGATGTCGCCTGAGGAACTTCGTGAGAAGCGCAATGCCATCCTGCGTCACCAGAGTCAGATGGAGAGTGCTCCCTTCCTCGGCAATGACGAACGGCTCTTCTGGCAGCGTGCTGAAGACCGCAACCGCGAGACGGCCAAGCGCTATGATGAACTCGGCTTAGCCTGCTATGAGGCGATGGAAGCGTTTGTGGAGTATAGGTTTTAGGGGAGTTTATAGTTTATTGTTTACAGTTTACGGCTTACTGTTTACAGATGATTGCAAAAAGATATTCGAGGGTGATGGTTGTGATGCTGGTGGCAGTTCATGCCATCGTATTCGCAGCATCAGCGCAGACCGCTGACTATGGTGTCGTACCGATGCCGCAGCGCATCGAGATGCAGAGGGGCGATCCGTTTGTGCTGGATGCTGACGTGCAGATACTCGTTGGTGAGGGGTTACAGCAGGAGGCATCGTTCCTGCAGGTTTATCTGAAGGAACTGAATGGTCTGTCGCTACCCATCGCTCAGAAGCGTCAGAAGAAGGTGAATTACATCGAACTCACCTTGTCGCCGAAGGTCACCGAGCCCGAAGGCTATGTGCTGACAGTTAACAAGAAAGGCATAACCATCGCAGGCGAAAGTGCTGCCGGTGTTTTCTACGGCATCCAGACGCTTCGTAAATCTCTCTTTGCAGATTCTATAGTCTATAGTCAGATTCTCCCTGCAGTCAGAATCACCGACGCACCGCGTTTCCCCTGGCGCGGTATGCACCTCGACTGCTCGCGTCACTTCTGGTCAGTAGATTTTGTTAAGAAGTTCATCGACCTGTTGGCGCTTCATAACATGAACGTCTTTCACTGGCATCTGACCGACGATCAGGGCTGGCGCATCGAGATTAAGAAGTGGCCGCGTCTCACCACCGTCGGTTCACAGCGTAGTGGCACCATCATCGGCACGAACTCCGACCTCGACGATGGCATCCCCTACGGCGGCTACTACACGCAGGCTGAACTCCGCGAGGTTGTAGCCTACGCAGCGGCCCGCCATATCACCATCGTGCCCGAGATCGATATGCCCGGTCACATGCTCGCAGCCCTCGCCGCTTATCCCGAACTCGGTTGTACGGGCGGCCCCTATCAGGTGGGTCACTACTGGGGCGTGTATAAGGATGTGCTCTGCGTGGGCAATCCCCGCGTCTATGAGTTTGTGCAGGATGTGCTCACGGAGGTGATGGATATCTTCCCCTCCAAGGTCATTCATATCGGTGGTGACGAGACTCCTTCCGAGAAATGGCAGTATTGCAAGAAATGTAATAAAATCTATATCAAAAAGACCCTTGAAGGACGTGTAGCTGGCCAAGTTGAAGGGGATTCTGATGGTCCGCGGACGATGCCCGAGTATCCTTATGAGGAAATGGTGCGGTCAGTGTTGCAACCTTACTTTACTAACAAGGTCTTCAATATCTTGGCTTCCAAAGGCCGTCGCGCCTTGGGCTGGGACGAGATTCTCGACGGTGCGCCTCATGATGCGATGATCATGTCGTGGCGAGGTACTGCCCCCGGAGCGAAGGCTGCTGAAGCTGGCCACGATGTGGTGATGGCGCCTACCACGCATTGCTATTTCGACTACCAGCAAGTGGAGGACACCCAATTCGAGCCCAGCCGTTGTGGCGGCTTCATTCCTATCGAGCGGGTCTATAGTCTCGACCCCGCTCCAGATAGTCTCTCCGTCGAGGCCCGCAGTCATATCCTCGGCACGCAGGCCAACCTCTGGTCGGAGTACATGACCAACGAGCAGATGGTGGAGTATCAGGCCCTGCCTCGTATGTCGGCCCTCGCCGAGGTGCAATGGACGCAGCCCGAGCACAAGGATTACAAAGCCTTCCTCCTGCACCTCACCCGTTTCACCTCTCTCTTCGAGCGCTATCATTACACTTACGCTAAGCATCTCTGGCCCGACCGCCAGATTCCCAACCGCTGGCAGTTCTGAATGGAAAAATAATTGTATCTTTGCTTAGGAAAAACGAAGGCTCGATTGTATTAAGAGAAAAGACTGCAAAAAACAGATGATTGACAAGCGAGAATTCGAAACGGTTTTCAGACATCATTACGACGGGATGTTCCGTATGGCCAGGAGAATGCTTGGCGATGACCCAGATAGCAAAGACGTGGTGAGCGATGTGTTCGCCCATCTGCTGAACAAAATCCGCAGTGGCGAATTTGAAATCCGCAACGCAGACACACTCCAGGCTTTCCTGCTGACAAGCGTCCGCAACCGTTGCATCAATCTGCTCGTGCACAAGCAGAAAGAACAACAGATGCAGAAAGCCGTGATAGTGGAGATGATTACGCCAGAGCAGACCGCTGAAGAGGAACAACTGCAGATGCTTCACCACTACATCGACTCCCGGCTACCCAAACTCTCACAGCAGATACTCCGTCTGCGATACCAGCAAGGGCTGAAGTATCGTGAGATAGCCAATGTGCTTCAGGTTAGCGAGGTCACCGTTCATAACCATCTGTCGCAGTCGCTTAAACAAATTAAGGACCATTTTAAAGCATTAGGTTATGGAATCAAATGACAAGCTGGAACAACTTCTCAAGCAGATGTATGCCAAGGAAACACTCCATGATGAGACGATAGACACGAAGGACATCATCGACGAGGAATGGGTGAAGTTCGAGGCGGATCATTTTAAAGGGGGACAGGGAAAAGTGAAAAGCAAAAAGGTTTCGTTTCTCAAGATAGCCGCGATGTTTATTGGCGTGCTCATGCTCTCAGGTATCGCTTATGCTGCCGTTCACATCATCAGGAGTCAGGAGACAGGAGTCAGGAGCCCGGAGACAGGAGTGATCGTAAACACTCAACACACGACACACGACATCCGGCAAGCTGCAGAAGATAGCACGCTGACGAAACCAGTCGTCTATGAAGATGTGGATTTGGAGCATATCCTCAACGATGTTGCAACTTTCTATCACGTAGAACCCGTCTTTAAGAAGGTGGCCAGCAAACAATTACGCCTCTACTTCACATGGGACAAGAAACAATCCTTAGACGATATCATCGATACGTTCAACAAGTTCGAACGTATCCACATCACTCGCGAAGACAAGATACTCATTGTAGAATAATTCAAGCCATCACATTATGAAAGAATGTATATTCACAGCCTTGTTCTGTGCACTGACACTGTGCGCGCAAGGTCAGAAAATCAATAGGCAATACCATAACCAATCGTTGTCGAAGGTGCTTGAAGACCTAAATGCAGCCATCAACGATAAGACCATCTATTTCATCTACGACGAACTGGAAGACTTCACTGTGACCAGTCACTTCACCGACCTGTCTATCCAGGAGGCTATCCGCGAAGTCATCGGCTTCTATCCGATGAAGGTGACCTACGATGGCGACAAGATCTTCGTTGAGTGTACCCAAAAGGAAGACGCGAAGGTAATAGGTCGCATCGTGGATGAAAACGGCCACCCTATAGAATTCGCTAACATCTCATTGCATCATGCCACAGACGCGCCAGATAATGATAAAAAATCCACATACTTAAACGGTGGTGTGAGCAATGAGAACGGCGATTTCGTGATTCCCTGTCAGACCCGTCGCGTGATGCTGAGGGTGTCGTATATCGGCTATAAGACTGTGGAACGTACCATCAGTGTGGGCGAGATAGGCACCATTACCCTGCAACCTGAGACATATATGATGAACGGTGTGGAGATCAAGGGCGAGATTCCACAATACAAAGCGGCTCAGGGCGGACTGACGGTCGACGTGCAGCACTCCATCCTGCATGACATCGGCACTGCCGACGACCTGCTGTCGATGATGCCGCTGGTGAAGAATATCAATGGCAAATACGAGGTGCTGGCAAAGGGCGAACCGGAAATCTACATTAATAATAAAAAGGTGCGCAACCCGATTGAGTTGAAGCAATTGAAATCTGTCGACATCAAGAGCGTTGACATCATCACCGCCCCTGGTGCCAAATATAATGCCGAGGTGAATGCCGTCATCCGCATCAAGACCCTGAAGCCCCAAGGCGAGGGACTGAGTCTGATGGTGACCAGCGATACGTGGAAGAACAACAAGTGGAACAACTTCGACGACCTGACGCTGAAATACCGAACTGGCGGATTGGAGGCTTTTGCCAATGTGGCCCTCGACAATGGGCACTACAGTAATGATCAGGACCTCTGTCAGGAACTGCATATCAGAAAAGACTTTTTCAGTGCTCGTGCCAGCCTGCCCGTAAGGAGCCGTTGGACGCAACTCCAGTATAAGGCCGGCCTGAGTTACGATTTCAACACCGACCATTCTCTTGGACTGAGTTTCTCGTCGCAGAAGATATTTGATAATAAGTTCAAGTCAGACATGAAGCAGAACTATCTCAAGAATGACGCCTTCTATGGTGATGTCGTTCTGAAAACAGACATCGACGAACTCGACAAACCCGTGTGGGAACTGAACACATATTATGTAGGAAAGGTGGGGAAATTGGACATCGACCTAAACGCGACGATATTGCAGCGCAAAACGGAGAGCCATCTCAACCAGCAGGAGCTGAGTAAGGAACTTGGCGACCGTACCATCACTACCCTCAACAATGATGATCGCAGGATGGTGGCAGGAAAACTGGTGCTGACTTATCCCGTCTGGAAAGGCATGCTAAGTGGCGGATCGGAGGCTACCTCAACACAAAGCGAAGGCAGAAATGTCAATCAGGAAGGCATCATACCAGAGGCTGACAACGAGATGAAAGAAAAAAACATAGCCGGTTTTGCGGAATACGAGTTCCAGTTAGGCCAGTGGCGCCTGAATGCCGGTCTTCGCTTTGAGCATGTGAAAGCAGATTACTACTCGTTTGGCGAATGGCAGCAAGAGCCCAGCCGGACCTATAACGACTGGTTCCCCAATCTGTCGGTAGCGTGGCAGAAGGACAAGTGGAGTGCACAGTTGAGCTATAACAAGCGCATCACCCGTCCGCCCTACCGCATGCTGGAATCAATGATCGTCTACGACAGCCGTATGTTCTATGAGGGCGGCAATCCGCTATTGCGCCCATCAGTGCGCCAGAGCGTCGACCTTAATCTGACCTATTCGTGGCTGACTTTCGTCACAGGTTTTACCCGCGAGAACGATCTCTTCACCCATATTGGCAGAGTGTATGATGAAGAGAAGGAGATTGCTATCTTCCAGCCCGTCAACTTCGACCATCAGGACCGCGTCTATGCTACTCTCGTTGCTTCGCCAAAACTTGACTTCTGGCAGCCCAACCTTACGCTGCACTACTATCAGCAGATGTTCGATGCGGAGTCATACGGTGCGCCGAAGAAACTGAACAAACCCGAATTCAGCTTCGACCTGAAGAACTGGTTTGTCGTCAATCCCACCATGAAGGCACTGGCGCAGGTGAGTTATACTGGCAGCAACCATTGGGGATTCATGTATCGCGGCAGTAACTTCGCTGTCGATGCCCGCCTGCAGAAATCATTCCTGAAGGAGCGGCTTTCGTGTACGCTTTATGCCAACGATATCTTCCGCACGTCAAAGAGTAAGATGACCACTTACTATGCCATCGGCCTGACAGATCAAGATGTGTACACTTATACACAATGTGTAGGTCTGACGCTGAGTTACAACTTCAACGTCTCTCGCTCGAAGTACAAGGGCACTGGCGCTGGAAATGAAGAGAGGAACCGATTCTAGTCTTTCTTGCCACTCTCGTCATATAAATTGCGAATAGTTTTCGATTCTACCCATATTTTATGCGAGTGATCGCCACGAGTGGTGATGCCCGAATCGGGATCGGCCACTATTTGCTTGAGGTCGTATGAAGCGGCCGCTTTGGACTGCCCGGTTGCCACAGCATAGTCAGTAAGCGTCATGAATCCATAGCTGCCAATAATCGCTTTGGCCTTTGCCAGACGCTCTTCACGGCTGTACTTGCACTTCTTGGGGACTTCAACGTCTACGCCGGTGCAGTCGAAAGTAGCCTCCTTGTTCATTTCCTTCAGCAGCTCCGGGTCGGGCTTGAAATTGATGCCCTTGATGCACACGTGCCTGTATTTCAGCTTGGGGTCGGCATCGTCATCACATTCCTGCTGCTGTGCAATTTCCTTTTCTGAAGGCGTGGAGGTATCGAATCCTAAGGAAAGGGAGAATACCCCCAATCCGTCAATCTTGATGTTGTGCCCCCAGGGCATACTGCTCTTCATTTCTGATATCAGCGCATCAAATGCGGCCCGGATAATCCCCTCGTTAAGGATTCTGGATAACGCGCACATATGTTGAATGACCAGATCATAGTCGTACAGCGAATATGTCTGCATCTTGGGATAGACAATCGTCTTTCCTTCTGTCATTTCCCCTGGAAGCTCCTTTAATATGTAATTTGCCATCTCCTTATTTTGTTTGATTACTATTCAGATCGTCAATTATTTCTTCCCTACTTTTTTCCCCTCTACGTCCTGCAAAAGATTCTCTTCTGCCCAACAAATGTTTCTCGCTCGAAATAGTTTTTATATTTCCGCACCTTGAACTCATGTTCAGCGTCCTTGAACTTGTATTCAGCGTCCTTGAACTTATGTTCAGCGCCCTTGAATAACATCTATAACGCTGCAAAGATACATTTTTAATTCGATTCCGCCAAATTTATTGGCTGAAATCCATAAAAAAGTACTTCGGATTCAGAAAAATAGCAGTTCTGACAAAAATAAAATCGAGAAATATGCAATAATTTTCCTTTTGGTGTGTATATATAAGTAGAAGGCATCAAAACGGACGAAGAAAAAGTCAAATGGAACATGAATCGACCATCCTGATTCGCGACCTGAGGGAGCATAGGCCAGCAGCCTGTCAACGGCTGTTTACGGAGTATGGGCCGATGGTGTTCCGTATGGTGCAGCGCATCGTGACGCGCCGCGAGGATGCCGAAGAGGTTTATCAGGATGTGTTCTTCAAGGCGCTGCGTGGCATAGATGGCTACGATTCCCGTCAGGCGACGCTCGCCACATGGCTGGGTCGCATTGCCTATCACGAGTCGCTCAACTTTGTCAGAGGCAAAAAGCCC
>JAEEGG010015376.1_pt1 | contig 16067 bp, 15 predicted proteins | sample 9134161 | NCBI WGS metagenome assembly JAEEGG01 (sample SAMN16246543, study PRJNA631951) | gut metagenome | biome: gut microbiome; feature: rumen; material: CR-attached | host: Bos | place: Iran: Karaj | collected 2018-10
ATATAAAACAACTTCCTATGAATACCCTACTATGATTCAAACGGCTTCGTCAACGAAAAAAATGAAAACTTTCAGTTTTTTCGCGTTGAAAAACTGAAAGTTTTCATTTTTTTCACGTCTATCTTATTTTTTTCTTATTCTTCTTCCGCTGCCTTAACTTCAATGTTGCCAGAGGAAACATGAACCTTCATCTGGTTTGCACCGCTTCCGCAGACATAATCATTGTCCTTCTTGGCAAATGCAATTTCGGAGAAAAACCTGCCACTTGAGGTCGAAAAGTCGCCCGTCAGATCCGCATCCTTGGGAAGATAGAGGGTCACGGAGCCAGAGGAATGGGAGATATCTGACTTCTCAGGTGCCTGCGTGAAATGGTATTCACCGGTTCCGCTGGAAACCCTCGACTGAAGCTCCTTGATCTGCTTTGCAAATACCCAGACCTTTCCTGAACTGGAATGTAAATCGACCTTGTTTGCATTCTCCATGTCGATGCTGATGCTTCCGGAAGAGGTATCCAGTTTTACGCTGTCGCTGTCATCCTGCAGTATGGCAGTAATGTTTCCAGAGGAGGCGTGCAGATCGATGGTCTTTGCTGCGCAGGTAAGTGCAATGTTTCCAGAAGAAGCATACAAATTCACGCTTTCCGCTTCAAAATCCTCACACTGAATACCACCGGAGGAGACCTTAAACTTGACGTTGCCAAGCGCCGCGTCCTTTGGAATCGTGATCTCAAGATTCTTCTTCAGGTTATTTAAATCCAAGTCCTTTGCAGAGGCACAATATCTGACATACAATGTCGTTCCGTCTACCCAGGTATGCACCTTTCTCTTGTCATCCAGCTGCTTTTCCGAAGTCTCTTTGATCGTAACAACGTCCCCGTCCGTACCGATCAGCTTTACATAACCAGACATATAATCCAGATCAATCGTCTCAATTTTTTCCGCGATCTCGCGATTTCCAGCCGTATATTTTTCACCATTCTGATAAATATAATTGGTTTTGAAGCCAAAATTGCAACCGCTCAGGCACAAAATTAGGGTCAGGGTCACGACGCCATAGATTAATTTACCAAATTTACTCATTACTTTTTCCCTCCAATCCATTTTACAAGCAGCCCGATTCCTGTGAACACTGCACCGATTCCAACGCAGGTAAGCATCAGTGCCAAGGAAGGCTGAGACATCACCAGTACGGCGCCGTCCTCTAAGTGCTTTGCAGTAAGCCAGTTCAGCGCTTCATTTGAAAAGTAACTCATCACACTGAGCGATGCGATGCAAACGCCAGCCTTCACAAGTCCGTTTGCGGGAAGGTAACGAATGATCAGGAACAATGTCCAAGCCATCAAGAGGAAGAGAGTGGAGGTGCAAAACATCTCCGCAAAGATTCCAGGGTAGTATGCGTAAACCCCGATGCCGAGCATCATCAGGAGAAACGTAACAGTATCAGCACACATCACGGCCAGGCCCTTACGGTTTTTTAGATATGCATTTACGGGTCTGCGGCAGGCGATAAAGGGTGCAAAGCAAACTGTCAGGCCAAAAAGAACTGCCGGCGCCGCCACAAAGAACCAATTCCCTTTGGAGTAAATGCAACATACCGCAATCAGCAGGATAATGCTTGCCGTAAGAGAAATCATGGTAAGGAACATCCGATTCTTTGGTGCCATCAGTGGCACCACAAACAGCGAAGTCGGGATCAGCATTGCCGCCAGCACAAGAAAAAACCAAGAAAGTCCATGTCCCGTCACAAGATTTACAATCAGGCAGATCAGTATTGGCAGTGCAAAGATGCCTCCGACTATGCTTCCCGCCAAGGCGCTTTTTCTCTTAAAGTACTTCGACTGAGTACCAATGACATTCTCCTTCTCCTTCAGGATCATCTCATCGATTGACATGTCCTTTATTTTCGAAAACAGTTCCGTGCACTTTGGACATTCAGCCAAATGTTCTTCTACGGCACGCTTGGTGGCATTCGTACATGCGCCGTCCTGATACAATGGTAACAGATCTTCTATCACGTCACATTCGTATTTCATTGTTCGTCCATCCTTTCTTTGATCATCATTCTCGCACGGTGATACGTAACCCGGGCCCAGGTTTCGGTTTTTCCGAAGATAGAACTTATCTCCTTGAAGGATAATTCCCCAAAGATGCGAAGCTGAAAAACTTCCTTATAGGGTTCTTCCATGGCATGAAGGATTCGGTGGATGCGTATGGAAGTGTCTGCATCCATTAAACTCTTCTCGAAGCTTTTCTGCGTATCTGGCTGTTCCTCAAGAGCCGCGTCCTCAAACCTTGAATTTCGCCGTTTCTCATCAATGAAGAGATTCTTTGCGATGGCACATAGCCATGTGAAGCTTTCGCTTTCGCCTCGGAATTCTCTCTCTGTGGAGATTGCCCTAAAAAAGGTCTCCTGCGTAATCTCCATGGCATCATTCTGGTCTCTTGTGAGCGTCATTACGTAAGAATACACCTTCATGTAAAAAGCTTCATACAGTTTTTCAGCAGTATTCTTATCCATGTATTACCGTGCTTTCCTTTCTGTGATCTCATCGATTAGACGGAGAAGCTTAAGTTTCGTTACAAAAAATTTAAAAAATTTTTTCGGTCATTGCACTTCGCTTTCTATGCTACAATGATCAAGTAACTTTGTCAAAGAATTCCTAGGCATGGTGCTCGAATAAAAAAAGGGCGCATCCATGTCAGATGCGCCCAAGATCAGCTAATTAAATTACCTTGATTTTTGATTTTTATCAATGCGAAGTCTCCAGCAAAAATGACAACGGTTATAATGTTGTCTCCTTTGGTAACATCCAAACTCCTTTTACAGAAGTGCTTCCAGCTTTGCAACTATCGCATCCTTGGACGCTGCGCCGAGACTGCTGTCCACCATCTTGCCATCCTTGATAAATGCAAAGAACGGAATGCTCATGACGTTAAATCTTGCAGCAAGCTCCTCCTGCTCGTCCACGTTCACCTTGCCAACCTTAACCTTTCCGTCATACTCCTCCGCCAGCTTTTCCACGACAGGTCCCATCATCTTACAAGGACCACACCAGTCTGCATAGAAATCTACCAATACGGGGATATCGCTCTTTACTACCTCTTCCTCAAAATTTTCATTCGTAAACTTGTACTCCATGGTTTCCATCCTTTCTCCGACACCTTGTCGGCACGCAGTCACAATCACCTGTCTAGATCCAAATCTATCATAACCTTAGTTTCTCAATCTTTCAATAGTTTATGCAAGATACGATACAAATCCTTTGCATCCTGCGCATCCAGCTTTGTGCAGGCAGCTCCGACCTTCATCGGTATGTCCTTGCACAGCTCCTTTAGGGCATCACCTTTTTCCGTGATGCCAACAAGCGTGACGCGCTCGTCCTCCTTGAGGCGCTCCCTTGTAACATAACCCAGTTTTTCAAGATTCTTGAGTAACGGAGTCAGAGTCCCCGCATCCAGGTGAAGCTCCCTTCCAAGCTCACCTACACTCACCTTCTCCTTCTCCCAAAGCACCATGAAGACAATGTACTGCGTGTAAGTGAGACCAATCGGCTTTAACAAGGGAGTATAAGCTCCCATGATCTTTCTTGCGCATGCATAAAGCGGAAAACAAAGCTGATTTTCTAGCTTCAACTGTTCATACGGCTGTGACACTTTCAAATCCTCCAATTCTAAATCTTCAATTCATTATAGCAGACTTTCTACACATTTGGCAACGTCTGCCATCTTCGCCGTCGGCTCAAAACGTGCTACCACGTTGCCCTCACGGTCAACTACAAACTTCGTGAAATTCCACTTGATGTCGGGATTGTTCTTATAATCCTTGTCAACCTTTGAAAGCATTGCACTCATTGCCAGTGCCATGGGGCCCTTGCCAAAGCCCTCAAAGCCCTTCTGATCCTTTAAGAAACGGAACAACGGAAGCTCATTCTCTCCATTGACGTCCGACTTCTTCATCTGCGGGAACTGCGTGTGATACTTCAGAGAGCAGAACTCATGGATCTCATCATCCGTTCCCGGCGTCTGACCGGCAAACTGATTGCAGGGAACGTCGACAACCTCAAATCCTTTCTCATGAAACTTCTCATACATCTCTTCGATATCTTTATAATGCGGCGTAAAACCACAGCCCGTAGCAGTATTTACCACTAATACAACCTTGCCCTGATAATCCTTCATGGAAACCTCGCTTCCGTCGGGAGCAGTAACGCTATACTCATAAAATCCCATCCGTTGATCCTCCTTAATATTTTTTACTATTATCTTTGGTACGATTGTATTGTATCAAATATATTTGCAAACGTCAACATTTTTTTCAAAAAAACGTCCTCTTTTTTCAAGAGAACGTTTCTTTGCCATCTATTTTATTTTGATGCCATTATGTAACTGAGTAAATAATCCTCGCCTTGATCAAAAATGACCTTGACTGCTTCCTGATCAAAGGGTACCAGCTCGTCAAAGGGCGTCCTTCCGACATGGTCTGCAAAGGTGTCAATCGCGACCTCACCGCTCGGAAGAAGGTTGGGAACGGCTGAAAAAGCTAATCTTCCAGCATCCAGCGTGATACCGATCACTGCCTGACAGGAGCTGTTGCTTCGGGTAAAGCCCGTCACTTTTACGTTCGGATACTCGCCCATCATATAGACCATGTCATCTCCTGCACTCACGGTGGATGCATTGACAAGCAGAAGGATCTCTCCGTCATGCCAAAGGTCTTCCCCCTCATAGGCGGAGACAACGCCTTTTTGATATTTTCCATCCGCCCCTCTTTCATAGCTGGCCGTCTTTTCATTAATTACGGCGCTGTAATAGGAAAGATGCTCTCCCTTCGGGGCAAACAGCTTTGCAATGGCTTCCACGAAATAAGGGCTTCCGCCACAATTGGATCTCAAGTCAAAAATAAGGGTCTTCACGCCAACGTCCTTCAATGCCAGAACCTCTTCACGTAATTTCTCCGTGAGCTCCTGATAGTCCGTGCCGCCATAGGTTTCCTGGTCATAGGACATTTCACTGATGCGGATCGCATAGGTATCCGTACTGACCTCCTGCCAATTCAGGTTAGTAATGTTCAGCCCGTCGCCCAGCTTGCCAAAGGTATCAAGCATTCGCGGTGCATAGCTGCCAAGACAGGGTGCCTCAACAGTCCTTTCCATGCCATTTTCATCAAGAAAGCTGATGCTCACGGAGGGACTGGCCTTCCCATCCTTTCCCGGCACATAGGTTTCTCCGTATGCCATGTCGCTTCCGATCCCCGCTACGTATATGGGCTGATAAAATGCTTCATTCTCGCGCACGGGATACTGATCGAAATAATAGTCCACCTCATCAAAATATGCGTCGATTGCCTTGCCGTTCCACTTCGTGATGACCGTACCATTTGTAATCCCGGCATTTTTCAGCGTAAGGCGATCAGCTGATGCATTTTGGGACAGAAACTTTTTCTTTACGCTATACAGCCCAAGCTCATCTTCTTTTGCTCCTTCAATACTGTAAGACCGTTCATAGCCCTCCACGTTAATCGCCACGAACTCGCCGCTGGTCATTCTTGCAAGAGAGAGGCCGTAATCATTGCCATAGGATCTGCAGATGGCATCGAGAAGCTTTTTTTCACCGTCCATTTCATATCCCACGTGACCGTCGAAAAACTCTGTCGTAAAGCACTGCCAAGCCTTATAATTCTCGACATAGTCCTGCTTTTCCTCTACCGCCTCAAACATCGGATGATACTTTGCGTAGAGGCGATCCCAGTCGATCTCCTTTTCCTGCGTCAGGACGTAGTGCTCTCTCATGGTCTCAAATCCCTGCTCGAAATCCTTAAGGTAGGATACCTTATGGTAATTCGGCGCTACGCAGATGACAACAAGGTTTGCCGCGATGATCAGGGCGCTGCAGGTTGCGATTAACTGCTTTGCACGAACCTTTTTTTCCTCCAAAAACAGGCTCCATAAGGGAAGTGCGCTTGCGAAATAGATGCCGGCGTGGTAAACGTCAAAGCCCTCGCATATCGCCACGATGATGGCCACAAATACCGGCGCCGCATAAAGAAGCCTCCATCGATTCGAAGGTCTTTTCACGGAGTACTTTGCAATGATAAAAAGCAGGATCATCAAAGCAAATTCTATGATGATAAAAATCTTATCCATGTTTTTAGCTTCCTTTCGTTAATTTAGTTCATCGCGGCGAAAGAGCGCGTATCCCATAAAGAGGTAGAAGGCGGTCATAAAGAGCGATGCAATGATCGTTCCGCTTATTAGTCCCGCTGGGATTGTACTGTTGTAAGCATAATACCGGATCGTTCCAACGGTCGGATCCAGGTTGTAGCAACTCCACCCGCTGTATTCCGTCAGCGCGATCATGTTAAAGAGGCTGACAAAAACGCTGCTCGAATGGCGTACCATGTCTGCCAATCCTCCGATCATCATGCTGAGGATGATTCCAATGCCGATCATCAAGTAGGGACTCTTTACCAAAAATGCAATCATGACTAGGAACGCCGCAAGTCTTAAATACGGAAGCCCCAATAGGAGATATCGAAGCAAAATATCTTCGTATACAAGGCAATCTCCCCAACCTGCCAGTGCGTTGCCAACAAGGAGCGGGAGGAAGCCAAGGAGCATCGACAGGATTGTTCCAACGATGATGGCCATCAGGCTCCTCGCGAAGTAAATGCTCTTTCTCGAATGTCCGAAAAGAATTTCGTAGTTTGCCACCTTATCCTTATAATCCTCGCAGCAGACGTACCCCACAAATATCGTCAGGAAAAGAAGCGGGAACTCATAGGGCACCCAAGGATGCGCCGCCAGCATGTCTGAGACGCCGCCCTGCTCAAAGCCGTAGGTTGCGTCTGCCGTTCCAGAAAACCCCGTGATTGCCATAAGGGCGGCAAAGGCGCCAAACAGGATCACCAAGGTCTTCCGATGATAAATTTCGTACCAAATAGATTTCATTATATTTTTCATCAGTCTCTGTCCTTTTTTTTGAAATGAATGTAGGCAATGCTCAGGTAAGCCGCCGTAAATGCCAGCGAAACGCCAATCGTCCTGTAAACCATGTTCGGAGTCACTGCCGTTTCGTAGAGTGCAACCGTTTTTCCGTTCATCACAACGTTTCTGGCGTTTTGTGAAGTGAGCAGGAAGGCAGCATTGGTCATACTGGTATGATAAATGAGATTTATTTGGAGCATGTCTTCCAGGATGGAGTTTACAAGCGCAGTGATCATGAACGTCACATAGCCGAGCGCGATGCCCTTACCGGCACTGCGCATGATACAGGCAAGCATCATGTTAAAGACGCAAAACCGCAGGATTGGGAAAAAGGTGAGCAGGCACCGCAGGATGACGTTCTTCGGATCGGTTTCCAAGCCCCAGCCATAGAGAAGCGTTAAATAACCCAGGGGCAGGAGCATCAGCAGAAAGGTCAGAACACATCCCCATAAGAACCCGGCCAGCATTCTCGCGATAAAGATCTTAGTCCTCGAATGCCCCGCCAGGATCTCATAGTTGATCACCTTATCGCCTCCATCTCCCGCCACAAGATAACCCGCGAGAACAATGATCCCGAAACACATAAAGATAAAGATCACGCCCATGAGCTGAGATGCAAAATAATAGCTCGGGGTCATTTTCTGTAGCATGTCGCCGCTCATCATCCCTATCGCGTACATGGCAAAGAAGGGAAGTGCCAGCATGGAGCCGAGGGTGATCCAGATAACCTTTTCGCGTCTTGCCCCATAATTCAAAGATTTCAAAATATTGATCATGTTTGTGTCCTTCCTTATTCACGAACCATCTTCATGTAATAGTCTTCCAGGTTCACTTCATTTCTGGAAAGCTCCACGGGGATGATACCGTTTTCATAAAATGCCTTGGAGATCTCATGCATCCGCTCGAGTCCGTCATAGATGCGAAGGCTTCCGTCCTCCATTGTCTCGATGCGCTCAATGCCAAAGTGCCGTAAGAGGATGGCGCTGGCCTTCTCGTTATTGTCGGTGTTAATGCGATAGAACTCGCTACAGGCCTGCCTTAATTCATCCGCAGTAAGCATTCCCTTGATCTTTCCATGGTTGATAAAAATATAGTCCGTGCAAAGAAGGGAGAGCTCGCTTAAGATGTGTGAGGAGATCATCATCGTTACGTTTTCTTCCTTATTTAATTTGCGGAAGAGCTCTCTAATCTCCACAATGCCCTCCGGGTCAAGACCGTTGATCGGCTCGTCAAGGACCATGAATTCCGGCTTTCCCATCAGGGCGTTCGCAAGGCCCAGGCGCTGGCGCATGCCAAGGGAGAAATTTTTTACGACCTTCTTTCCCGTATTCTGCAGGTTCACGATTTTCAGTACCTCATCCACGCGGTTTTTATCAGGAATTCCCTTTTGAAGTCTTTGCTTTTCCAGATTTTCACGGGCCGTCATCTTCTCTTTTTCGTAGGGCGTCTCGATCATAAAGCTCATGCGGGTTCTCGCATGATTCAGACCCTTTTCATCCGTTACGCCGTACATTTCCAGCTCACCTCCCGTTGGAAAGGCAAGGCCGCCCATGATCTTCATGATCGTGGTTTTTCCGGCACCGTTGGGGCCGATCAGACCAACAATGCTGCCCCTTCGGATCTGGAAGGACACGCCGTCCAGTGCCATCTGCCGGCCATATTGCTTTGTTAAATTTTTTACTTCAACTATGATTTCTGACATCCTTCGTTCCTCTCTTTTCTCACTTCGAAAGCCCTTTGCTTCCTTCAACTGATACCACTATAAGTCGGAAGTTTAAAGAAATTCTTAAATGATTAAATATTTTAAAAAAAGACCGACGGCTTAAGCCATCGGTCTCTCAATTTGAAGCATGACGTCAAAAAACAGTCTCCCATCCTCAAGGACGGCGGATATGCTGCCCTTTTGCTTTGTCACAAGAAGCCTTGCAATATAAAGCCCAAGGCCTGCGCTGCCGTCAGACCGCGCCTTATCTGCGCGGTAGGTTCGGTCGAAGATATGCTCCACGTCGATTGCATCCGGGTCCTCCACGCGGTTCCCCATGCGAATCCTACAAAGGGAAGCCTCCCGCGTTACCTGCAAAAGAAAGCCCTCCTTTGCGTACTTTAAAACATTCCCCATCAAATTACTAAAGACGCGCGTGAGACATTCCCGGTTTGCCAGCACGGTAATGCCCTTTTCCGGAAACAGGATCTCAGGGGTTAATTCATGCTGCCGAATCAAGGTCTCATTCTCAATAATAAACTCCGAAAGGAACTCTATCAGGTCAAGTCCCCGCAGCTCCACAGGCTTACTGTCGCTCTCCAACACGGAGAGCTCGAAGAATTCATCCACCATCTGCTTCAAGGTCTCTGCTTTTTTGCTGCTGACCTTCAGGTAATCTCTTCCCTGCTCGGAAAGGTTCTCCGTCTCCAGCATCTGAAGGTTTCCCTTTACCACCGTCAGCGGCGTTCGAAGGTCATGTGCAATATCGGAAATGGATTGCTCGAGCTGACGCCTGCTGCGCTCCGTCTCCCGCTTTAATTCCTTTTGGTAATCCAGATTTTTGTTGATCTGCGCCGCGAGCTTTTCCACCTCCCGATCAGAGACATTCACGCGGAGGTTTCGGTTATAGGACTCCTCCCTGGTCTTTTCAAGCTCCTTACGTATGCGCCGCAGGTCATCCCATACAAGAAAGAGCCGAATGCCCAGAAGAAGCGTAAGAAGGCTTGTCGCCGTAAGCGCGCCATAAAGAATGGTAGGTTGCATCATTTTTCCTCTCTCAGCTTATAGCCAATGCCCCAAACGGTTTCTATCACGTCCTTACCCGTCGCCTCCGAAAGCTTCCTTCGAAGATTACTCACGTGGACGTTGATCGTATTGTCCTCATAGATATAATCCTCCTCCCAGACGGACTTATAGAGATTGGCCTTCGTAAAGGTTTTCTGCGGATTCTCCATGAAAAGAAGGAGCAGCTTCATTTCCTTCGCGGTTAGCTTTAAGGGTTTCCCACAGGCGGTTACCTGCTGATCCGTTACGTGATAAGTTACGCCGCATGCGGTCAGGACCTTTTGCTCCTCGGTCTGCACGTACGCGCCGCCCTCACTCCTTCGAAGCACCGCCTCTATGCGCACGTATACCTCGTTAAGGTCAAAGGGCTTCGTCACATAATCATCCGCTCCTGCCTGTAGCGCACCAAGCCTTGTATCGAGATCCGTTTTTGCGGAAATCACGATCACGGGCGTATAAGTATTTCCCGTCTTACTCTTATTTGAGCGAAGCAGCTTGATCAGCTCCCCGCCGGATTTAAAGGGCAGCATCATGTCTAATAAAATAACGTCAAAGCTTTGCTTTTGCATGTATGCATACGCCTTGTCGCCATCGCCTGCCTCCGTAATGACCATGCCCTTTTCCATTAGAAAATTGGCAAGCAGCCTTCGGATCTCCCTGTCATCCTCTACGATCAATGCTTCCTTAACTGTTTTCATCTCAGCCATTGGTGACTCCTCTAAAAAAAATCGAGTAGGAGAACATTTCTCCTACTCGATTGTAACAGATTTTGATATCACCGTAAATCATAAATTACTGCAACGAAACTACGCCGCCCGTTTCTCCGAGGAAGACGATCTTTCCGCCCTTGGGCATGGGAAGAACCTGCGTTTCATCGACAATGTGCGTATTGTATAGCACCTCGCCATATTTATTGTAGACAAAAACTGCACTGTTTTCAGGTCTTGCTGCAATGCTGACCTCGCGCCCGGTCATGGAATCATCAATCTGAAACCACTGCGCCTGCCCCGTCTTTAGGGCGATCTCCTTGATACCATCGTCAAACACCTCTAAATCCGTTTCCACAAGGGAACTAAGACCTGCGCTGGAGGTATAGGTTACGCCGTTTTCCGGCTTTTGAAGCTTGATGTCGATCAGATCCCGGCTTGTGCTCGAAGGAATCGTCATAAAAGAAATGGCGCTGCTTTCATCAGCGATCTTTAGAATTCTCGTTCCCATGCCATTGATCATATAAAGATACCCTGGCTTTTCGGTCGAAAGAACCATCGTCGAGATTGCCGCGTTATAGCCCTGCGAGGACCACACGTCTCCGGTCAGGACAAATTCCATGCCGTTATAAGCCATCCAGGAAGCAAGCACATCCTCGCTTATGGGATTGTCTGGGAGCCGCTCGCCAACATAAGTCAGACTTTCATGGCTTCCAACGCCAGGAAAGGTCTCTTTTCGGTCGCAGGCGATCAAGGTCTGCCCCTGCTTTTTCACAAAGGATAACAGCTCCGGATTCATCGCGATCCTCATGTCCAAAAGGCCGCTGTCTGCCACCTCTGCGGCAAGCTCTGCAAATTTTCCGCCCTCGGTCAGCACGTAATCTGCATAGGTCGTTTTGATCGCGCTGATATTCTCCACGTGCATGTACTTATGATCCGGGAAGGACACGCGGCTGATGACGTCCCCGCCAGCAAGGTCATTCCTGGTTACGTAATCTCCCGCAAACTCATCATAGGAAGCGGGGATATCGGATATCACCTGATACGAGGTCGTTTCGTCCTCTGAAATCACGATCCCCTGTTCTCTCAGACATATGTCCAGGATCGCCTGCGCCATTAATGCATCTAGCGTACTGCTTCCGCCGTTGGAAAGCACGGATATGCTGATCTTTTCATTTGGTGCCACCAAAAGGAACCCATGATCCGCACTGACGTCGCCGCCCTTGCCATAGCAGACAACGCCGGCCTTTTCATATTTTGGGTCGGAAACCATATCCCATCCCAGACCGTTATCGTCCGTATAAGGATCCATCTGATTCCAGCGCGTACCCATCTCCTTCTTTCGACTTTCGGATAAAAGCGTTTCATTCCCCGTAAAGAAGGCGCTTCCAAATTTCGCCGCATCCAGGGCCGTTGCATAGATGCCGCCCGTTCCGAGGCTCATGACGCCGTCGTTTTCATAAAGCAGGTTCGAAACATAAGCGGGCGCAAGGTCTTTTAAGGTTTCTACTTCGTTTCCGGTGCTCGTTGTCATAGCATCCATGGGCGCCGCCAGCTTTTCCTTTACGTAATCCGTAAATGGCATGCCAGTAACGCTTTCCACAATATGCTCCAAAAGCTCAAACCCGTCATTGCAGTAGGTAGCAAACTCGCCGGGATCTGCCTTAAGTCTTTGTCCTGCAAGAACATTCAAAAATTCGTCGTGATGCACGCTGCTTGCGTCCCCGTACAAAAAGGCGCCAAGCTGGGTTGTTCCCATGATCCCGGAGGTATGATTCATCAGCATGCGGACCGTGATCTTTTGATATCTGTCATCCGCCATGCGAAAATCCGGCAGATATTCCGTGACGGGCGCATCCAGTCGAACCTTCCCTTCATCCACGAGCTGCATCACTGCTGCCGTGGTATACACCTTACTGATGGAGGCAACGCAGTAGACATAACTTTTTTCCTTTTCCACGCGCTCCCAGCCGTTTTCATATACGCTTTCAGGTGCCGGATCGACCGATGCCTTCTCGCCATTTCCCGCCAGCGCATGCAATCCGACCACCCCCGAAAATACAAGCACACCCGCGATCACCAATGCTTTTACGCGATTTTTCATTTTTCTTCTCCTCTACTCCGTCATCAGTTCATTTACCGAAATCTTCTTGATCTTTCCGGCGCTCAGATAGGTTACCACATAGCAAAATGCTGCCAGCGCTAAATCCATAAGAATGATGACAAGCCATTTGGTTTCCGCAACGGTTGCGAATAACACAGCCCAGAAAATCTGGTTGATAAAATAGGCACAAACACTTGCGATCAAAATTCCGACCAGAGACACCGGCATTTGCTTTAGTGCGATCTGCGTCATCAGATCCCTGGAAGAATAGCCAAGCCCCTTCATAATACCAAGGCTCTGGCGCTGCCTTCTGACGTCGCCACTCGTGATCAGATACAGGATTACTGCAACAATGACCGAGATCAGGATCAGGGCTGCAAGGGTAAAACCCTTCGTCATTCTGGCGATCGGGATCATCTGCGTCTTAATGATGCCCTCATAGGAAGTAATTTCTCTCACAACAAAGCCGCGGCTATTGCCCGTAATCAGCTGATCTCCCACCTGTACTGCATAGTCTACGTCGGTTACGCCATATTGCATGAGGAGCGTCGCGATCTTTTCCTCCGCGGCAGCCTGAATCTTTGCCTCAAGGTCGCCTGCCTCCAGGTTCTCGCCAATGGCATCCTTTGCAGTGCCGCCGAGGCGCTTTGTGACTGCTGCCTCTAAATCCTTCAGTTCCACGCCCTTTTCCGGATAGACGATCAGCATGCCTGCCCTCGCGTGATAGTTCAGTCTTTCATAACCTTCCTTTGTCATAAAAACCGTCGATCCGCCGTTATGCAGGCTTCCGATGACGCCCGTGACAATATATTTCTTTTCAATGCCATTCAATTCCAGTACCATCGCGTCGCCAACGCCGATCCCCTCATCCCTGCTTCTTCGAAGTCCGATCATAATCTCATCCGCGCGCTCAGGGCACCTTCCTTCAAACGCCTTGATCTGCTCTGCATTGGCAAAATCATCAAACACGGTTACATAAGCATCATTCGAAGTACCCTTCACGGATACGTTGGTACCTTCGTGCGTGATCACAACCTTACGCACTTCCGGGAGTTTTAAAAGCTCTTCTCTTACCTGTGCGGGTTGGGCGCCGCTCATTAAATGCACGCGGATTGTCTCCGTGTCTTCTCCCATCATGCTAAGAAGTCCCTTTGCGTCATCCTTGAAAAAAACAAAGGTGAGGGCGGAAAACAGGATTGCCGTACCCGCTGCCACGATACAGATCATGACGCCAACAAAAGATTTTGCGTTGCCAACAAATCCTTTTAAAGCCAGACCCAGATTGACGTTTCCGCGATATTGCTCCAAGGGAAGTACGTTCTTTCCGAAATGATGCGTCCTGATCCCCTTGCGGAGCGCTATGACGGGCGGATAGTTTTTCACCTGCCTTGCCTTTAACAGTGCAAAGAGCACAACGATCAGGATGACCAAAAGCGTTACCAAAATGACGCCGAAGATGCCGTCTGTACCGACCACGTTTCTTCCCAACATCATGCGGATGCCGAAGTTTACAACCGGCGTGATCAATGTGTTGAGAATGCCTCCAAGTACCGCGCCGCTTCCACCGGCGAGCACGTATTCATAAAGGTAGGCCAGCGAAATCTCCTTAGAGCGATACCCTAATGCCTCCAACACGCCGATCTGCTGCATCTGATCCTCGATGTCATTGGAGATCTTGTGACGGATCAAAAAGAGGGAAGCCACGAAGGTAACAAGTGCGAGGCAAATGATCATCATCATGAAGATCTCAAGGAAGGTCACTGCATTGTATTTTTCATATTGGTAGCAGTACCTTGTCATGCTTAAGGATACATTCTCCGAGGCTGCCTCGATACACTGATTCACATATTCTTCATAGTCAAAATCATCTCCCGCATCAAAAAACAGGCCAACGCATTCCGCGGAGATGGTGGACTGAAACACCGTTGCAAAAAGATCATAATCCCCTTCCGTGACAACGATCTTAAAGCTTCCTCCGTCATTGCTCATAAGTCCCGTCTCATAGAAACCTGCCACCGTGAAAGGATATTCCTTGCCACTCTTTAGAATCGTAAAGCTATCGCCAGGCACATAACCCTTGACGATCTCAAAGCTACTCGGAAGCCAAATGGGGTGCTCCAGCTTTTCCATCTCACTGCTTGGGAGCTGATCCCCTTTCTTAAAGGATTCTATCTTTCGCTCCACCTTCTCGGTAACAAAAATCATGTTGTAGGCGACCACGTCGCCGTCCCTGGTGCGCACGTCCGTCATGTCCGCGTAGATTAAGTGTCCTTCCTGCAAACGTTCTACCTTGTATTCCTTTTCCAGAATGGTACGAAACGCATCATGATATTTTTGCTTATAGAAGCGAATGCAGGTATTGACGCTTCCCGACAGTCGAAAACTATCGTCAAAGGCCGTGTTGATCTTCGTATGATTTGAGACTGCGATCGATAGCATCAGTGTCGTCACTAAGGTCAGAAACGCGATGCCAATGGCTTCTCTTCTATTTTTCTTTAGATTAAATAATGATAATCTCCAAATTTTCATCTCTTTACCATCCCATGTCTTCCAGAAACTTTGTCAGCCCGTTTCTGCGCTCCTTCAGGTCATCCTCACCATAGACCGGCATCCGATAATCCCCGACAATGCCGCCGTCCCGCAGATACAAAACCCTTGTCGCACGAAGCGCCGTCTTTAGGTCGTGGGTTACCATGACGATGCTCTGGCCGTTCTTATGCACCTCAGAGAAAATATTGAGCACGTCTTTACTCGATGCGGAGTTTAATTGTCCCGTGGGCTCATCCGCAAAGAGGATTTTCGGATCATTGATGATCGCCCGGACAATCCCGACGCGCTGCGCTTCACCGCCGGAGAGCTGATTCGGATACTTCTTAAAATCCTCCTCGTGAAGCCCCGTCTTTTTTAGCAGCGCCTTCGCCTTAGAAACCAGCTCCGCAGAATTCTTTTGCACGATGAGCGCCCCCGTAAGCACGTTATCTAAAACCGTCTGATTGTCGAGAAGATATACGCTCTGGAATACAAAACCGCAATTTCCGCGCCGAAAGACCGCAAGCTCGTCATTCGAAAAATTCTGGATCTCTTTCCCGTCAAACAAAATCCTTCCCATATTGGGCTTATCCATGCCGGAGAGTGCATACAGGAGCGTTGACTTTCCGGAGCCTGAAGAACCCATGATCACGGTAAAGTCCCCCTCAAGGATCTCTAAGTCAAGATTTTTAATGACATGCTGCTGGAGCCCGCCGTTTGAAAATGATTTACAAAGTTTTTCCGTCTTTAAAATGGAAGAAGCCATATCTAATACATCCTTTCCGTAAAGTTCATCCCGCACGTTCGCACGGATATGAGGTACGTTACAGTTTGTATTATATATGGTCTTCTCTAAAACTTCCTTATCGCAGTATTATGAAATTCTTATCAAATTATTATCTGCAGATTGTAAATGCTTGCAGAATTGAAAAAAAAGTACGGCAATGAAGCATTTCATGTTTCTTAGCTTAGCGGAAT
>JAEEGG010015377.1_pt1 | contig 16066 bp, 10 predicted proteins | sample 9134161 | NCBI WGS metagenome assembly JAEEGG01 (sample SAMN16246543, study PRJNA631951) | gut metagenome | biome: gut microbiome; feature: rumen; material: CR-attached | host: Bos | place: Iran: Karaj | collected 2018-10
GATGAAGACCGCCGCCACCCTCAAGAAGACGGAACTCGGCTCAGCGAAGCGCCTTGTCGAAATGCTTCGCCAGTGCATCGACGAATTCAACAAGGTTGAAATCACGGAAGCCCGCCAGAAGGGCATCCGCAAGCCGCGCGTCGCCGTGCTCGGCGAAATCCTCATGAACTACCACCCGAGCGCAAACGGACATGTTGAAGACTACCTCATGGACAACGGCATGGAAGTTTACCTCCCGGGCATGATGGACTTCTTCCGCGTCGACGAAGTGGTACGCGCTGAAAAGATCAAGCGCGGTTTCTCGGCCAATCCGATTGCAGACCGCCTCGAAGGTGGCGTCACATCAAAGCTCTTTGAACACGCCGCAGCAACCGCCAATAAGGTTATGCAGTCGTTCAAGCTCTACGAACACCACGCCGACTGCTTTGAGCTCGTGAACTACATCGACGGCATTATCGACCCGACGTACAACACGGGTGAAGGCTGGCTCATCCCGGCAGAAATCCTTTACAACTCGAAGCACGGCATCAACAGCTTCATCATTGTGCAGCCGTTCGCCTGCCTCGCAAACCACATCAGTGGCCGTGGCCTCACAAAGGCTGTGAAGGAACGTTGCCCGCACGTGCAAATCCTGAGTTTGGACTACGATCCGGACACCAGCTTTGCCAACATCGAGAACCGCTTGCAGATGCTCATCATCAATGCTCGCGAACTCGAACGCGCGAATAAGGTGAACGGCCCTGCGGCCAGTAGGCAGTAGGAAGTAGACAGTAGACAGTGTCATCCTGAGCGAAGTCGAAGGATCTAAACATTAGAAGAGGAACCCCCGACGGGGTTCCTTTTTTTGCATCGTCATCCCACATTCTCGTCATCCTGACGCGAAGCGGAAGGATCCAGTTAAATCCAGCTTTCTCATTACAAGATTTAACTGGATGTTTACCCAAAGGGCATAACTCCACTAAGCTACTTAAGTAGCAAGTGTCGTATATCGGGACTTTGTCCCTCAACATGACGATAAAAAAAGACTTCCTCTTTCGAGGAAGCCCTTTTTCACAATTTGACTTAAATCGTTAACGAATTAGCGGACTGCAACGCGCTTCGTAGCGAGAACCTTGCGGCCTTCGACGAGGCGAACAATCACAGCACCCTTGCCCGCAAACTGAGCCATGTCAACGGTCTTTGCAGCACCGGAGAATGTTTCAGAGAGCAGCATGTCACCGCGAACACTAAAGATCTTCACGGACTTCACGCCGTTGGAGGTCGTTGCGATGTTCAAGGTGTTGTTCATGACAACCAAGCTAGCCTTCACAGCAACTGCGGCAACGACATCGAGCGTACCGTTGTTACGGCCATTAGCCTTGGAAATAACCGGATCTGCTTTCGGCTTCACGACTTCAGGTTCACCGCAAGAGGTTTCGACCCACCACCAGGTCTGGGAGGCTTCTTCGTTAATCCACTGCGGAACACCTTCACGGATGCGGTCCGGATTCATGGTGTAGCACTTGCCAGCACCCATGTTTCTCAAACCAGAGTTGTAGCAATGCTGATCGTAGTCGCCCGTACCGTTCTTGAATTCGATGCAAGCAGAGACGACGATTTCGCTAGAGCTAGATTCAACAGAGCTGGAGGATTCCACGCTAGAGCTGGATTCAGCAGAGCTAGAGGATTCTTCGCTGGAGCTGGATTCAACAGAGCTGGAAGATTCTTCGCTGGAGCTAGAAACGACTTCGCTGGAGCTAGAGACAACCGTACCACCGCACGGAGTTTCAACCCACCACCAAGTCTGGGTAGCAATTTCGTTGATCCAGAGCGGGTTTTCGTTCTTGCGGTCCGGGTTCATGGTATAGCACTTGCCCGGAGCCATTTCCTTAAGACCAGAGCTGTAGCAGTGGTCGCCGTAGTTGCCCGTACCGTTCTTGAACTCGATGCAAGTAGAAACGATCGGTTCTACGCTGGAACTAGAGACAACAGAGCTGGAGCTTTCTGCACTGGAGCTAGATTCCACGCTGGAGCTGGATTCTACAGAGCTGGAAGAGACTTCGCTAGAGCTAGAGACGACAGAACTGGAGCTTTCTGCGCTGGAGCTGGAAGCAGCTTCGATGCAAGGCGTTTCAGTCCACCACCAAGTCTGGGAAACCATCTGGTTAATCCACTGCGGGACGCCTTCCTTAATACGATCCGGGTTGATGGTATAGCACTTGCCCGGAGCCATATCGAGAAGACCTGAATTATAACAATGCTTGTCATAATCGCCCGTTCCGTTTACAAACGGAATACAAGGAGAAGCTTCTTGAGCAAACACCATTGCTGATGCCAAGCCCAAGAATAAGGTTGTTTTTTTGGTTGTTTTCATTTATTTGCCTTTTTTTAGTTTATTTTAAGGTCAAATAAATTTAGTAAACAAATCATACAAAATAAGTTTAAGTATATAATATCTTTACAAGAAAGGCATAAATTGCTTAATTTTCAAGAATTTAGGCAAAAAAGCACACCAGGTAACTTAATTTTTACAGAATTTAGCCGTAAATATTTCACTTGGACGATACAATATGTCTGTAAAAAAGCAAACAAACATTTACAAATAAAAAAAAATCCGAGAATCACAAATTCCCGGACTTTTGTCATTCAGGCTCAACCGAGCCAGAAAATTCATTTTATGATTTAATCCAACTTGATCTTCTTGAGGCTCGTGACACCAGCGTTCTTGACGCGGACAACATAGAGACCGTTCGGAACAGCCTTCAGCGAAACATTCAACGAGCCTTTGGCCTGACGGTCAAAAGACTTCAACACGCTGCCTGTCATAGAAATCAAGTCTACACGGACATTGCCATTGGCGTCAATCTGGAGAGTCCTACCGGAGAGAGTCATCTTCGGGGATTTCGCCGTGATGGTCGGCAAAGCAATTGTGCCTTCGCTAGAACTGGACCCCGAATTCACGGAACTCGAAGAAGACGGCTGAGATGGATTTGCAGCGGCGAGGTTCGGCATGTTACCCGAAACAAGCAAGCCATTCAAAAGCTTGAGGGACTGGTTGAAGTAGTTCTCGTCACCGAGAGCGACGGCTTCCTTCCAGTATTCATCGAGCTTGGCCTGGTACTTTGCATCAGAGATAAGCGAAGTCATGAGGGAAGTCACGAACGTGCTGTTGTGATCGTTGCCAAGGCTACCCGACTTTCTGAGCACAGGACCCTTCATGTCGGCTGCTTTGACGGTAGAAACAAATTCAGCCATTTTCTTGTCGAGAGCAAGTGCACGTTTATCGCCATGCCAGCAAACAGCCTTTGCGTTACGCCACGGAGCGCGGGAAGCGTCGTAGCTGTAATAGTCGTCTTCGCTCTTGCCGTTCTTGTCGGTCCAGTCATCAATGAGGCCCGTCGAAACTTCAGCAGAACTCGCTTCGTAAAGTTTCATGTTGGCTTCGTATGCGGATTCGCTCCAGAAGCTCGCGTTTTCCGTATCGACCAAAGCAAAAAGCGGCATATAGGCCGGATCAAAATAGCCCGGGTTCTTGCGGTTGTAGCCGGCATCGCCCCACTTGTCGCCCGGCAAGTGCAAGCCGTTCGATTCAAACTCGAATTTTTTCATGGACTGGATGAGCTTCTTGGCATCTTCCTTGTACTTTTCATCGCCAAACTGGTAATAAGCCATCACGAGGGCTGCGGCGGCATCGATATCGCCATCAAGAGCTGCACCCTTGTCATAAGCCTGGTTCAAGTTACCGACCTTCCAGACCATCAAGCCGTTTTCGTTCATCATCTTCTTGTAGAAGTTCCAGATCTTGTCGAATTGCGGCTGATAGCTTGTCGTATTATCGCTGAAATAGACCATCAAAAGCATGCCGTAACCGACACCTTCCGAGAAGTATTCGTTGGAACCCGGATCAGAACGCACACCGGCGACATCGCCGTCTTCGTTGTACATGGTCTTCATCCAATAAGCAAACTGGGATTTCAATTCTTCGGAAGCTTTAGCCTTGTCGCTCAAAAGCGTCGCATTTCCACCGTAATCGGACATTTGCGGAAACGGGAAATTCACCTTAGCTTCGGCAAGCCCGAAAGCGAACAAGCCAGCAAGTCCCAATTTGACCAAACGATTCATACACAACTCCTATGCCCTAAGGGCCGTTAAATCTATCTAAAAATAAATTATTAGCGACTAAATTTAAATTTTTTTAGTCTTACGTTTTAATGCTCTGTGCGATCCATCACGGCAAAAAGAGAATCACGGTACGCAACGTGCCATTTTTCGCTAGAATCAAGGGTTTCAAGCAATTTATCCCACCTTGCATAATAACGCAAAGGAAGCACGACACGGTCGATATCCAGCGAATCGGCATCGTGGAGGAATGTTTGCGGGGATTCGGCGTACTGCAAATATTTTTCAAAAAATTCCGCCGTTTTCAAGATAAAACGTCCATCGATGAATGTCGAATCAGATGGATTCATAAACGCCAAATAGCCGCCGGCGCGATCATCGTTAAACAGCCTGCCCGAATGCGGATTTTCGAGCATCCACTGCGTCGCCGCCACAGGTACGCGTTGGTAAGCGACCATGGAACGGTCATAAAACGCAAGGGATTTCGCCCAAAGACCAAGGGTAAAGGCGATAAGGAGAGTAGGAAGCAGGCGGTAGGCAGCAGGCGGTAGACGATTGGGCAAACACGAAGGTCGAACATCGTGACTCTGCTTGCATAGACATAACCGAGGCCAGCATTTGACGCCTACTGCGAAAAACACCGGCAAAAAGAGAACGAAATTGCGTTCGGCAACAAGAGCAAGAATCGCAGTTGTCAAAAGCCAAACCGATTCAGAACGGCGCAAATGACGAACCGACGCAACAATCCCCGCCACAGAAAATACAACCATCAGCGCCGACTGCAAAACGTTCTCCCCAGCCTTCAAAAGCGTAATGGGCGAACGGTTCTCCGCAATTTCACTCGCAAAAAACGCTGCCGAAGGAGAAAGCCCAAGCAAACGGTCCAGCAATCCAAACGGATACAGGAACAAGTTCAGGCCATCGCGATGCAAGAGCGGCATTGCAAACAAAAGCGTCACAAAAGCGAAACGCAACAAAAGCAAATTGCGGGCCATTTGATGCCCAGAACCGCGCGAATTCCACCACTGCAAAGCAACCACAATCAACGCAAAAATCGGACCGAGAATATACAATCCCTGGAACTTGCACCACAGCCATTGTATGGCTAGAATCAAGACCGCCGCCCCCGCTGTTTTCACGACATTATGCGGCTTGGCAACGCGCTTCGCGCATAATCCGCCCATTTCATTTCGGGTACGGAAAAGCCACGGCAACACATTCCAATAAATCCCGAGAAACAACAAGCTAAAAAGCACTGGCCTAATTTCAAGCTGGTATCGGAAAATAAAGAGGATAACCACAGCAATCGCGGAAGACGTCAAATTGCGGCATTTCACGCCACGCAAAAACAACGCAAAAACAAGGCTCCACAAAACCGCCTTGAACGCAACCAAAAGCGGAGCACCGCCAACATCATAGACAATTGCCACCACCTGCTGAAAATACTCGTGTACATTCACAACAGGCTCACGCACAGGCGTCCAGGTCGTCACCCATTTGCGCGCACAGGCCAGATGCCACCAAATATCGGTATCCGTCAGCGGAAATACCGCAAAAAGAGCAACAAAAACGATTATCAAATACAAGTAGCAAGCCCTAAAGTCAATCACTTTGATTTTTGCAAAGACTTTATCAGAGAATCAAGACGCGCAGAAAATTTTTCAGCACCAAACTTATTCAAATGGTCATAATCATGAGCCATCGAACTTGGGTAATCGTGATTGCCCATTTTATTCTCATCCATGAAAATAAAATTCGAATTTTCATCCTCCATTCGGCGCATCTCTTCAATCAATTTTTCTGCATGGCTACGTAGCATTCCATGGCGCGAATAGGAACCTGTTTTTTTATAATACGGACTTACAGGGAATGTAACCCCAACAACTGTGATATTTTGCATTTTCGCCAAACGGACAAGATCTTTCAGCTTTTCGTAATTACTAAAGAAATCAGAAAGGCATTCATTGAAAAGATGCTTGGCCAAGCACATATTCACATTCGAATCCGGCATGCAATTTTCTAAATGGTAAGTCCAATAACAAGTTTCCCTACTATTGTCAACAACACATTCAGCATAATCTTTATCTACCAGGCAAGTACTCCACGCAGAATCTATATCGATTTCAGCCACTCCATTTTCATCAGTCCATCCACGTTTTTCCATGCTCTCAAACCAGCCTTTACGGGCAACATAATCTTCAGATTCAGCAGGTGAATTCAGTCTCACCAAATTGACAAAAGAAGAATCGACCCCTTCTGGGTAAAACTCATGATTTTTATCATATTCAAAGCCTAAAGAGCCTCCAATATTCCTATTAACATCCGTATGTTCATCATAATTGGACCACATATCAAAATCAAGACTTACAACAACATACTTCAATTTGGGACATTGATTTAAGACATAGTTTTTAAAAAGATAATGGATGCAGTGCATGTCGCAGGGAATTGCAGAAAAGTTCAAGGAAGGAACACTCATATCAAGCGGATAAAAACCGGATCTCACGCGTGAATTGCCAAGTCCAATCAATTCTATGGAATCCTTAAAAGTCCAGAAAGCAAGCATTTTACGGGATAATTCACCAGCAGACTGATTTTCCGCAGAAAGATACACGCCCACGCTGTCTTCGCTCCAACTAGTTTCACTCGTCGCTTTATCAAAAGGAGTCCAGAAACAAGGGTGCCAAAGTTCATCGCCCTCAACAAGATTCGTTATAGAGCCTGTTTTTATATTCACCAGCGCAATTTTCTGATGCGCACCATCAAAATTTGTAAGTGTAACCACCGCAAAATTTTCTTCATTCAGGACCCATTCGCTATGATCGAATGTATAACCTTTTGGGGCAGCAACAGAAGTACGCAGTTTTCCTTGCTCATCGGCAACAAGCAAACGTTCATGCACCTGATAGCTTTTTCCAACAAATTCGGTCCCAGTCTTTCCTGCAAAATCCAGGAAAAGCGTTTGTTTAGAAGTCCTGTTCAATGAAGCGTTGCAAGCCTGATCGCTATTGAACCATACCGTATCAACAGCTTTGGATGTTACCGTAGACTTGTTCTTTGCAACACGGGCCCGCAATAGACGCGCCCCAGAGACAGAGAGTTTTTCATCATTGCTAATTCCCCCATGATAAGCTCCATCGAAAAGCTTAACAGGCTTGCCAAAGGCTCCCTTTGAAAAAGGAACCTGCCATGTGCTCTGCGAAAAGAAATCAGACTTTTCTTTATTGTTTCCAGCATCTGTAACATAGACAATTACCGTATCCCCATTTTCAAGGACGCGCCAACGCGGAATCGCAGCAGATTTGACATCCAGCTTAACAAGATTCGTTCCCGCTTCGTTCAGATCGCGAACATAGACCGTTGATTTACCGGCAATACCTTCCAGTCCAGTACAAAACGCCACAAGCTTTCCGTCCGGTGAAATATCAGGATGATAGACCTCTAGCGAATCCTTTATTTCAACAGCAACCGGAGATATCTTTGACAAATCGACATAAACCAAATTTCCAGAGACATCATTACGGAAAGCCAGTTTCAAACGGTTTGTCCCTAAAAGGGACGACAACATTTTCCTATTGGGCAAGACAAGGATATTCGAAGAAATGGCCTCCCCCGAAGCATCAAGCCAAACTGGTTTTGCGATTTTTCCATACGCTAGACGAAATCCCAAATAGTCCGAATAACTTGCACTCGTTACAGTATATACATCGCCCCGCGAATAAAGATTTATTGTCGAAGGATCACTCCTAAAGCTACCCCCCTTAATAACGCGTTCATCAAAGTTACCTCCATTCAAAGCACCCATATAATTTGAAATTACCGTATCCTGGAAATTTCCAAGCCAGTCATTCACCCATTCAGCTACATTACCCGACAAGTCACAAAAGCCCTTTTTATCTTTCTTCAGGCATACTTCATGTGTCGCAAAATCAGAGTTGCTTGAATTCCAGCTTTTCGTCGAATCAAATGAAAGACCCGACGCGAACACCCATTCAGCTTCTGTCGGCAAGCGGAACGCATCAACTTCAGGCTTAAACTTAAAGCCTTCAAGCAACACACAATGGCCGTTCTTGTCAAATTGCGCTGAAGAATAGGAATAAGCGGAATCAATCCCGTTTTTTTTGCTTTTCGCATTGGCAAAGAGAACGGCATCATAATAAGTCACATTAGCCGCAGGCAAAGATTCATTGTCACAATCAAGCGTAAGGTGACCCTTTTTTCCTCCCATAAGGTCGTTAAACTCTTTACAAGTGATTTCATTTTTGCCCAACAGAAAACTGTAATCAAACGCGACACCCATTTCAGGCCGTTCATTGCTCTTCGCTGATTTAAGAGTCGTACCTAGTACTACTGATTTTCCAGCAGAATTGATATAGATAAAATCATCCTTCAAATCAACATTTGAGCAATCAACATCCCATGCGAATCCATTTGTAGATTCCCCAGAACACGCCACAAGAAACAGCATTGCTACAGCTGTAACTAAAGTAAAAACAGGCACCATCGCATATTTTTCATACATATAATACACCACAAATTGTCTCATGCTCCCCTACCGGGGGGATAATAGTCAAAATAGAAAAAATACTTTTCCAAAGCTAAAGAAATAAACTTAATTATTCCGTATTTTCACAAACTCATTCCAAAGTCATTAGCAAAGAATCAAGTCTATGCGTAAACAGCTTTGCCCCCACACCGCTCAGGTGATCCGCATTGTAAGCCATATCATCCGTATAGTCGTGATTACCAAATTTATTTTCATCAAACACTATGGCATCGAACTTTTTAGAAGCTTCAATAAGTTCCATGGCGATACTACGACGCGGTCCGTAAATACCAAACGTTCCCGTTTTCGCATAACCCGGATTCTGCGGCAAGACGGCCAATACGACCTTTAGCCCTGCATTACGGGCTTCAACAACAATTTCTTCAAACAAATGCTCATTTTCGGCAAATACAGGGGAATCATATGTAAGCACATTCGAATCCCTGATGCAAACGGCGGCAGCCCAGTTTCCGGTCGGCAATGAAAAATCTTCAAGTGTATAGAGAAGCTGCAAAGCGGATTCAGGACGAGGAGTTTCCTTTACGACATCCAAAAAATGTTCTGGCAGGCTATCCACCCAGAAATCATGATTTTCATCGTACATATATCCAGGAACCTTATTGTAAATCACATCAATCCAGGTCGCATAAGCATCCGCCCAGAATAAATCTGGCGACAATTCCAAAACCAGGACCTTCAATTTTTTCAAATGTTTCAGAATATAATTTTTAAACAAGTAACTCGCACCTGCCATCTGTCCCGCAGAAAACGCCATATTCAACAGATTATGGGATTTTACCTCTTTATCGCGAAGAGCAAACATCATTCTCGACGAACCGAGCGCTACAGCGGTAATTTCATTTCGATTTTCCCAGAAGCGTTCCATTTTAACGCGAAGGTCTAAAGCGCCACTAGACGCCGAAGTTAAATAATAGACCCCAGCACTGTCCGTATCAAGAGTTTTACCTTCATAGCGATTTTTGGAATGCCATAGACACGGGTGCCAAAGTTCATCGCCTTCGACAAGAGTCTTGATTGAATCTGTAGACAGATCAACCAGAACAATTTTTTGATGGGCGCCATTCAGGTTCGTAAGCGTCGCAACCACCAGATTCGAGCCGCCCAAGGCCCATTCCGTATGATCAAAGGTATAGCCATGTGGCGCGGCCACACTATGAACAAGTTCTCCTTTCTCATTTGCAACTAGAAGCCTTTCATGGGTATTGTATGATTGACCTACATAATTTGCCCCAGTCTTGCCGCCAAAATCAAGGAATACCGTCCGATTACTGCCATCATTGGCAAGAGAGACATTGCATGCCTGCTCTCCATTATACCAGACAGAATCTTTCCCAGACGACATTCGTACACGCAAAAGAGTAGATCCCGTAACCGCAAGCTTCTTATCAGAACTTACGCCTCCATGGAACGCCCCATCAAAAAGCTTTTGCGGTGTTCCAAATTTTCCTTTTGCAAACGGGACTTGCCATGTACTCATAGCCGCAAAGTCAGCATCCTCTTTATTATTTGCGGCACTTGAAACATAGACAATAGAGGTGTCGCCATCATCCGTGACGCGCCATCTTGGAATCGCAGCGCTTTTGACATTCAGCTTCACAAGTCCTGAACCCGAAGCATCTAAATTTCGGACATAAATACTTGAAGTCCCAGGAACCCCTTCGACGCCCGAACAAAATGCAACAAGTTTGCCATTTGGCGAAACATCGGGATGGTAAGCCTGAATTGTATCCTTGATTTCAACGACGGAGTTGATTCCGTTTCCATAGTCGATATACGCCAAGTTGCCCGTCAGATCATTGCGAAAAACAAGCTTTGACTGGAACGAACCCGTCATGTGCTTAGTCTCATAAATTCCTAACAGCGGAATCACAACGGACTCTTTAGCAGTGCCATTTTCATCAAGCCAAATCGCATTAGGGATCGGTCCTATTGCAAGCCTGAATCCTAAATAATGGCCTTTTGTCGATGACGATACCGTATAAATATCACCACGGCCATAGGTGTTTATCTGTGACGGATCGTCCCGGAAACTACCTCCCTTGACAACGCGTTCCCCAAGACTTCCACCATCAGCGCCTCCCACAAAATTCGTTACAGGACTACTGCTAAAAAAAGTAAGCCAATCATTCACCCACTCTAGAACATTCCCGGCCATATCGTAAACGCCAAGATCATTTGCTGGAGAAGTCGCAACGTCATGAACGACAAAACCTGAATTCTGGCTATTCCATCCCTTTTCAGGATACCAACCTTTACTTGCGACATACACCCATTCAGCCTCAGTCGGTAAACGAAATCCATTTACTTTTTCATGAAAAACAAGCCCATCCAGATCAATACAGCTTCCCTTTGCATCGAAAGAAGCTTTCGTATAAGTATAGACGGTATCCAAATTTTCAGCCTTGCTTTTTGCATTTGCATAAAGAACGGCATCATAGTACGTCACATTTGTCACAGGACTATTATCATTACACACACCACTACATTCGGCACCAGCATTTTTCCGCAAGGCATTGTATTCCGCTCGGGAGACTTCATGTTCGCTTATATAAAAATTATAAGTAAAACCAACATCCATTCTCGGATATTCACTAGCACGTCCGCCACTTTCATTTATTCCAAGCGATGTCATTTGACTGTTCGCGTTAACATAAACAAAGCCATCAAAACTGACCACCGGCGGAGTATCTACTCCATACGGAAATTTATTTTCCTCAGTACATGAATTAAAAAATACAAGGGAAAATAAAACAGCCACAAGCAATCCAAAATTCATCTGAACGACGTTTTTCATTTTTTTGACTCCAGAGACAGCAAAACGTCATTCAGCCGAGATGTAAGCCTCATAGCACCGGCATTGCACAAGTGGTCTTCATCAATCGCCATTTGTCCGTCATAATCATGCTTGCCCATTTTATTTTCATCCATCAACACAAAATTCGGATACTTTTTATTCAAAGCTTCTAATTCACTAATCATCTTTTGAGCAACGCTACGACGAAGGCCATAACGTCCAAAAGCACCTGTTTTCGCATACTCCGGACTCTGCGGGAAAATAAGGCCAATCACACGAACATCTCTCTTGGCGGCTTCTTTAACGATATCGATAAGTGCATTCTTGCTATCGTTATAAAAGCCCTTATGTTGATCATAATAGGTGCTATCCATTTCAATTTCGGGCTTTTCTTTCCATTCCCACTGGCAATAAGCATTTGTATAGCGCCCACGATCGTTCATATAGTATTTTTCATCCGATGAACCTACAGAATTCTGCGTATATTCCAGCAAGCCTTCCGGAACACCGTCTTTCCAGTAATTATGATTTTTATCATACACATACCCTGGATAATTATCAAAAGTCGTATAGAATAAATTATCTCCATCAGGTCCATCAATTTTATACCAAAAATCAATATCTAGCGAAACAACAATATACTTCAGCTTTTTCAGATGGTTAAAGAGATAATGATTTAATAAATCCCTAGACGTATAAATAGAATTAGGCGTGTGACCAAAATTCACGGCAAAAAATTTTTCATCCAATCTAGATGGGCTAACTCCATACATGGACCTCGAAGAACCCAATATCGCCACATTAATAGAATCATGGTATTTCCAGAGAAGTTCCATTTTAAACCGCATGATAATAGAGGCCCACTCATCCGATGGATGCAAATAAACGCCAGCACTGTCCGGATCAAGTTTAGATTTTTCAGGGGCATAATTTTTTGTTCGCCAAAGACATGGATGCCAAAGATCATCACCTTCCACCAAATCCAGGATTGAACCATCCGCAACATTCACGAGAACAATTTTCAAATGGGCGCCATTTGCATTTACGACCGTAGCCACAATAAAGCCGCCATCCTTTTTAGCGTCGGCATAATTCAGCGCCCATTCCGTATGGTCAAATGTAAAGCCTTCAGGCGCAGGAATAGTCTTAATAAGCTTTCCTGTACTGTCAGCAATCAGCAAACGTTCGTGCGTTCTGTAACTTTTCCCAACAAACTCAGCTCCTGTTTTTCCACCAAAATCAAGGAACGCTACACGCTTGGATCCATCGTTTGCAAGGGAGGCATTGCAAGCCTGTTCACCGTTATACCACACGGTATCGCGACCGTCCGAAAGCGTTTTTCCCGGATTTGCAATACGCGCACGAAGCAGACGGGCGCCAGTAACAGCAAGTGTATTGTCGTCAGAAACACCTCCGTGATACGCCCCGCTAAAAAGCTTCTGAGGCGCTCCGAATCGACCCTTTGCATACTTCACTTGCCATGTACTCTTGGATTTAAATTCCGAAGTTTCTTTATTGTTTCCCGCATCGGACACATAGACGATCACCGTATCGCCATTATCCAGAACTTTCCACCGTGGAATAGAAGCATTTCCCTTGATATTAAGCTTTATAGGTCTTGTTTTGGATAGGCCCAAAGGGCGAATGTAAAGATCAGACTTTCCAGAAACGCCTTCTAGACCTGTACAAAATGCAATAAGCCTACCGTCTGGAGAAATATCTGGATGATAAGAATCTAGTGTATCTGTGATTTCTGAAACAGATAAAGTTCCATTAACGTAATCGACAAACGCCAAGTTTCCCGTTGCATCATTGCGAAAGGCAAGCTTAATATGATATGTATCAAAATTTTTTTTGATGACAGAAGCACTCGCTAACGGCATGATTCGGCTTTCACGAACTAAACCGTCATGTCCCATCCAAACCGCATTTGGGATCTTGCCGAATGCAATACGGAATCCCAAATAATCTGACTTTGCCGCCGATGTCACAATGTAGACATCGCCACGATTATAAAGCTTGATAGAAGACGGATCGTTGCGATAGCTACCGCCCTTAATGACCCGTTCCCCAAGAACTCCGCCATCTGGAGCACCGACAAAGTTTGTAATGGTCGTATCTCTAAAATAGTTAAGCCAATCAGAAACCCATTCCTTCACATTTCCGCCCATGTCACAGAAATCACCGTGAAGATGCGGATACGAACAAACATTTTTAGGTTCAAAATCAGAGTTCTGCGCATTCCATTCCGCAGAAGGGTCCCAATCGCGATCAGCAGCCAGGTTCCATTCCGCTTCCGTAGGCAAACGATATGCGTCTACTTCAGGATGAAAGACTAGCCCTTCCATTGAAGTACAGTTTCCATTACCATCTATATTTGCAGATGAATACGTATAGGCCGTATCGTAGCCTTCCCTTTTACTGCGTTCATTGGCATAAAGGACTGCATCGTAATAAGTCACCTTTGTTACAGGCAACAAGTCAGAATCCTTGCCTCGGCACCGTTCGTCAAAAGTTGTCCCCATAACACTTTTAAATTCAGCGCAAGTGACTTCATGCATGCCTAAGGAATAATCATAATTCAAGGCTACACGCAACTGGGGCTGTTCATTTACTTTCGCGGAGGGCGCATAAGTACCAAGATAAGTCACCGAGCCGCCGCTTTTATGCTTTACATTCGAAGCTCTAACAACCACAAGGCCGTCATGAACCTTATCCTCTTCTATCGGAGCATGGAGCCAGACATGATCCCCAAAAAAAGTTTCACATCCAGAAAGCACAAGAACGGCCGATACTAAAAAAAGTATCTCTTTAAAAAATTTAAAACAATTACGAGCTGTGGACATTTCTCCTAAAAAATAGCTTTTTACGTCTATCAAAAGCAAGAACGCCCCGTTGGCATCCCTTTTAAATAAGCAGAAAAAACATGAAATGCGCCAAGCTACAATAAATCCGGCAATCGGCTTTTTGCAACAGCCTGATTCACGCCAACACCCGGATATTCAGGGAAAAATTCTTCAGCCATGCGGTACCACGTAAGCGCACGAGGAATGTCGTTTTCAAGATACAGATTGCCGATATCAAATGCGGCAAGCCCTATGAACTGTCGTGTTTCAAGAGGCTTAAATTCAAGACCGGTCCAGGGACCTTCCTGGTACTTTTCACGGTATTCGTCATCGGTGTAGGTAAAACCGCGACGGTTCGGTTCCAGGTTCACAAAGCTGCCCGAGGAGCCGTAGCGCAAAAAGACGTGTCCCGGAAGGAGAATGGCGTCGAGAGGCAAACCGCGCACTTCGGCCACCATGAGCGCAAGCCACGATAGCCCCATGCAACCAGATTTTCTGTTTGCAAGAACGCGAAGCGGGAGCACGGATTCTTTTGCAACCGCAGCCTCGCCCGCCCCGGCAAATTCGATATTCCAAAATTGCCAAAGCAGATTTTTCAGGGATTGCAAAGTGTCATGAGTCACGGAAACGCTACTATCAAAGTAAGCAAGCCCCGCATGCCAATCGCTAACAGAATCAAGGCAATCCGGCGCACGTTCTTCAAAAACGCAAGCCATTTCGCGATAGCTCATGGACTCGCCCTTGCCATTCCAAAGCAGAAACGGAAGTGCAATCACGAGCGTCGCGAGGAACAGCAACAAAAAAAGTTTAGACGAGAGACGAGAGACGAGAGACGAAAGACCCTTCTCTAGTCTTTCGTCTGTAGCGAGCTTCGCGAGCGTTCTTTCGTCTAGAAGCCGTCCCATTCCATCGGGCTTTGCCAGTAGTCGCGAGCGGTCATCATGTAAATCACGAGACGCTTGCTCAGCATGTCCTTTTTCATCTTCTTGAGGCGAGCGCGAACGCCAGGGCCACCGCCCCAGCTCGTAAGCACCTGCACATCAAGCCCCGTTGCATAAGCAAGCAGAGAACCCGGGCCACCGCTCTTCTGGTCCACAGATTCAAACACGCCCGTGAAAGAATCGCCCATCAAGAGGATCGGTGCATTTTTGCCGCCCTTGTAAGCCTTGTCGCCCTTGTAGATTTTCATGCCTGCAAGAGTATCGGCAGCATACTTGGACTTTTCCTTATCCGGCAAGTGAGCGACCAAGTCCCCTTCGCGCAGCACTACCGTATCCTTCATCACGAGGCTACCCGGTTGCGGATTCGCATCGGCATACCAGCTGTACTGCGTCACGCGAGAAGCAAGCTGTTCCATTGCAGCAAGCATGCCCGGCAGCGCCCAGTGCGTATCGTAGCGCTGGTAGCTGTAATGCGGAGCGTCATCGCCACTGCGGGCCGCCATCAGCGACGGGTAAAGGTCAAGTACGTCAATCCCAGCCGCAAGCATTTCACGGATAAATTCACGACCATTTACGTTCACGCACAAATCTGCAGGTGTTCCCTTTACAAGCATGTCTGCATAAATTTCTTCTTTCACAGGAACCGGAACCACAAGGAGCTGAACATTCATGGAATCCAGGTACTGCTTGAGTTCAATCATTCTCGGGAGCGGATTGTGGAGGCTATCCTGACCACTAATTTTATCTGCAACAAGATAGTTTGCATTGCGGCGGAACCAAAGCATTCCGTTATCGGCCCAGGCATTCTGTTCCTTCGGGA
>JAEEGG010015378.1_pt1 | contig 16065 bp, 4 predicted proteins | sample 9134161 | NCBI WGS metagenome assembly JAEEGG01 (sample SAMN16246543, study PRJNA631951) | gut metagenome | biome: gut microbiome; feature: rumen; material: CR-attached | host: Bos | place: Iran: Karaj | collected 2018-10
TATCGACAAGAAACATTCGCTTTTGACGGAAGCCGCGCATATTTGCGTGCTCGATACAGGTGTCGCCTTGATTGCCGGGCTTATCATCATTCCTGCTTGCTTTGCGTTTGGGCTCCAGCCGGATGCAGGGCCGGGGCTTATTTTTGCTACGCTCCCGAACGTTTTTGCGCAGATGCCGGCAGGCCGGATTTGCGGTGCGGCGTTCTTCCTCTTCATGTCGTTTGCGGCGCTATCGACGCTTGTGGCCGTGTTCGAAAACATTGTCGCTTATTGGATGGATGCGCGCAATGTGGAACGCAAAAAAGCGGTGAAGTGGAACTTTGTCGCTATTACATTGCTGTCGCTCCCGTGCGCACTCGGCTTTAACGTGCTTTCGGGATTCGAACCGTTTGGTTCGGGCAGTTGTGTACTGGATTTGGAAGACTTCTTGGTCTCGAATACGCTATTGCCGCTGGGTTCGCTTGTGTTCGTGCTGTTCTGCAATTCCCGTTATGGCTGGGGGCAGGACAATTTCTTTGCTGAAGCGGATGCTGGCAAGGGTTTGAAATTCCCGAAATATGCGGTACTTCGCCTCTACTTCAAGTGGGTTCTGCCGATTATCATTTCCGTGATTTTCGTGTTGGGTTACTTGCAAAAATTTGCTCCGAGTTTGTACAACAAGATATTTGAATAGGTCGACCGACCGCCTTTGTGAACTGTGCCGGCATCACCTTTTTACAGTTCATCTTGTTTTATTGCTTTTTGTCGGGATGTTTATAATGACACCGTCTTTTATACAAAGTTTTGTATAGATTAAAGACGGTTCGTTGTTGAATTGCATTTATCGAGGGCTGTGATATGTTTCGCGTTTTTGGACTTGTTCTGTTGCTTGCTGCTTTTGTTTTCGCACAAGACGAAAACGTTAGTAACTATGACCGGTGGATGCAGGCGAAGGCACACCGCGATAGCGTCAGGAATGCGGAAATGATTCAGAAAAACTCTGTTCCGTTCGATTTTTTAGTCGGAATGACGATGAATTTGGGCTTTAAAGTTATAAATAACGAAAAGCAGTTGAGCCGTTACGAAAAGGTGGAACGGGTCGTCTTTTTTGAGGGCGCTTTTTTCCAAGCCGGAGCGTCTGTTCAGTGGCCTCTGCTTCAATACCATTTGGCGGTAAGGCTTGGCGTACTGTTTGAATACGCACCGCTATTTTTATCGAAGCCGTTATACATTGAAGACGGTAATGGGGGATACAAACGTGTTACTGATGGGGGCTTGTCGCAGGGGCGGATTGCGTTCCCGATTCTTTTTGCGGTGAAGCCGCGGTCTAGCTTTGTGTCGTTCGAGTTTGGCCCTCAGATTTCCATACCGCTTTTCGATAATCTGGAGTTAGAGGGCGTTCGCGATAAGGAACTGGACTCGTCCATGGAATTTAGCATGCTTTTGGGCGTGGGCTTCCGTGTCAATGAACGAATCTATTTAGACTTGCTTTGGGACGCAAAGTTTTATCACAAGTATAACGAACGCTTTGCAGATGGTTTGGCCCATTGGTCTTCGGCTGCCATCAAGGCTGGAGTGACGTTTAATCCGTTTTAAATATATTTCAGAAATAAAGCGTAGATTCCGGCAGTACTGAGCCAGAGCAGGATTCCTGCGTAAATTCCGCCGAGCAAGTCGTCTGCCATGACTACCCAAGCTCCGGGGAGTTTTTCCATTTTATGGATTCCGAGTGGTTTTAAAATATCGAAGAATCGGAATAGCCCAAAGGGTATTGCTAAAATTGCTGGATAACTGATTATAGCTTCATTTGATATAAATGCTAGAGACATGAATATTCCGCAGACTTCGTCGATGACAATCCAGCCGGGGTCTTCGGTGCCGGTGTCTTTCATCGCTTTGTTTACGAATGGGATTGCTGCGAAAAATACGATGAGGGCTACAGGGAAGAAAGAAAAGATTCATAAAAATTCCAAAGTAATGGCTTTGGGCATTGAAAAACAAATCTGTTTGCCCGAATCATAGGATTCAGTGACATTTTGTCCTTTAAATGGATTGTTGTTTTGCCTTGTCTTTGCAGGTAGTATTTTGAAAAAATTCTGCAATCTAAATGAATTTTGATTGAATGACTGGCTGTATAAACAACAGCGAAAAAGTATTTTTACAAACGAAATATTTATTACTTTTTTTTCTTCTTTGTTGTATATTAGTTTGTGATTATTTATAAGGTAAAAAGATTATGTCATACCCCGTTCCCTACACTTGGTTTATTTCAGGCAAGATTACTTATCTTAACGGAAGTCCATTCACTACCGGAATAATAAGGGCTTTTCATGTAAGCAATGGAACTTTGTATTATCTAGGTGAATCAGGATTCAATTATGATGGTTCTTATCAAATTACTTATTCAAGTGCTAATTTCCAGAATGGAAATCCGACAATCCAGCATCCAAATGTCAAGATAAAGGTATTTGATTATCAGGGAAACGTGATTTGGGAATCAAGGAATGTCATGGCATTCGAATGTCAGCAGACCTTTTCTTTTATAATTGACAAGGAACAAGAAGACGAACCTGGACAGCAGGGAACGCAAGATACTGGTAATGACAATCCTGGCAACATCAATCCTGGCAATGATAATCCTAGCGGAGACAATCCGCCGCAAGAAATTTGGAAAATTGCGGGAACAGTTGCATACGATAATGGTCAACTTTTAACGACCGGGATAGTTAAGGCTTTTGATTATTATGGTGATTCTAACCACTATTTGAGTAGTGCTGTTATCAAATTTGATGGGACTTTTGAAATATTATATACAAAAGATTCTTTTCAAAGGGGTGATTTAGATAGAACTGCGCCTAATCTGGTTCTTTGCGTATATGATTTGGCGGGAAAATGGCTATCGAATTTTGATGTTAATAATCCGCCGGCACAGGAAGAATACGTTTCCATTGTAATTGCTCAGGAAATTCCAAAAACTGAAGACAATTATGTTGTTTACGGACGAGTGGTGAACCATTCTGGGCATCCTTTGGAGAATGTTCTCGTAAAAGCTGTATGCTTGGATTTCGTTAATGCAGAAACGGTTCATGCTTTTAAGTATTATCCATTGAATTCCGTTTCAAAAAGAACAGACGAAAACGGCTACTATGAAATTATTTATTCCCCGTCTTGTCTGCCTCATCGTAATCAGCCCCCAAGTTCTGAAAATTCAAATGACAAATTTTCCCTTTTTGCAAAATTCTTCTTGGATGGTGAAAATAATACAGATGACTTGTCTGATAATTCGCCTGCATGGAACTATTCTAATTTGGTGTTAGATGCCTCTCGTCGGCAAGAAATAAATTTTGTACTTGATTCTGCGTCAACTGTCGAATTGTGTAAGTTTGACTCTTTAGAAAAATCCCTTAAAGCGTATCTTAAGGCTGTAATATGGGAGCCTGCCTGCGATGCAAATAAAAAAGAAATTTTTTCATATTCAAAAAAATTACAGCTGTTTGTTGAGAGCTCGTACAAAAATCTTTTTCCAGGCTTCAGGGAAAATTTGAATCAAGAGGATGTATCCTCGTATTTTATGGCTTACAGCCTTATTTGCGGAGTGCTAAATCTGAGTCCCGAGCAACTCGACGAAAAAACATTCATAGATAAGGCTTCTTGTTTTTATGCTTTGTGCAAAAAAGGATTCGATAGCATTTCTAAACTACGGTCTGCAAGCAGGCAAGATGTTCAAGATTGCCTATTAGAGGCAATAACACAGTCTTTGATTCCGCAAAAAACAGATGTTTCTGAATTTGTAGTTCTTTGGGAAGGATTACAGGGATTACCTGAATTTTTGGATGAGAATAAGGTCAATTTAGGTATAAAAGATATTCTTGCATCATGGGCTCAAACAGTGGATGAAACTGATGACGAGGCGGCTGATGATGGTAATCCTTCAAATGAAGACTCCGTACAATTAGCTTTAAATGGCAAAATTGATACATTGTTGAAAAAATTCTACGATTCTGAAGCTGATGTGGAATCTTTTTTAGAGAATGTAAGGCCTTCTGAAACAAACACTTCGTTGAATGACGATGATGCATTGGAGGATGATGCTCTAGAAAACGATGCATTAGACGATAAAGAAAAAGAGAATGTTTCGTTGGATAATGACGAATATTCTCGACTGAAATTGGTGTTTGACTTGAAGAATTTTTTTGAGGATTTTTATGATGGAATCGATAAAACATACAAAGCTATTGTCAAGGCTGCAAAAAATCAGTCTGCTGCTAACGGTAACCAGTATGTAGAGCCATCGCTAAAAGTTTTGCTTGACTTTACTGATTCTGATTGGGATGTTCTTGTAGAGGAAATTTCGAAAGCTTACCGAAGCAGGAGTGGCGAGACAAAGCTTGCATTGCCGGTGACCTTCCCAGGAACAACGGATGCCGAACAAAAATCCTTGTATCGGATAAAGTTGCAAAAGCTGATTACGTCATGGCTACCGCAGGACGCTCTTCTGTTGAAATTGTCGCGAATTTATAAACTTGAAGATTCTGACCAATCCAACAAATTTGATTATGATGGATGGAAAGCTATTGGGAAAATATTGCTTAGTGACGAACGATGGAAAGAATTTTCCCTCGATGGGGATTTTTTAGACGACTATATTGAATCTCGTTCAGTAAATGTTGAAAAATCCTTAGAGAATTATATAAACGGGTTGGACGAACCTGAAAAAAGTAAAATAGAATTAAGTGTAGATAATTTTACGAATTATGTCAGGACATTGCAGCGGTTGTACCGTCTGACTACAGATTTTGACTCCATTTTCTATTTGCTTCAGAATGCGATTACATCTGCTTACCAAATCACTCAGGATTCTGAGGAAGAATTTGTCGCGGAACATCATGTCGGACTTGTAACAATGGAAAACGCTAGGCAGATATATTGCCTAGCTGCTCAGTACACGTCCGAAGCGTCCATGCAGATGGCGAAGTATTACGGCTCCCTTACAGAACATGGTGAAACATTGCCCCCGATTCCAGAGGGAATGGATGAAGATTCTTACGAAAGTTTAAATCTGGAAGAAAATAGCAATGTAGCTCCATCTAGAATTAATCAGCCTGTAATTGCGAATTGGAAAAATTTGTTCGGAGTATTGAACCGAAATGCTGCAGCAAAGGGCCAATCTGTGTTGAGTCCTTCTGCCTATCTTATGGATTTGCTGGATTTCCTGAAAGGGGATGGTTTTAAGATTTTAAAAGCACGCCGTCCGGATATTTGGAATCTTGAGCTGACCAAGGAAAATGCCGAGACTGCATTGCCGACGATTGATATTGTTGTGGAAATTCTCGAACAATTGGCTGCTGAAAATGATTTGGGCAATCTGGATTGCAATACGGATTCTGCAAGCGAAGCTCAATTGCGTGCGGAACCCGCATTTGCTGGGGTATGCAATGATGAGGCTTACGCCAAACTGATGGATGGGGTTTATCCCATGGATTTGCCGAGAAACTTCCATGCGGAAAAAATGACGGCATTACTGAAAAACGTCTCGCTTTCTGTGAATGATTTGATTCAGGCTCAAAAGAATCCTGGCTCAGAATATCGCTTTACAACGCTAAGGCTGTCTCCTACCTTGATTAAAGCGTTGCAGTTGTCAGGAACAGACTTGTTCCAAGTTTACGAATTGTGGGGGCTAAATAAGAACAATACAAATGTCCTTTGCCCAGATAAAGCTACTGTAGTTTCTGGATCATGGCAAAACGTTCTTTCCAACGCATCTATTTTCTTGAACAGATCTGGCTTGTCCATGAAAGAATTTCAAGAAATCAAATCGCTGCCAGCATTCTCAGGCGATGGTGCAGATGTTGTCCCGATATCCAATACCCATCAGCTGGGGGATATAAACGCATTCCGCATTGTGTGTAAAGATTCAGAATTGTTTGCCCGTAAAATTTCAAGGTTTGTTCGTTTAAAACGCTTGCTGGGATGGAATATCGAGGATGTCTCGCTTGTTTTTGATTTAGATTTGAAGACCGTATTTGGTCTAGAGCAGGATTCGGTCGATAGCCTGAATCCGCAAGAGGTAAATCGTTTAAAGCTGGAAGCAATAGATCGTGTAGCTCATTTAAAGACGCTTACTTCAGCCTCTGTTCGTGAAATATTGGCTTGGTGTTCTGAAATGTCCCAAGAGCATTTCTCAGAAGTCTTTCCTAACGATAGTGATTCCATCGAAAATGAAAGTGCTGACGATATTCAATGTAGGCTGCTTGAAACGGCTTCTGTCTCCTTAGGTATAAATCAGGACGATTTGCAGTATGCTTTAGAATTGGACAAGTCGTCTTTCTCCGCCAATGATTTCGTTAAAAATCTAAAGATGCTGTATCGAATTTCCACGTTTGCAAAACGGCTGGGAATTTCTGTGCAAAAGTACGAGTTGTTGAGAATTCTGCTGAAAGAAGAACCTGCTAAAAACTGGAATTTGAAAAATTGTATAAGATCTTGGACGAGAATCAAGGACATTCTGAATTCTCCTTTGGATGAAGACAGCCTTGTTTACTTGGCTTTGCCGCTTTCTCCGTCCGATGTGAACAAGTCGAAGTTGTTTGTTGAATCTTTGAAGGTGTCTTTAGAGAATCTTTGGAAAACCTCCAAATCTGAAAAGTTGGAAGAAATCGAGAATAACTTCCCTGATATGGTGAAAACACCGGAATCCAGGGCGGCTTTCTATAAATGGGTTGAACAGAATATAAACGACTTTGCCAATTCGCAGAATTTGCCACCTTTGAACGATATACAGGTGCTTTGCCAAAAAGAAAGTCTTGCTGTTGGTGATTTAGATACTATAAAGACTTCGCTGCTCGGCATTTTAGGCAATAGTTATAATGCCAAAATTGCTGATTTGTTTACGGAGGAAAGCTTAAATGACAATGTATGGGCTAAGGAGATAATCCATATTCTTGCATATGCCGAATCAGCCAAGAATGAAGTCTTAGAAAAACTGACATCTGAGTTCGGCTTAGAACGTGAGGTTTGCAAAAAATTCTTATATGAATGTCTTGGGAGTGTCAGAGAAGCGTCTTCAGAAACGGCGTTGTTTGATTGGCTTGGCATTTCCGAGTTTGACAACGATTCTAAGCTTGGTGAATTTGCGTACGCGCTGTTGGCTAAATCAGCTCTAATATACAGTTATACAAAGATGACTGATTTTAGTGGAATGGGACTGGAAGGTCTGTATCATTCGTTCCCGTTGAATGCCATTGGATGTATGGATGAAGATGATTGGACTTGGGAGAAATATCCGGCTAGAGAACAGTTGCTTGATGGCGTAAGTCCTTTGCCCTCTGCTCTTGATAAGCTGAACTTCTATTTTGTCATTTCCAAATACTTTGGTTCTTCTTGGATTTATGATAAATTATCATCTGACGATTTGTCGATCGACTTCCTTATGGAAAAATGGAATGTAAACGAAAGACAGCTGAAGGAAATTTTGGGTACTGATGTTGATGAAGAAATATCGGTGCCCAGCTTGTCTGATACAGAAGCCTGGATGCAACTTTGCAAGTATTGGACGGTTTACAAGAAAGCCCCTATAGACATGGAAACGTTGCAAATTTTGGTTGCAGACGATTTGCTTGTGTCAAATAGCATTGGAGAATATTGTAACGCAGTTGAAAAATTAAATGAATCTTTAAAAAGCAAACGTTCTCCAAGTGATTGGCATGCTTTTATTACTCCGGTAAGCGATGCTTTGCGTAAGTCTAGAAGGGACGCTCTCGTAAGCTATATTTGTTTCCGTTCGCAAAATGATGATAAACATTTTCCACAAAAATTCTTTGACTCTAACGACATCTATTCTTACTACTTGATAGATGTGGAAATGGAACCTGAAATGAGCGTCTCAAGAACGAGGCAGGCTCTGAACTCGATTCAGCAGTTTGTAAGCCGAGTTGAATTGGGACTTGAAGGCTCCTTTATCCTAAATGATGAACAACGCCGAAATTGGGAGTGGATGCGCAATTATCGCGTATGGGAAGCGAACCGCAAGGTGTTCCTTTATGCTGAGAACTGGATTGAATCAGACTTGAGAGACGACAAGAGTCCATTCTTCAAGGAGCTTGAAGATGAAATTCGGCAGGTAGGGGATGATCCCAAGGCTATGCATACAGCGCTTGGCAACTACCTCGAAAAAATGTATGAAACGTCTGGCGTAGAAATCCTTGGCGCATGCAAAGAGGACGGTGGCGGCGACGGCATTCTCTATACGCTGCATGTAATCGGTAGGACGAGGGGAGAACCTCACCATTTCTACATTCGCAAATATAAGGCGAAGGCTCTTTATTCTGGTGAATGGGAGCCTTGGGAATCGTTGGATTTGGATATCAAGGCCGAAGTCGTTCTTCCTGTACTAATGAATCAAAGGCTGTATGTAGTGTGGCCGACGTTCATTATCAGCAAGAAAGAGAATGGTGCGGAATCTTCAGGCTCCATGGACGTTATCAATCAGGTCGAGATACGTTTGAACTGGTCTTACTTCAATGGCAGCAAGTGGAGTTCGGTAAAAACTACTAAGAACGCTCTTTTTGATTTTTATGCACGCGAAAGGGACATTTTCTTAGAGGATGGCGAAAAAATTGATTACCGCTATCATTTCCAAGTGGAATCAGGTTCTTCGGAATATGTGCAAGTCAATGTATTCCGCTCGTATTTTGAAGATATCTCGAAAGAAATCAAGACTCCTGTCGAAGTCGTTGATGGCACAACTCTAGAAAAAACGAAAATTGAGGTCGTTCGCGACAAGAATAGGCAGTATATTCAAGAAACAGGCTCCATTCAAATATGGGTCGATGGAAGGGATAGTGCGTATCCCGCTTCATCAGTGACATCAAGGGATGTAAGCGAGTTCCCTCCGGGAAAATGCTATCTCGAAAGAAATTGCTGGGTCGAAAGGGATAAGCATGTTTGCGGATATGACGGGCTATCCTTCTCGGTGGGTTCTCAAATTTTGCAGAATACGCCCGGACTCTTCCGAGTGTTGCCAATTAATTTTGCGTTCTATACAGGGGAAGATTTGCCCTTCTTCTATATGGACAGCCAGCATTCTTTCTTGGTTCACAAGGTTCCTGGCGATAATTCGACTGAGTATCAGTTCGATTTGATTTCCCATCCTTTAGTTGCTGAGTTTTACAAGCGTTACCGCGATGGCGGGGATGAACAGCTTTTCAAGAGAGAGACGCAGGCTTTGCCGGTTTCTGATAGCTATTACTACTCGTATTCGTATTACAACTATTACTTCAGCGTCTATCTAGGCTACTATATTGCGGGTGACTGGGAAGCTTGGGATTTAGGGCAGTCGTTGTTCTCTCTTAATTACAAGCCGTCGGCGAAGATGATTGCTCGTCCTTATCCTGTTCCGATGATTGATTTCTCGTTTGGAACTTCCAACGCTATTTACAACTGGGAACTGTTCTTCCATGTCCCTATGCTTTTGGCCGAGAAAATGTTCCAAGAGCAGAACTACGAAGAGGCGCTGAAGTGGTATAGGATGGTTTTCGATCCTAGACTGGATTTGAGCGAATACGAAATAACGAGAAGGTGGTCAAGAAGCTTGCCCAAGGGCTCAAGGTTCTGGAGATTCTTGCCGTTCTTTGCCAACAGGAATGCAAACGACTCTATTTTGGAGACGATTAGCAAGCCTACAAAATACGATTTGCTTCCGAATGTAATTACGCTCCAAAGCCTTGTTGACAAGTGGAAAAGGGATCCTTTCAATCCGCACCTGATTGCTCGTTACCGCATGGCCGCTTATCAAAAATTTGTAGTCATGAAGTATTTGGATAACCTGATTGCATGGGCCGACGAATTGTTTACGCAGGATACGATGGAAAGCGTTAACGAAGCTATTCAGTTGTATGTTCTTGCGGCAGAAGTTCTTGGACCTCGAAATATAGAGGCCTCTGATTGCTGGGTTCCTAATGCGATGACTGTGGATTCTTTCCTTAAGGAGAAAAAGGGCGCGATTGCGAATGTTTACGCAAGCATCGAGGATTCGCTGGTTACGACCAGAATTGCGGAACGCAATACTAAACAAAGCAAGCCCAGCGACAAGGGCTGTACATTGACGAACGTGTTCTCGTCTGTGTTCTATTTCAGCATTCCGAGGAATGACAAGCTTCTCGGGTACTGGGATACTGTTGCCGATAGGCTTTACAAGATTCGCAATAGTTTGAATATCGATGGCGTAAAAAGGACTTTGGCACTTTATGAGCCGCCTATTGACCCAGCTTTGCTTGTAAGGGCTCGTGCCGCAGGAGTTTCCATTGCAGACGCGTTGTCCGAAAGCTCAGCCCCTCTTCCGTTGTATAGATTTCAAGTGATGCTGCAGAAGGCTCTTGATGTGACACATGAACTACAGTCCCTTTCGGGAGTGTTCCTTTCAGCTTTGGAAAAGAACGATTCTGAGGCTCTTTCGCTAATGCGGACTCGTCATGAGCAGGAAATATTGGCTCTGTCTAGAGAGTTGAAGGATTTTCAGGTGAAAGATCTTTCGACTCAGTTGGAATCTCTTGAAATAAATAAGAAAGCGACTGAAATCCGGTACGAATTCTATAGGGACATCAAGAAAATTTCTGATAAGGAAAAAGAGGCTTTGGCTTTGCAAGACAAGGCGACACGTTCCGATAAGATTGCATTGGGATTGAACGTTTCTGCTTCAGCCATGTCGGCTATTCCAGATTTAAATGTTGGCGGCCTCATAAATATGTGGGGTGGCCCCGAACTTTCTTCGAATATTACAGGCGGATCAAAAATTTCCTCGGCATTGAGCCATACGGCGTCTTCGTTGCAGATTGCTGCTGGAATCATTCGAAGTCAGGCGAATCAGATTCAGACTATGGCCGGATATGAACGCCGCTATGAAGAATGGAAGCTTCAAGAAAAACTGGCTGAAAAGGAAATCGCAAACCTCGAAAAGCAGATTGTCGCCTTGAATATTAGAATTGACATGGCCGAAAAGGAAATTGCGAATTTGGAACGCCAAATCGAGCAAATGGATGAAATCTATGAGTTCATGACGGAGCGGTTTACCAATCAGGATCTCTATTCATGGATGGTAACTCAGCTAGGCCAGCTTCATTCGTCATTCTTTAAAATGGCCCTTAAGCTTGCGAAACGTGCGGAATCGTGCTATCGGTTTGAACTGGGACTGAAAGATAATGAAACGGATTTCATCAAGAACGACTACTGGGATGGACTCCGCAAGGGACTTCTCGCTGGAGACCGCTTGCTGTTTGCTTTAAGAACCATGGAATCCTCGTATCTGGAGAAGAACAAGCGTGAACTGGAGATTACCCGTGCTGTGCCTCTTTCCTTGATCGATGCGGAAGCTTTGATTAAGCTTCAAACAGAGGGGGTATGCGATTTCCATATTCCAGAGACTCTCTTCGATTTGGATTTCGCTGGACAGACTTTCCGTCGTATTCGTGGAGTCCAAATGGAAATCCATTGCAACGCGTCCGTCGGGATGGGGGTCAATGCCAAGCTGAGCATGACAAGCAATAGAATACGTGTAAAGCCTATAGCGGCAAGTTATAGCGATTCTGAAGATTATTTGCCTAGCCGTATAGGGATTACGACGATTGCGACAAGCCAAGCAGAAGCCTATGCGGGGGTGTTTAATTTCGATTTCCGTGACGAACGGTATTTGCCTTTTGAAGGCGCTGGAGTTGACTCGTCTTGGAGACTGGAATTGCCTAAAGAATTCAGGCAGTTTGAGTATGAATCCATTTCAGATGTGGTATTGCGTATCAGCTATACTGCAAGAAATGGTGCAGCTGAGAATGTGAAACAAAATATTATTAATGACTGGGGGACTAAAAAGTCTGCCATTCGTCTTAGTGCTATTGATTCTGGAGCGTTGGAGCGGCTGCAAAATGGCGAAACGATTTCTATAAAGTTCATGAAAAGTCATTTCCCTGCCATTGCAAGAGTTGAAGGCCTTCTTAATGGTCTAGAGGTCTATTGTCGCTTCAAGGAAGGTTGCTCTGCAGCAAAGATGACCATATCGTCAAATGAAGTTCAAATTAGCAACGGTGTGATTGGCGATTCGGAAGGACCCTTTACATTGTGGGGTGGCGACGCTTGTAGCGTCGCTTCAGGATATAACATTTCCATCACACCGGATGATGATACTACCCTAACAGGCGTTGAAGACTTGATTTTTGTTCATGAGTACACGCTTGGAAAAATCATTTAAAAGGAGGGCCAATAATGGAAAAAAAGATACTTTTTTGGCCAGATGTCTATAAAGAACAAGGTCACTGGCTTCCGACATTTGTCTGGGCTAAAGAACTTCTTCAAAGCAGAGAAGAATGTTCTTACACAGTCTCTTATATGGGAATTCCGGACTGCAAATCTCTTGTCGAGTGGTTTGATAAATCAATTAATTATTATGAAATTTTTAAAGATCTATATCCGTTAGGATATACGGATCAAAGTCACACAACCCCTGAGGGACGTTGGAAACCGGAACATGTATTGCGGATAATAAATGGAGAGCTGGACGATATCTTTTCAGAAGAGAATAAACCCGATGTTCTTGTTTCAGGGTATTTCACGTCTTTGGAAAGCTTGATAATCCATCGCAAATACAATGTAAAAGTTATCATTTCTACGACATATTTGCGACATCCCGAAAACGACCCTGCTATGCGGGCTGTTCAAAATTTGACGGCGTATTCGGATGCAATGAAAAAAAGAATCCTCATGTTTAAACAGGAAAAATATTCTTGGCACCCACTTGTTTTGAGGCGAGAAATACCTATTGATGATTTCGTGAAACCGCTAACAACGTTTCATGAATTGATTCCTTGTCCGAGGGAATTTGACTATCCGCATTATGAGCATGGTTCGTTAGTTCATTATGTTGAACCATGTATGACCCCTCTTTTGAATGACGAAACTAACGATAATAATATTAGCCTAAACAATCAGGCCAATGATGATAATCTAAATGAGGAAAATCAGGCTAATGAAGTAAGTATTTTCTGGAATAGTTTTTTGAGCGATAAAAAACAAAATATTATTTTTGCAACGGCTGGTTCGCAAATTCTTGATTATGGCAAAAAAGCGGAACACATGTTTGATGAACTTATACGGATGATGGATGCACCGCAAATGAAAAATTACCATCTGCTCCTTTCTGTTGGAGAAAAGTTGTTGCGTACAAGAGATTGGGAAAAAGTAGAAAAAAAGAATGTGACTGTGAAAGGCTGGGTTCCTCAACGTTTAATATTGTCTTCTAAAAAAGTTCATTGCGCGTTTATACACGGTGGCTTGGCGACAATCAAGGAATGTATTTATTTCGGAGTTCCGTTTGTCATAGCCCCCATGGGAAAAGACCAGCTGGATAACGCTCTCCGTTTGCGAGAAAATGGGATAGACAACATGGTTGATGTTGATGCAAGCGTTGCTGATTGTTACTTGTATAGTATAAACAAGGTGAGGACTGATTTTCGCATAAAGAATAATTTGAAAAAACTGAGACAAATTTTCAAAGCGTCCGAGATCAAACATGAAGGCGTAAGCATAATCAAGTTTGTGGCAAATTCTACAACCTAGTAAGGCGTTATATAGTGTATGGCGGAACAGCAGAAAGGTAGCGAGTCGAAGGAAGGCCAGGACAAGTCTTGGCTCCTTAGCGGTCCCGTGCTCAGCACGGGGCGTGGTGGTGGTGCTTTGCGTGGAACGAAGGGCGAGTTTAATTGCGACGCCCATACTGGAAGTGCGAAGCTGTCCATACCTTTGCCATTTACTCCCGACAGGGAAGGGGCTATTCCGCCTGTGTCGTTGTCCTACGATTCCGGGAACGGGAACGGAGCGTTTGGCCTTGGCTGGCTCCTGAACAGTCCGCGCATAGAACGTTCCACCTCGCGTAGGCTCCCGTTGTACATGGATTCCGAGGACTCGGACGTGTTCACGCTTTCGGGTGCGGATCTGGTCTGCATTGCCGAGGAACAACGCGGCACGACAAAAGTACGCCATTACCGCCTGCAGTCCGAATCGCAGTTCTCCCGCATCGAATTCAGGAAGGAATCAAGCGGTGAAACAAGCTTCTGCGTTTTCGGTTCCGACGGGAGCCAGTCCACATATGGCGACTCTGCGGAATCGCGCATCGAAGACCCGCAATATCCCGGACATGTGTTTGCCTACCTGATCAGTCGCAGCGAGGATGCGCTCGGCAATGTCGTGCGCTACCGCTATTGCGCGGACGGCGCGAACCGCCATCTGCTGCAGGTGCTCTACGGGAACAGGGTTTCCCGAACTACAAGCACGTCGCCAGACGATTTCCATCTCGGTCTCGTGTTTGCTTATGCGGGACGTAACGATGTCTATGTGAACCGCAAGCCCGGATTCGAGGTACGTTGCGGTCTCAGGTGCGAATCTGCTACGCTCTATCACGGCTTCGGCTCTGCTTCACTCTTTTCCGACGAAAATAAGGTCCGGTCGCTTTCTTTCCAGTACACTGCTGGATGCGGCGGGGTCTCGCTATTGGAACGTGTCGTGGAGAGCGGGCATCGTGTGCTTGCAGATGGTTCTTCCGCTTCGGAAAGTTTGCCCCCCATGTCGTTCTCGTATTTCCCATTCGTACTCGGCAAGGAATGGTGCGAATTCGACCGCAAGTCCGTAGGCGATGTTCCCGGCGGCTTCACGTCGGCCGAATGGATCGACCTCTACGGCGAGGGCATCGCCGGTCTGCTCATGGACTGTGGCGGCAAGTGGTACTACAAGCACAACCTTGGGAGTGGTCGCTTGTCTTCGGCTTCGGAAGTGGGTGACAGGCCCGTACCGGGTGCCGCATCGGGCCTTGTGGATATCGAAGGCAATGGCGTCATGGCGATGGTCGAGAACAAGGGCGCGAATGCCGGCGCTTCTTCTTTGGACGAGTCCGGGAAGTTTGGACTGCGAAAGAAGTTCGGTAGTGTTCCGTGGATTGACTGGGAACGTCCAAACATAAAGTTCATGGATCTTGACGGCGACGGACGCAGCGAAATCGTCGTTGCCGAAAATGACAGGATACGCGTGTATCTCTCCGGCGGCATGAAGGGATACGGGGAAGCTGTCTATAGGTACTTTACCGATCCGGGCGAGAAACCGGTGCTCATTTCGCAATCCCCGGACGAGGCTTTGTTTGCCGCGGACATGACTGGCGATGGTCTCGCCGACCTCGTGCGCGTTCGCTTTTCGGATGTTTGCTACTGGCCGAACTTTGGCCACGGACACTTTGGCTCTGCAATTTATATGGATAACGCGCCCGTCTTGGGCGGTTACAAGAATTTCAATCCCGCAAACCTGACCATTGCGGACATCGATGGTTCCGGGACCACGGATTTGCTCTACCGCGACGGCGACAGGTTGTCTATCTACCGGAACTGTCTCGGGATGTCGTTCGAGCTTGTAGATACGATTGTACTTCCCGGCAAGGGTGGGACCGTGAAGTCGGCGGACGTCCTCGGGACCGGGCATTCGACCGTCGTTTTCGGCTCCCCGCTGTTTGTCGATTCGTCCGCTTCGCCGCGTTACCTGCCGCTGCAGGGCGGTGGCCGGACCAACGTCATGTCCGGCTATACGAACGGGACCGGAGCCCAAGTTGAAATTGAATACACTCCGAGCACGGCCTACTACCTCAAGGACAAGCTATCCGGGAAACCGTGGACTACGAAATTGCCCTATGTGGTCCAGTGCGTCTCTAAGGTCGTGTCGAAGGACCTTGTCACGGGTTGGGACAGGACTGAGACCTACGCTTACCGCGACGGTTACCATGACCCGGACTTCAGGGAGTTCAGGGGCTTCGGCTCCGTAGTGCTGCGCGAGCACGAGTGCGGCATCGACCCGGATACCGACCAGGATATACGCGAGACAAGGAGCGAATTCTACTTAGGACGGTCATCTGAGAAACCTGCGCTGGATTGCGCTCAAGCGATGACTACCCGCCAGTGGCAGGAAGGCTGCCGCTCGTTCCAGGGGATGCCGAAAAGCCGCAAAGTCCTTTCCGTCAACAGGGACGGGACGGAAATCAAGGAATTTTCCACGACATCGTGGACCTAC
>JAEEGG010015379.1_pt1 | contig 16065 bp, 16 predicted proteins | sample 9134161 | NCBI WGS metagenome assembly JAEEGG01 (sample SAMN16246543, study PRJNA631951) | gut metagenome | biome: gut microbiome; feature: rumen; material: CR-attached | host: Bos | place: Iran: Karaj | collected 2018-10
GGATGCCGATAATCTTGTTCTGTCTTCCTCCCAGCAGCACGAAGGAATTCACGTCGGCAAAGCGAATCTCATATTGCTTCCATCCACCATTGTAAATGATGCCTTCATCTGTGATGGTCAGGAACGGACGTCCTGTCAGCCTTTCTTTTAAGGCCCAATAGATCAAGGCCAGACCGCCCAAGCCAAAGAAAACGATGCCTGTATAGCCAATAATCATGTTGCCTGCCTTGGGGCTGCGAAGTATCAAGATTATCATGACAGCAAATGCCAGGCCGCCGATGCCCATGAGGAGCATCCGCCAGAGAGAGTGATATATTTTGATTTCTTCCATGATGTTCTTTTTTCTTTATAACAGCGAATAGCCCCGCCAATGTGCCGGTCTAGCATATAAAATCCCGAAAACGCCAAGCTTTTGCCTCGGGATTTAAGACTATCTGAGCCATCTTTTTCTTGTCTTTATCGTTTACGTCGGCAAATGTAAGCATTTTATTTGGAATTACGCGCGGTGACGACGTTAAACTTATGAAAAGCGGGCGAAGATGTTGCATTTTCCAATCTTCGCCCGCCTTTTATAGAAGCCGCTGCCTAACTATTTACTCCCCTCGCCCTTTGGAGAAAGGCGGGTAGACGCGTCAGCGGGAATGGGGTAGGGGGTTGAGGCTTCTTATCCACTTCTCCACCTTCGCCTTCTCCGACCTCACCTCATGCCCATAGATGCTGAAGCCCTTCTGCACGTTGGCACCGGGGAAGGCAGCCTTCACGTCCTCCACGCAGTTGGCCAGTCCGCTGCCCTCGTGAGTGGTGAAGGGGATGACGGTCTTGCCCTTCAGGTCGCCCTCGTGCTTCTTGAAGAAGGTGAACATCACCTGCGGATAGGTGCCCCACCATACGGGTCCGCCGATGAACACGGTGTCGTAGCCGCTCAGGTCTACGTCGCCCTCATATTCGGGCAGCTCGCCGTTGTTGGCCTCTTCCTGTGCCAGTTTGATGAGTGGGTTATAGGCCATGCCGTCGTATTTGTGGGTGACGATTTCAAACTGCTCCGCACCCGTCAGCTCTGTGATGTAGTCGGCCACAATCTTCGTGTTGCCCACCTCGATGTTCCCTACTGCGTAGTTGTCTCCCGCATGCGAGAAGAACACTACAATTGCCTTGGAATCCTTGTTCATAACTTTCTCCTGTTTAGCGCCGCCGCTGCATGCTGTGGATACGATCAGACCGATGGCGGCTGTGATGATACTCTTGATGTTCATATTGAAGTTTGTTTTATCCTAACTGATATTCTCCTGTGCGGATGCTGGCGATGACGCCGCCGTCGATGAGCAGGTCGGTGCCGGTGATGAACTTGGCGTGCTCACCCAGCAGGAAGGCTGCTGCATCGGCTATCTCGTCGCTTGTTGCCACGCGCTGGGCGGCAGAGGCGTCAATCATGCGCTGGTAACCCTCGCCGTTGGCGTTGAACTCGTCGTAAGCTAACGGAGTGACGATGATGCCCGGGCTGATGGTGTTGATGCGCGCACGACGCTTGCGCCACGTGGTGGCCGCTGCCCGCTGGGCCTGCAAGTGGTTCATGCGCTTGGCTATCATGTAGGCAAAGCCGCTGTTCTGCATGGCTACCTCCTGAATGAACTTCACCTCTTTCAGTCCCTCGGTCGGCGTGTTCACCAACTGCAGCTCGATGTCGTTGGGGATGGGGTACATATAGGCTGCCTGACTCGAGATGATGAGTCCTGCGCCGCCCTCGGCCATCACCTCGCCGAAGGCATCTACGGCATAGCCCGTGCCCACCATGTCGAGGTCTACGATGTGCTCCGGCTTGGCCTGATTGGGCGATGCCCCAGCCGTATCGATGAAGTACATCACGGGGCCGAGTTCTGCTGCCTTCCGGGCAAATGCTTCCACGCTCTCCTTTTGCAAGGCGTTCACCTGAATGGTCTCCACATCATAGCCCGAGCGGCGGAAGTCCTCACCCACGCGCTCCAGCGCCTTTTCGCTGATGTCGCCCAGCAGAATCTTCTTGCCTGCACCAATACGGCGCACAATGGCTGTTCCCATACTACCGGCACCCAAGAGTGCCACCACTTCCTTCTTCTCGTTTCTGTCGAAAATCATCATGTTATTTACTGTTTTACAATTTTCAAATTACTATTTATTTCTTTTTTTTGCTATCTACCCCCCTCGCCCTTTGGAGAAAGGCGGGTAGGCGCTTCAGCGGGAATGGGGCAGGGGTTGAGGCTTCTTATCATTTTTGCAGGATTACCGCCCACGATGGTGTTGGGGGCTACGTCCTTGGTAACAACTGCGCCAGCCGCCACAACGGCATTTTCGCCGATGGTCACGCCCGGCAATATGATAGCTCCCACGCCAATCCAAGCGTTACGACCGATGTGTACGGGCTTGCAGCGCAGCACCATGCGGTTCTCGAAGTCGTGGTTGTCGGTGACGATGCGCACGTTCGGCCCAATCATCACCCCGTCGTCGATGGTGATGCCGCCAGCCGCCATGCAGGTCAGCGAGTGGTTGACGAACACGTCCTTACCCACCTTCATCTGGCAGGCAAAGTCAATCTGCAGCGGAGGCATCAGGTAGCTCGTTGCGTCCAATTCGCCACCAAACAGTTCCTCCTCCAGCGGGCGAATCTGCTCTGGCACAGGAGCCGTGGTGTTGATCTTGAAACAGATGTTGGCACAGTCGGTCATGTGACGGATGGCCGCTGCATACTCGGGCGTTGCCATATCGACATCAGCCCCTGAACGTAATTGCTCGAAAATAGTCATATCCTTACTCGTTTTACTTTTGATGGTGCAAAGGTACGGCGTTTTTCTGACACTTTGGTTGCACAAATTGCGCCATCATTTTCACTTTTTGCTGAAATCGTTTGTCTGTATCATAAATAATGCGTATCTTCGCAGCCAAAAGACAAAGATATGAACGTCGATTTCCTATATTCCACAGATTTCTACGGGATGAACGCACGTGAACTGAGCCACACCTGCATGCACCTGCTCTGCACGGCTGGCGAGGGCAGTTTCGTGTTCAACGAGCGGTGCTACCACATCGTGAAGAACGACCTGGTGGTGATTCCCATGCCCCACAAGGTGAAGAACCTGGCCGCCCATGCCGACCTGCAGGTGGAGTGGTTTGCGGCTGACTATAAGTTCCTGCAGAGTCTGCTGCCATCGAACAACTACAGCATCGGGGGCAGCATTTCGCTGAACCACGATCCTGTCATCAAGCTCTCCGACGAGCAGGCACGGTATCTGCTGGATGACTTTCATCGTTTGTGTGACCGTATGTACAACCGCCATCAGCAGTTCTACCGCGAACTGATGGGCAGTCTGTGCCTGACGATGATGTACGACATCTTCGAGGCCCATGCCCAGCGCGATGCCACTGAGAATCATACCGACCGTGCGGGCTACATCGTGAAACAGCTGATGGCCCTGCTCGCCACCGGCATCAGTCAGACCGAGCGCGAAGTGCGCTACTATGCCGAGCGGCTCAACGTCTCGCCCAAGTACCTCTCTGAGACCGTGCGCCGCATGACGGGCCACAGCGTCACGTCCTACATCGACCGCCACACCATCCCCATACTGAAAGACTACCTGGGCGATGAACGCCTGTCGCTCACCCAGATAGCCGACCGCATGAACTTCGCCACCCTCTCTTATTTCAGCCGCTACTGCACCAAGCACCTCGGTCAGTCGCCTAGCGAGTACCGCCAGAGCCTGCAGCCAAAGAGCGCGTTCGAGCGAGAGGAGGCCTGAACTCAATAATCCTATAGGTCGTGTTTGTGTAGACCTCCGTCAAAGTAAGAATCAATAGCTGATTTGTCTTTCTCAAGCTGAAACAGGTGGCCTATACGCGCGCGCGTGAGCGATTTTTGGCGCTACAAGCGCTACTTTCATGTCTAACCTTCTGGGCTGCAAACCGTTGTCTGTAGCTACAGCACTCTTTTTGGAGCTACTATTGTAGCTACAGCCCTCGCCGGCGTTAGTATTCTCTAAAACGGCGGCAGTATTTTCCAAAATAGCGTTCGTATTTTTCCAAACGGCGGCAGTATTTTTCCAAACGGCGGCAGTATTTTTCCAAACGGCGTTCGTATTTTCTACTCATCGCTTCTCACTCCCTGTAGCTACAATTGTAGCTCCAAAAAGAAGGGTGTGGCTACCAACAACGGCTTGTTAATCAGTTTGTTTACTTCCAAAGTAGCTCGTGTAGCGCGTTTTTTCTATCGCATTACGCGCACGCGCGTAAGAGGTAAGGTCGGGTGAGCGGCATACATGCCGCGCCTAAGCGCGCGCTTTGCGCGCACGCGCGTAAAAGGGAAGCAGGGAGTCCCATTTGACGTGCCCCCAAACACATGCGTTTCCGTTTGTTGTCAATCCTCCACCCACCGTAGGGGCAGGCCCTCCGTCAGGAAAAGAAGTGCAACGAATGCTCAGTATGGGAATAACGGCTGGAAACGACGAGAAAGCTGCGGACGAAGAAAGTGCTGTGATGCAGGTTGACCATACTGAGGCGGAAGTAGCCCTTTTTCATAAACTATCCTAAATAATGAGGGTGAGTTTGCAAATAATCAAACGAAAATGACTACCTTTGTCAGCTGTTTGAATAAGGCTTAGCATGATTGACCAGATGATGAAGTTCGACAAGTCTTTCGTAGCGCAGAAGGGCTACGAGAAGTATTCTGCGGACAGGTATCTCATCATTGGTTCTGAGACAGACGAATAGGAGGAGATAGATTGCTATGAACATAGAAGAGTATCTGGAAAGGCCCTATTGGGTGATAGACATCTTTCCCAAGCAGGTGCCGGCCGACAGCAGCGGACAATATTTCCGTGTTGAGGAATACTATCTGGAGCATCCTCAGATGGTAGCCATCTACAGGAAGTTTACCAACATCCTGCTGAAGCTGAACTGCTTCGAAGACCTCGAAGTCAGTCTGGGCGGAGAGGAGTGGACGACGAATCCTGCCCCCAAGGCCATTGAGGCCATGCTCACGGATTGTCTTGCTGCCAAGAGCATGCTCTACATCATGCTGAAACCGGCCGATGCGATGATTGTCATCAGTGGCGATGATACCTATATGACCGTCTACAACCCATTGGAGGAAACGCTAGACCTGCTGGGCGCTTTGGCCTCCTCTGAGGGATTGTTCATTTGGAAACCAAAGACATGACTTGCAGGAGCGGAGGAGTAAGGAGTAAAGTAGGAAATAATAGCCATTCGTGTGCAGAATAACTATAGAAAAGAAACGATATGAAAGTAATAGACGAACAGTTGATGAGCAGATTGGCCGAAGAAGCCAAGAAGTCGCCAAGGCTGAGGACGAACTACAACTTCCACGAGAGCCTTCAGGACAAGTGCCACCGGTTTCTCAACGCTTTGGAGCCTGGCACGTTTATCCCCGTGCATCACCATCCCGACAAGGACGAGACCTTTGTGATTCTGAAGGGGAAAGTGAGAGTGACCACCTACAACGACGAGGGCTGGGTTGTGGAGTCCTTTGTCATCAGTCAGGAGAGCGGCCGCTATGGTGTGGACATTCCCATGAACGTCTGGCACGGGCTGGAGTGCCTGGAGCCGAGCGTCTTGCTGGAGTGCAAGGCGGGACCATTCGTTGAGCATGAGGTGGATGGCATTCTGGAAACGAAGCCCACGAAGGACATTTACCTTGCGGGAGGCTGCTTCTGGGGAACGGAGCACTACTTCAAGCAGATGGAGGGTGTGGCCATCACGGAAGTGGGATTCGCCAACGGACATACCGTGAGCCCGACGTATAAGGAGGTATATACCGACCAGACTGGCTTTGCAGAGACGGTCTTCGTGCGGTTCTATCCCGACGTGGTCAGTCTTGAATTCCTGCTGCAGATGTTCTTCAAGGCCATCGACCCTACCAGTCTCAACAAGCAGGGGCACGATGAGGGCACGCGCTATCGCACGGGCGTCTACTACACAGACCCTGCCGACTTGCCTGTCATCGAGAAGGTGTTTGCCGAAGAGCAGAAACACTATGACCAGCCTTTGGCCGTGGAGAAACTGCCCTTGCAGAATTTCTATACGGCAGAAGAATACCACCAGGACTATCTCGACAAGCATCCTGACGGCTATTGCCATCTGCCCCTGTCGCTGTTTGAGTTTGCAAGGAAAGCTTCGCTCAAAGCAATAATATAGCAGTTGCCCCGGGACGTCTCCGGCGGTAGCCGCTCCCCTCCCCTACACAGGGGAGGGGCAGGGGTGGGGTCTGTAACTTTTCCCCGGAGTTCGATTAGCCGATGAAAGATTCGCTGAAAGTTAGTTAGAGACCCCACCCCTACCCCTCCCCTTGAGGGGAGGGGAGTGCCATGCGGAAAAGTAAATTTAGATCAACTGCTATATTGTTGCCTCGCTCAAAGCTAAAGACGGTACGACGTTTACTTGAACTCCTTCGGCGTCATGCCGGTGAGGCGCCGGAAGTATTTTGAGAAGAATGAGGGGTTGGCAAAGTGCATCTCCTCGGCAATCTGCGCCGCCGGCTTGTCTGTGTGGCGCAGTTCCGCTTTGATGCGGTTGATGAGGGCGCGGTCTATCCATTCTTTGGCTGTGGTGCCGCTGGCTTGGCGGACGACGGTGGTCAGGTAGCGCTCGGTGAGGCACATGCGCTCGGCATAGTAGCCAATGTGATGGTGCTCGGCACAGTGCTGGGTGACCAGTTGTATGAAGCGGTCGAAGATGGTCTGTTCTCGTGAACGGCAGCTCGCCAGCTGGTCATACTGCAGATGGAACAGACGGTCGTAGTGGTGCATCAGGGCTGCCACGAGCGCCGTGACGGTAGGACGGTGATAGTTGTTGTCGGCATGAACCGCGTGCCAGATGGTGTCCAGAATATGGCGGGCGGTGCTGATGTCGCCCTCGCTGGCGGGCAACTGGAAGTCGCGCACCTGCCCATTGAAGGCCGATGGCATCTGCCCCTGTGCAAAGAGCATGGGAAAATTGGTGAAGAGGCCAATGCCGAAGATGCGCAGGTCGGCTGACAGCTGTTTAGGGTGGATGATGGTGCCCGGGCCTATATAGACTAGTGTGCCAGCCTTCAGGTGGCGGTCTTGCAGGTTGAAGTTGATGTCGGCCTCGCCACTGACGATGATGCCCATCCGATGGTCATTGATGACGAAGGGCGGCTTTTGGCGCATCAGCAGTTTGAACACGGTGGGGTCGGCGTGAACCATCCCCAATTCGCCATTCAGGAAGATGTGGTCTCGGATTTGCGAGAGGTGGGGGGTGAGGATGTCACGCATCCGTGAGGCGTCCATCAGTTGGGGTGTCTTGTTCATAATCGTCGCAATTTGTCGGCAAAGATAATCATTTTTGGGGATATAATGCTCTGTTTTTATGTAAATCGAACAAAAAGAACATTTTTTCGTTCCATCGGATAACGCTTTACTGTGAGAATTATACTAATTTTGCACCCAGATTTCAATAGTATCATAAAGATGAGGATATTTGTTTTAGGTTTGACGATGCTGCCCATGATGGCACTTGGACAGACGCTGGAAGACTGCCAGCTGGCGGCGGAGCGAAACTATCCGCTCATACAGCAGTATGGACTTGTTGAGAAGACCACCGCGTTGACGGTGGCCAACATTCAGAAGGGGTGGCTGCCGCAAGTGTCGGCATCGGCTCAGGCTTCGTATCAGAGCGATGTGGCCTCGTGGCCCGGTGAGATGAAGACCATGATGACAGGCATGGGCATCGACATAAGAGGACTGGCGAAGGACCAGTATCGAGTGGGCATCGATGTGCAGCAGACCATTTACGACGGGGGTGTCATAGGCAGTCAGGAACGCATAGCCCGTGAACAGGGCAAGGTGCAGGCGGCCCAGAACGAAGTGAATATTTATCAGGTTCGCAAGCGTGTGAACGAGATGTATTTCGGCCTGTTGCTGATTGACGAACAGATCAAGCTGAACAGCGACCTGCAGGCATTGCTGGCAGGCAACGAGCACAAGCTGGAGTCGATGGTGAAGAACGGTACGGCGGCCGAGAGCGACCTGCTGAGTGTGAAGGCAGAGCGCCTGAATGCCGTGCAGCAGGCTACCGAGCTGGCATCGCAGAAGCAGATGCTGCAGAGGATGTTGACTGCGTTCTGTGGGATGGAGGTGAAGGAAGTGATGAAGCCAGAGATGCAGACCGCGCCGCTACCCCCGGCTTCGCCCCACCTCGGCTTAGCTCCCTCGTTGCTCCCTGCTCGCAATGGCCAGGAAGGAGGGGGAGGAACTGCACGTCCGGAGATGCGCCTTTTCGATGCTCAACTGAACCTAGCCAACGCTCAGGAGAAAGCACTCGACGCGGCGCTGATGCCGAAAGTGGGCGTGTTTGCACAAGGCTTCTATGGCTATCCTGGACTGAACATGTTCGATGACATGATGCACCACCGATGGAGCCTGAATGGAGTCGTGGGAGCCCGTCTGACGTGGAACATCGGCGCCCTCTATACCCGCAGGAACGACAAGGCTAAACTGCAGTTGAAGCGCGATATGACGGAGAACAGCCGGGAGGTGTTCCTCTTCAATAATAGTCTGGAGCAGATTCAGCAAAGCGAGAACATAGCGCGCTACCGCCAGCTGATGGCCCACGACGGGGAGATTATCTCCCTGCGACAGGCCGTGAGAAAAGCGGCAGAATCGAAGCTGGCACACGGCATCATCGACGTGAACGACCTGGTGGGTGAGATTAACCAGGAGCATGCCGCCTGTGTGCAACAGTCTGTACATGAGATTGAGATGCTGAAAGAGATTTACGACAACAAATACACGACAAATAATTAACGATATGCTACAGAAGATGATGATACTGGCAGGCGCAGCTCTGGTGATGGCCGCCTGCGGAGGAAACGAGAAGGACTATGATGCCACAGGAACGTTTGAGGCTACCGAGACGACCGTGTTTGCAGAGCAGAGCGGGGCGTTGCTGACGTTCGATGTGAACGAGGGCGACATGATAGAGGCAGCCCGCCAGGTGGGGCTTATTGACACTACACAGACATGGCTGAAGATGATGCAGACGGATGCCACCAAGGCCGTCTATCAGAGTCAGAAACCCGACATGGAGCGACAGATAGCTGCCACGCGCCAGCAGTTGACTAAGGCTCGTCAGGACGAGCAGCGCTACCGCGAACTGGTGGCCGATGGAGCTGCCCCCTCGAAAATGCTCGACGATGCCACGAGTCAGGTGAAGGTGTTGCAGAAGCAGCTGGATGCGCAGATATCATCGCTGAACACTCAGCTCTCAACACTCAACGCCCAGCTTTCTACTGCCGACGTTCAGAAGGAGCAATTACGCGACATGCTTCGAAAGTGCCACATCGTGACACCCACCAAGGGCACCGTGCTCGAGAAATATGTGGAGCGAGGCGAGTTTGTGAGTGTAGGCAAGCCGCTCTTCAAAATGGCTGACACCGAGGCCATGTTTTTGCGTGCCTACGTCACTTCAGCCCAGTTGCAGAACATCAGGATAGGCCAGCAGGTGAAGGTGTTTGCCGACTATGGCGACGGGCAGCGCAAGGCTTACGACGGCACCGTCAGCTGGATTTCCTCCCGCTCGGAGTTTACGCCGAAGACCATCCTCACCGATGACGAGCGGGCCGACTTGGTGTATGCCGTCAAGGTGGCCATCAGGAACGACGGATTCGTGAAGATTGGAATGTATGGCGAGGTGAAGCTATGAGCGCTATCGAAGTAAAGAACATCAGCAAGCGGTACGGCAAGGTGCAGGCACTCACCGATGTGTCGTTCAGCGTGGGCCAGGGTGAGGTCTTCGGACTGATAGGCCCTGATGGCGCAGGCAAGACGTCCATGTTCCGCATACTCTGTTCGCTGCTGCTGCCCGATGCGGGTACGGCGGCGGTGGATGGCTTCGATGTGGTGAGGCAGATGCACGATGTGCGTTGCAGGGTAGGGTATATGCCAGGTAAGTTCTCGCTCTATCAGGACCTCACCATCGAAGAGAACCTGAAGTTCTTTGCCACGCTCTTCGGCACTACCGTTGAGGAGGGCTACGACTCGATAAAGGCCATCTATAGTCAGATAGAGCGGTTCAAAGACCGCAGGGCTGGTGCCCTCTCAGGCGGCATGAAGCAGAAGCTGGCGCTCTCGTGTGCGCTGGTGCACCAGCCGAGTGTCCTCTTCCTCGACGAGCCCACTACGGGCGTCGACCCCGTGAGTCGCAAGGAGCTGTGGGAGATGCTGCTGATGCTGAAAGAACGGGGCATCACCATCGTGGCATCGACGCCATATCTCGACGAGGTGCGCTGCTGTGAGCGCGTGGCTTTTCTCGACCAGGGCAAAGTGCGCGGCATCGGTGCGCCCGAGGTCATCCTCGACCGCTTCAAAACCATCTTCAACCCCCCAGGCATTGCCCACGCTGTTCAGTATGTTGCTGTATCACAGCAACAAACAGAAAACGTCATCGAGGTGGAACACCTGGTAAAGGCCTTTGGAGCTTTCCGTGCCGTGGACGACATCTCGTTCACGGTGAAGAAGGGCGAGATATTCGGATTCTTAGGCGCCAACGGTGCCGGCAAGACCACCGCGATGCACATGCTGACAGGGCTGAACCAGCCCACCAGCGGCACGGGCAGGGTCGTGGGCTACGACATCCGCACCGGGTACGAGCAGATAAAGCGCCACATCGGCTACATGTCGCAACGCTTCTCGCTCTACGAGGACCTGACCGTGGCCGAGAATATCCGGCTCTTTGCCGGCATCTACGGGATGAAGAAGGAAGCGGTGAGAACGAAGATGGACGAGGTGCTGCGACGGTTGAAGTTTGAGGACCATCGCGACGACCTTGTGGGTTCGCTGCCGCTGGGCTGGAAGCAGAAGCTGGCCTTCTCGGTCTCCATATTCCACGACCCGGGCGTGGTGTTCCTCGATGAGCCTACAGGCGGGGTCGACCCCGCCACGCGCCGCCAGTTCTGGGAGCTGATTTATGAAGCTGCCGCCCGTGGCATCACCGTCTTCGTGACCACCCACTATATGGACGAGGCAGAATATTGCGACCGCATCTCTATCATGGTGGACGGCAAAATAAGCGCCCTCGGAACGCCCGATGAACTGAAACGGCGTTTCCGGCAGCCCGATATGGACCATGTGTTTACCTACCTGGCGCGGCAGGCAACCCGTTCAAGCGATTAGAACACACTATGAAACAGTTTGTAGCTTTTATCATGAAGGAGACCAGGCACATCCTGCGCGACAAGCGAACGATGCTCATACTCTTCGGCATGCCTGTGGTGATGATGCTGCTCTTCGGCTTTGCCATCACCACCGACGTGAAGAATGTGCGCACGGTGGTGGTCACGTCAGAGATGTCGCCCCGCATGCAACAGGCCGTGGAGCGGCTGGCGCAATCGGAATACTTCATCATCACCCAGACGGTGAGCACGCCGCAGGAGGCAGAACGGCTCATCCGCCGTCAGAAGGCTGACATGGGCCTCGTCCCCCGCTACGCTTCAAAGGGTGAGGGGAGCAGTAGCCTTCAGTGGCAAATCATGGTTGACGGTAGCGACCCCAATATGGCTCAGCAATGGACCACTTATGCCCAAAGCATACTGTCTCAGCCCGTCGACGGCAAACACTATTCGCTCTCCTCTCCAATAGGAATGGGGCTGGGGGTGAGGCTTCTCTACAACCCCCAGATGCGCTCCGCCTACAATTTCGTGCCAGCCATCATGGGCATGCTGCTGATGCTCATCTGCGCGATGATGACCTCGATATCCATCGTACGCGAGAAAGAGCGGGGCACGATGGAGGTGCTGCTGGTGTCGCCCGTCAAGCCCCTGATGGTCATCGTGGCCAAGGCGGTGCCCTATTTGGTGCTAGCCTTCGGCATACTGATTACTATCCTGCTCATGGCACGCTTCGTGCTGGGCGTGCCATTGGCTGGCTCGTTGTTCTGGATTCTTGCCGTGAGCACCCTCTATATCCTATTGGCGCTCTCGCTGGGTCTGCTCATCTCGAACGTGGCCAAGACGCAACTCGTGGCGCTGCTGCTCTCGGCCATGGTGCTGCTCATGCCGGTGGTGATGCTCTCAGGCATGCTCTTCCCCGTAGAGTCGATGCCGAAGGTGCTGCAATGGGTAGCCGCCGTGGTTCCGCCGCGCTATTATATCGAGGCCATGCGCAAGCTGATGATTATGGGTGTAGGCATAGGCGATGTGGCTCGCGAGGTGGCTGTGCTGGCGGCCATGACCGTGGTGCTGCTGGCTATCGCGCTGAAGAAGTTTAACGTAAGACTGAGCTAGCCGATGACACTCGCATATCTCATACGGAAAGAGTTCCTGCAGATACGCCGCAATGCGTTTCTGCCGAGGCTCATCGTCATGTTCCCCATCGTCATCATGTGCGTCATGCCGTGGGTGATGCAGATGGAGGTGAAGAACATCGTGGTGGAGGTGGTGGACATTGACCACACCGTGGAGTCGCACCGTCTGGTACAGCAGATAGCCGCCTCTGGCTATTTCATCTTCGGAGGCCAGAAGGCCAGCTATGCCGAGGCGATGAAGGACGTGGAGAAGGGCAGGGCCGACGTCATCCTCGAAATCCGCGATGGACGCTACCTCATCGCTGCCAATGCCGTCAACGGCACCAAGGGCTCTATGGGGTCAGCCTATCTCAGCCAGATAGTAGCCCCCCTCTCGCCTCCCGAAGGGGCCAAGACAGCCCCATCCTCAGCCCGCAGCGCTATAGTAGCTCCCTCGGGGGCAGTAGCGGAGGCGCTTATTCTCTACAACAAGCATCAGAACTACAAGCTCTTTATGATTCCCGCCCTTTTTGCCATCGTGATGATGCTCATGACGGGCTTTCTGCCCACGCTGAACATCGTTGGCGAGAAAGAGGCGGGCACCATCGAGCAAATCAACGTCACCCCCGTCTCCAAGTGGGCGTTCATCCTCGCCAAGCTCATACCTTACTGGCTCATAGCGCTCTTCGTCATCACCGTCAGTCTGCTGCTGGCGTGGCTCGTCTATGGCCTCACACCTGCCGGCCCCGTGTGGCTCATCTATGTGCTCGCCATGCTGCTGGCGCTGTTCTTCTCGTCGTTCGGACTCATCGTTTCCAACTACTCCGACACCATGCAGCAGGCCATGTTCGTCATGTGGTTCTTCGTGGTGAGCATCATGCTGCTCAGCGGGCTCTTCACCCCCACACGCTCCATGCCCGAGTGGGCCTACCTGACCACCTACGTCAACCCCATGCACTACTTCATCGACGCCATCCGCACCGTCTTCATCCGTGGTGGCGGGCTGCAGCAGGTGGCCCATCAGGTCATCGCATTGCTCGTGATTGGCACCCTCATGGCAGCCTGGGCTGTGCAGAGTTATAAAAAGAACAGCTGACAGGAAATGGTGATGAAGCTATCCTACAACATATTTCCCTACCTTGGGTATATGCTGAATGGCGGTCGACGCGATTGCGGTCAGGACAAACGTGATGACAGCTGTTATATCTTCTTGATGACCTTACAGGGGTTTCCTACTGCTACGGTGTTCGACGGGATATCGCCCACGACAACGGAGCCTGCTCCGATGGTGACGTTGTCGCCGATGGTGACTCCTGGGAGGATGGTCACGCTTCCGCCAATCCATACGTTATGGCCGATGCTGACAGGCTTCGCCCATTCCTCTCGTGCGTTGCGCTGAACGGGGTCGGTGCTGTGGCAGGCGGTGTAGATGCTGACATTCGGGCCGATGAAGCAGTCGTCGCCGATGGTGACGGGGGCTTCGTCGAGCACTGTGAAGCAGAAGTTGGCAAAGAAGCGCTTCCCGATGCTGATCTGCTTGCCATAGTCGCAACGAAAGGGCTGGTTGATGAGAAACTCATCGTCGGCTACACACCCCAGCAGGCCCTTCACAATCTCTTTCATCCGCCGGGTTTCAGAGGGTGGCAGGGCGTTAAACTCGTGAAGGGCTTCTCTTGTGGCCATCAGCTCTCTTGTCAGTTCCGGGTCAACGGCGGAATAGACTTCGCCTGCCAGCATCTTTTCTTTCTCTGTCATACGCTGAGTCCTCATTTTCTTGTTCGTCGGTTCCTCGCCGCCACGCAAGAGGTCATGCGCGGAAACCGTCTTGTTGTTTCGTGCCTCACTTCAATTCTAAATGGATGTCTTGCGTTCTGGGCACAAAGGTAGCTATTTTGTTTTTCTTACGCAAATATTTTGGCAACAATCTTTTTCACCTATCATTACCTGTTTTTCCTGGTAATGCTCTTTTGTTTGGGAAAAAATCCGTATCTTTGCATCGTAAATATCGAATAACGGGAGTTTAACCTGCTTTGCAAAGCACTTGTGAAAAATGATGAAAGCGATGAAAGAACGTATAGCCTTCGTAGATTACATCCGTGTAATCGCCTGCCTGCTGGTGATGGTGGTTCACGCCAGTGAGCAGTTTTATAACATGGGACCCGTATCCCAAGTCGTCAATGAGGACAATCGCCTTTGGGTTTCCGTCTACGACGGCTTCTTCGGGCGCATATCCGTGCCGCTCTTTATGATTGTCTCGGCATTCCTGCTAGTGCCGATGAAGGCAGACATGACGATGAGCCAGTTCTACCGTCGGCGTTTCCTGCGCATCCTGCCGCCCTTCGTCTGCTTCCTGGTGCTCTATGCCCTGTTGCCTGCCGCCTGGGGCGGGCTGACGTGGAGTGAGGCCATCGGGCAGCTGAAGATGGTGCCGTTCAACTTCCCGTTGTGGGGCGGTCATTTGTGGTTTATGTATCCGCTCATCAGTCTCTACCTCATCATCCCCGTGGTGTCGCCCTGGCTCGAGAAAGCCAGCGCGAAGGACGAACAGATATTCCTCGGCATTTTCGCCTTCTCCACGCTCACCCCGTGGCTTCACCGCTTCGTGTCGCCTGAGCTTTGGGGCGAATGCTTCTGGAACCATTTCTCAGCCCTGTGGTACTGCTCAGGCTACTTAGGCTATCTTGTGCTGGCTCACTACATACGTGTTCATCTGAAATGGAACAGGCAGAAGAAGCTGACCGTCGGGGCCGTCTGCTTTGCCGTAGGCGGCTTGTTTACCGCTTGGAGCTTCTGGTGGAAGGCCGTTCCGGGCGTGCAGATGGAAACGCCGACGATGGAATGGTCGTGGGAGTTCTGCACCCCCAATGTGCTGCTTGCCACCTTCGGCGCGTTCTTGCTGTTCAGCTGCATCCAGAAGGCTCCCCGCTGGATCAACGGCCTGGCCAAGCTCACCTTCGGCATGTATCTGATGCACATCTTCTTCCTGACGTTCATTGCCGAATGGGTCATTGGCGGCAACGTGGGCCACCCCATGCTGCCCGTATGGTTAGCCATTCCCGTCATCGGGCTGCTCACCTTCCTCTGTTGTGCCGTCACCACGAAGCTCATCTCGCTGATACCAGGCAGTAAATACGTGATAGGCTGACGGCTTACATCTGCCGCAAAGATAGGAGGACGTTCGGATTCGGCAAAATATAACGGAATTTACTCTGCCGATTGCTGTTATTTTTAGGCAACGATATAGCAGTTGACACTTAATCAATTATTCCGCTTGGCACTCCCCTCCCCTTGATGGGAGGGGAGTGGCTACCGCCGGAGAAGAATTCCTGTGCCAACTGCTATATCATTGCTTATTTTTAATACTTTGCGGCGGAATATGATTCGTACTACCAGCGCATGAGGCACAACAGACATAGAAAGTTCGAGCGATGGAAGGGTAGGAAAGGGGACCTACATTGTCATCTGTAGCACGAAAGAGCGCATTTGGTTGATCTCTATTGGCTCGGCAACAGATGTGATTTCAGCATGCTGATGGTCTCGTTCTTCGCCTCGATGGTTTCTTCCTTCGAGCGGAGGAGGGCTCGCAAGTGCTCTATTTCCTTGCCGAGCTGTTCGTTCTCCATGAGAAGCTTGTTGTCGCGGTCGGCATGGAGCGGGGCCGTGGCGCTGCCCTGTCGCAGGGCATCGAGCGGGATGTTGAAGAAGTCGGCCAGCGTCTCCAGCTTTGAGAGGCTGATGTCTTTCGTGCGGCGGAAATAGGCCATCGTCTGCTTGCTCTGCTTG
>JAEEGG010015382.1_pt1 | contig 16065 bp, 16 predicted proteins | sample 9134161 | NCBI WGS metagenome assembly JAEEGG01 (sample SAMN16246543, study PRJNA631951) | gut metagenome | biome: gut microbiome; feature: rumen; material: CR-attached | host: Bos | place: Iran: Karaj | collected 2018-10
TTGGTAATGACTATGATACAGTTGACGGAACAGGTGTAAGAGATTATATCCATGTTGTTGACCTTGCCATCGGACATCTTCGTGCACTTGATAAGATTAAGGAGAATCCGGGCGTTGCAATTTATAATCTTGGAACCGGTCACGGATACAGTGTACTTGAGGTTGTTTCAAACTTTGAGAAGGCAACGGGAGTTAAGATTCCATATAAGATTATGCCTCGCCGTGCAGGTGATATTGCAACATGTTATGCTTCTCCTGAGAAAGCTAAAAAAGAACTTAACTGGGAAGCAAAGAGAGATATATATGATATGTGCAAGGACAGCTGGAAATGGCAGAGCACACATCCGGACGGATTTAAGTAAGATTTTATTTGGGTAGTATAGAGGGGACTACGTGGAAAGAATACTTACATATAATTACAATTCAAGTGTTAACAAAACCCTGGCTGAATTTCTTATGAACAAGGGATACGGCGAACATCTTATGGTTAATTTCCGCAAGGATGATAATCAGACTTTGATTAACGGAGTCCCAAGCTTCTTAAATTCAGAGATTCATGCAGGTGACATGATAACAGTTATAGTCAGGGAAACATCTTCGGGAGATAATATCATTCCGACACCCATGGACCTGGATATAATTTATGAAGATGAAGATATTATTCTGATTAATAAAGGTATTAATCTTCCGGTTCATCCAACCAGGCATGAGAATGAACAGACTCTTGCCAATGGACTTAAGTATTATTACCGTAATGAGAAAACACCTTTTATATTCAGGTGTATAACAAGGCTTGATAAGGATACAACAGGCATAGTGCTGCTTGCAAAGAATCCTTTCAGCGCGGCTCTTCTTTCAAAACAGATGACTGTGTCGAAGATTTTTAAAACTTATTATGCCATTGTGGAAGGTGTGCCGGATCCGAAAGAAGATATTATTAATATGCCAATAGCAAGAGAAGGCGAAGATGGCATAAAGAGAGTTATTGATTATACAAATGGTGATGAGTGTTATACCAGATATCTGGTTGAGAAGGAAGCAAATGGCTTTGCTTTCGTTAAGGCAATTCCGGTAACCGGAAGAACTCACCAGATAAGAGTGCATATGAAGGCCATAGGCTGTCCTATTATCGGGGATAAATTATATAATCCTGAGAATAATACCATGGCAAGGCAGGCCCTTCATGCACATTCGATTACATTTACCCATCCCATAACCAAGGCTGAGGTGACTTATGAAGCACCTATGCCGAAGGATATGCAGGATGTGTATGACAGATTGTTCAAATAGGAAAGAAAGAGTGGGATTAAGATGAAAATTGCTGTCTTATCAGGAGGTAACAGTACAGAAAGAGAAGTGTCTTTAATATCAGGCAAGGGTGTATATGGTGCCCTTAAGGAACTTGGACACAAAGTAGTTTTGCTTGATGTTTATTTGGGAAGAGATGATGTTAATCCAAAGACATGTTTTGATGAAGATATAGACTGGACAAAAGGTATCGGCGGTATCGGTGAAGACAGTCCGTCACTTGAAGCAATTAAGGCTCTTAAAAATGGTGAGCGTAATTTCTTCGGACCTAATGTACTTGAAATCTGTGCTGAAGCAGACATTGCTTTTATGGCGCTTCATGGAGCCAATGGAGCAGATGGAAGAATTCAGGCAGCATTTGATCTTCTTGGAATTAAATATACCGGAACTGATTATTTAAGCAGCGCAATCTGTATGGATAAGGGAATTACCAAAGAGTTGCTGCTTGCAGACAAGGTTCCTACTCCTTTGGGATTTTCTTTTGAAAAGGGAGAAGAATATGAAGACAGACTTGAAGGTCTTAAATATCCGCTTGTGGTAAAAGCTTCCTGTGGCGGTTCATCCGTGGGCGTGTATTTTGCCCATTCAAAGGAAGAGGTTAAGCCTTATGTAGAGCAGGCTTTAACCTATGGGGACAAGGTTGTAATTGAAGAATTTGTAAAGGGAAGAGAGTTCACCTGCGGTATCATCGATGGTGAGGCACTTCCAATTGTTGAGATCCTTCCTAGAGAAGGAAAATATGATTATAAGAATAAATATCAGTCAGGCGGCGCAACTGAGGTTTGCCCGGCTCAGATTGATGATGAGTTAAGAGACAGAATACAGGCTGTAACAAGGGATGTTTACAAGGCTCTCAAGATTCGTACCTACGCAAGAGTAGATATTATTGTGGATGAGAATAATGACATCTACTGCCTTGAGGCTAATACACTTCCTGGCATGACACCGACATCACTGCTTCCTCAGGAGGCAAGGGAGATTGGTCTTAATTACGGCCAGCTTTGTGAAAGAATAATCCAGATTTCTTTGGAGAAATATTAGGAGCTGATAATGAATATACAGGAAGTTGCAGAATGCTGTCACGGACAGATTGTTAATTGTAAGAAACCGGCCAAGGTAGAAGTCGAAGGTGGCGTGGTTGATTCAAGACTAGTTAAGGATAAGAATATTTTCTTCGCATCAAAGGGTGCCAAGGTGGATGGTCATGATTATATAAATAAAGCATTTTCCATGGGCGCTTCTGTGTGCGTATGTGAAAGGGTTCCTGATGATGTCAAGAAGCCTTGCATAGTTGTCCCTGATACAATGACAGCACTTGCAGACATAGCAGCATATTATCTTGGAACATTAAGTTGTAAGGTTGTTGGTATTACAGGTTCCGTGGGCAAAACCACCACCAAGGAATTTATCGCAGCCATTCTTTCAGCTAAATATAATGTTATTAAAACGCAGAAGAATTTTAATAATGAAGTTGGACTTCCTCTTACGGTGCTTTCTATCAGACCGGAGCATGAGGTGGCAGTGCTTGAGATGGGAATCGCTGATTTTGGCCAGATGAGATTTTTGGCAAATATTGCAAGACCGGATGTGGAAGTTATTACAAATATTGGAACATGTCATTTGGAGAGACTTGGAGACAGAGACGGAGTATTCAAGGCAAAGACTGAGATGTTTGATTATCTTCAGGTGGACGGCTCTGTATGTCTTTTCTATGATGATGATAAATTATGCCAGGTTAAGGAAGTAGATGGAAAACCGCCAGTATTCTTTGGCTTTGGTGAAGGCGCAGACATAAGGGCAACTGATGTTAAGTCTTATGGATTAAAGGGTAGCAGCGCCAAGGTTACAGGACCTGACTTTGATATGAATATCAGGGTTAATCTTCCGGGAAAACATATGATTAATGATGCTCTTGCTGCAATCGCAGTTGCAAGATGCTTGGGACTTAACAGTTATGAGATTATTGAAGGACTTAAAAATGTTGAATCCTTAGAGGGCAGAAGCCACATAATTCTTGGAGAGAAATATACAATTATTGATGATGTTTATAATGCTAATCCTGCATCAATGAGAGCAGCTCTTGATATGTTATCTTTGGCAGATACAAGAAAGGTTGCAATTCTTGGAGACATGTTCGAACTTGGTGAAAAGGAAGTAGAATATCACGAGGAAATCGGAACATATGCTGTTGATAAATGTGATGTCCTGGTTGCCATTGGAAAACTTTCATATAATATGGCACTTAAGGCCAAGGCGGCAGTTAAGATTCCAATTTATCATTATGATACTAAAGAAGAATTTATGGAGAGTATGGGTGAGATACTAAAGGATGGAGATTCCATTTTGTTAAAGGCATCTCACGGTATGGATTTCAAGGCTATATTAGATAAACTGATTGCTTAAAGGGAGGGGAATAAAATGGCTGATGAAAATATCAAAGAGGATGGATTAAATGTGGTTGAAACCACGGAAGATAAAACAAGTACTGAACTTGATCCAAAGGAAGTAAAAAAGGCTGAGAATGAGAAGCAGAGAAAAAAGATTCTCATTATAAGCGCAATAGTTGCTGCAGTTATTCTTATTGGCGCTATTGTTTTTTGCTGCTATAAGATATCTTCAGATATAAAGGCAAAGAGAGGCGAAATCGTATTCTTTAATGGAAACAATATGTATACGGATGGAACTTTCTCCGATCCTCTTCACAGTGATAAGGTTGATATTTATTCAGCACGTTCAGGATATGTTAATACAGATGGTAAATATCTTTACTATATGGAAGATGAATCATTATATTATGATTCATTAAATTCAGAAAAAGAAAATCTTATTGCTGATCATGTTGAGTTCTTTGAGGTAGATAAGAAAGGTCATATTTATTATCTTTCAGATTCTGACCTTTATGAATATACAATTCACGGATCAGGAACAAGAAACCTTCTTTATAATAATGTTAGAATGGCGTATTTTGACGAAAAGAAAGAGAGAGCCATCCTTGTACTTAATGACGGTACAATGGGAACTCTGGAACTAAAATCATCCGCACAGTTTAATGTTCTTGATGACGGCGTTACATATGTGGTTGATTATGATTCCAAACTTGAGAATATTATTTACTGCAAGGGTAACGTACTTGATGTAATGGATAAGAAGGGCAACAAACTTATCGTTGCTGATTCCTTCTCTGAAGTATATCCGGTTGATATTACAAAGGGTGTTGAAGTTTATTATCTTGATAACAATAACTACTTACATTACTGCAAGAGCGCAACATCTTCAAAGGGTGTTACCGATGTTGCAAACTTTACTGACATTACAGGAATATACTGTGATATGGAAAACAGGGAAGCCTTCCTTATAAGTGGTACAGTTGATGGAGTAACCGGTGTATATCTTATAAATGACGGTAAGGCTGAGAGAATTGAAGACCTTCCTTCCACAAACATTGATTATGGTGTTGCACTTGATGCCAAGGCTAAGAAGATTTACTTTACATCACTTCCGGGAGATGGTGGCGGAACTGCCAAGAGTTTATATTCAGTAAGCTATGGTGCATTCAAGAAACCTAAGGCTGTTGTTGAGCAAAACAGTGTGGATTCAATTATTGCAATTGAAAAAGGTAAATTATATACATTAAGAAATACAGATAATGGTCTGGCTTTATATTATAACAATGGCGAAGTTGTTGATAATGTATTAGCTGATTCCATTATTAAGACTCTTGATGAAAAGGGTTATGTATTTAAGTATAAAGCTGCTGATGGCGAAGTAAGAGTAGGCTATGCAAGCAAAGGAAGTTTTAAGGATTTATCATCTGACTTCGGTGATGAGTTTTATGCAGTTTCTGCAAAGAAGATATATATGATTCGCACTACTGAAGAAGGTGCAAGAAGTCTTGGCGTATTTAACGGAAAGAAAGTTAAGTCAGTCGCAGAGGATGTATCTGCATTTACATATATTCATTATTAATACAGAGGTAAAAAATGTTATTAATTAAAAACGGACATATTTTAGATCCTTTATCAGGAGCATCATATGTTGGAAATATCTATGTTGAAGGAGACAGAATTATTAGAGTTGAAGAAGGCGCTCCTTCGATTGAATGTGATAAGGTAATTGATGCTTCAAATCTTACTGTGGTTCCGGGACTTATTGATGTACATTCACATTTCAGGGATCCGGGATATACATATAAGGAAGATATTTATACAGGTGCCTTGTCAGCGGCTGCAGGTGGATATACCACAGTAGTTCTTATGTGTAACACCAATCCGACAGTTGATAATGTAGAGACTTTAAAATATGTCATAGACAGAGGACTTGAAACAGAGATTAATGTATTATCATGCGGCAGTGTAACTTATGGACTTAAAGGAAAAGAGTTAACTGATTTTGATGCCTTATATGAAGCAGGAGCCGTTGGTTTTACAGATGACGGTATTCCGCTTATGGATGCCGACCTTCTTAGAAAAGCCATGGAAAAGGCTGCTAAGATGAAACTTCCAATCAGTCTTCATGAAGAAGATAAAAACTTAATTGATAATAATGGAATTAACAGGGGAAAGGCTTCTGAATATTATAACTGCGGTGGCTCACCAAGAGAAGCTGAGATCACTTTGGTTGCAAGGGATGTTGAGATTGCAAAACAAACAGGTGCTATCCTGGATGTTCAGCATATAAGTACAAAGGAAGTTGCCGATCTTCTTAGGAAAGTTAAGGCTGAAGGATATACCAATATTCACGGCGAGGGAACACCACATCATTTTTCATTAACTGAAGATGATGTAATTAAGAAAGGTACTCTTGCCAAGGTTAATCCTCCGATTAGAACAGAGGAAGACAGGCAGGCAGTTATTGAAGCGATTCGCGATGGTGTTATTGATATAATTGCCACAGACCATGCGCCTCACTCTGAAGAAGAGAAGAATAAGAGTATGCTTAATGCTCCAAGTGGAATGATAGGTCTTGAGACAGCCCTTGCCTTATCCATTACAAAACTGGTTAAGGAAAGTGGTGTGGATATAATGACAGTTATAAAGGCTCTTACCATTAATCCTGCAAATATGTATGGATTTAAAGAGGTTGGTGCAATTAAAGAAGGATATAAAGCTGATATCTGTATCTTTGATGAAAATGAAGAGTGGGTAGTTGATAAGTTTGCTTCAAGAAGTAAGAATTCTCCTTTCATTGGAGAGAAACTTACAGGTAAGGTTAAATATACCATCTGTTCAGGAAATATAGTTTATAAGGGATAAGAATAGCCATGCCGGCGAGGCTTTAGGCCCCGCGGCCCGGCGCATGTAGAACTCAGGAGGCATGGCGAAAGGCGGATAAATATATGTTTATGAAAAAAGTTAAGGCTGAGGTTATCAGCTCTAAGATGATAGAAAAAGATATATATGATTTATGTCTTAATTATGAGGGGGCTAAGGATGCAAAGCCGGGACAGTTCGTTGGCGTTTTCCCTGAGTCTGATGCTCATCTTTTAATGAGACCAATCAGTATATGTTCATTTGATGATAATACTTTAAGACTTGTATACAGAGTTGTAGGTTTTGGTACTGATGAATTTAGTAAGCTTAAAGAGGGCGACAGTGCCATAATCCTTGGAAATCTCGGCAATGGTTTTGATGTAGATCTTTGCAAGGGTAAGACAGTTGTTTTGATGGGAGGCGGAATCGGAATTCCTCCGATGCTCGGACTTGCAAAGACTCTTAAGGAAAAGGGTATTACAGATGATGTTCATGCCTTCCTTGGATACAGGGATAAGAATACATTCCTTGATAAGGAATTCGAAGAGGTATGTAATGTGCATCTTGCATCTGATAATGGAGAGATTGGTTTTCACGGTAATGTAGTGGATGCACTTAAGAGTTCAGGTGTGAAAGCAGATATAATAATGGCCTGCGGACCAATGCCTATGCTTAAGGGTATTAAGTATTATGCTGAAGGAGAAAATATAGATGCATATATTTCTCTTGAAGAGAGAATGGCATGTGGAGTTGGTGCCTGTTTAGGATGCGTGGTTAAAACCACAAAAGAAGATCACCATTCACATGTTAATAATGCAAGAATCTGTACAGATGGTCCTGTGTTTGATGCAAGGGATGTAGATATATAGATTATGCTGCACCGGCGTGGCGTTATACCGGCAGGGGCGAATGATTACAGATATAAAGGGAGTAATAATGAATACAAAGATTAATATTGCGGGAGTTGAATTTAAGAATCCGGTTATGACTGCATCCGGAACATTCGGATCAGGAATGGAATATTCTTCTTTCGTTGATTTAAATAAATTAGGCGCTGTAGTTACCAAGGGTGTGGCATCAGTACCATGGCCAGGTAATCCAACCAAGAGAGTTGCGGAAGTATATGGAGGCATGCTTAATGCAATCGGTCTTCAGAATCCGGGTGTGGATGTTTTCATGGAAAGAGACCTTAAGTTCCTTTCTGATTATGACACAAAGGTTATTGTTAATGTATGCGGCAAGAGCGTAGAAGAATATATTGCTGTTGTAGAGAAACTTAATGATACAAAAGTAGATATGTATGAAATCAATGTATCATGTCCTAATGTTAAGGAAGGTGCAATTGCTTTTGGACAGAATGCTGATGTGCTTTATGATGTAACCAAGAAGATTAAGGAAGCATCAAAGAAGCCTATCATTATGAAATTAAGTCCTAATGTTACATCAATTAAGGATATGGCCAAGGCGGCAGAGGCAGGCGGCGCTGATGCAATTTCTCTTATTAATACAATTACAGGTATGAAGATAGATATTGAAAGACAGACCTTTGTACTTGCCAATAAAACAGGTGGTATGTCAGGTCCTGCAATTAAGCCGGTTGCAGTTCGTATGGTATATGAATGTGCCAATGCAGTTTCAATTCCGATTATCGGTATGGGCGGTATAGCAACAGCTGAAGATGCAATTGAATTCATGCTGGCAGGCGCTACAGGTGTGGCAGTTGGTATGATGAATTTTGTTAATCCTTATGCAACTGAAGAAGTTGTTAAGGGAATTGAAGATTATATGATTCGTCATAATATTGATGATATTAATACTATAATTGGCGCGGTTCATTAGTGCCCGGAGTTAAGTAAATGAGTGTAACAGTAGATGCTTATGCAAAAATAAATATGGGACTTGATGTTCTTGGAAGATTCCCAAACGGATATCATAATCTTGCCATGGTAATGCAGACCATATCTTTAAAGGATGTAATTACTTTAGAAAAAAGAGAAGATAATGAGATTCATTTATCGATGACAGACCCTTCACTTCCAACTGATGCATCCAATCTTGCATATAAGGCAGCAGCAAAAATGATGGAAGCATATACTTCCATTAAGGGCGTGAATATTCATGTTGAGAAAACCATTCCTAAGGCAGCAGGTCTAGCAGGTGGTTCAGCAGATGCGGCCGGCGTAATAAATGGAATAGATAAGTTAGATAATCTTAATCTTTCTTTGGAAGATAAATGTGCAGTTGGCGTAAAGATTGGAGCGGATGTTCCATTTTGTATATTAGGTCATACTGCTCTTGCAGAAGGAATTGGTGAGATATTAACTCCGTTAAAGCCGCTTCCAAAGCATAAAGTTCTTGTGGCAAAGCCTGATGTTGATGTTTCAACAAAGGAAGTATTTGAGGCGATTGATTCTAAAGACTCATATGAGCATCCACAGATTATGGCCATGGCTGAGGCTGTGGAAGGCGGGGATTTTGGCAGGGTGCTTGAACTTATGGGAAATGTGCTTGAGTTAGTGACCGAGACGAAGGTTAAGGAAATATCTTTAATTAAAGAAGTAATGATGAGCTCCGGGGCTCTTAATGCAATGATGAGCGGAAGCGGCCCTACAGTATTTGGAATATATGATGATGAGAATAAGGCGCGAAAAGCCAAGGAGGAGATTGAGGCAAAAGGCTATGCTCCGGCGGCTTTTATCTGCGACTTTGTATAGGTGTAAAAATGGATGCTAGGAAAGTTACAATAGAACATATGGCAAGGCTCAACAGCGGCGAGGGCTGGGATGAGGCTTTCAATATATATAAGGGTATTCTTCGTCATAAGGAAGATCACGATTTGATTACATATAAGTCGAAGATTAATGGTATGGAGATAAGAAATGCCATTAAGATTTTAAGTCCGAATCAGATTGTCATCACCTTAAGCGGCGGAGCTGAGAATATTTATCCTATGTATATGGGTGAAATCAGTGATGTAATAATTAAGGAAAAAGAATATGAGCTTAAGCTGAAACTTGTCTGCAAGGATGTGACCTTAAGTCAGGATAAGGGAACTATGGGCATAACGGTGGAATATGATATGCTTACGGAGGATAGGAATATACTGACGCAGGGGTATCATTTCTTCAATATATATTCTGAAGCGCCGAAGGAGATGGCGGAAGATCCGAATGCCATTGAGTAAAATACACATCAAGGCTCCCGGCGTAGCCCGAGTGTGCTGGTTTGGTGAGACTTGGGCAGGAAGATTTGATTTAGATTAAAAAATTGTAACAAGGGGTTAAGTTTTATTTTTATTGGTCGATATTTATGATAGAGGTATTTGTCGCTTCGTCTAAATGTCACCAGGGAGGGTATGTTTATGAGCGTAAATGGAATTACATCAAGTGAGAGCAGTTATACATCTAAAGTTTCATCTGCATCTTCAAACGCAAAAGCTAAAGTGAATAATGAAGCTCCTAAGGCTGAAACTGTGCAGGATGGCGCTGTATATGAGTCATCAGGCAAGGCTAAGTATGTTAAGGTAGCAAATCCTGATATGGTTGCTTATCTTAAGTCAACAACTGAGGAGAGAACAAATCAGCTTCAGAATATAGTTAAAGATCTTATGATGAAGCAGGGTGAAGCATATGGAGCAGCCAACGATATGTGGAAGTTCCTGGCAAGCGGCAATTTCGAAGTAGATGCTGCAACCAAGGCACAGGCACAGGCTGATATCGCAGAAGACGGTTTCTGGGGTGTTGAGGCAACATCTGATCGAATCATTGATTTTGCCAAAGCTTTGGCAGGAGATAATCCTGAAATGCTTGAGAAGATGAGAGGTGCTTTTGAGAAGGGATTTGCCATGGCAAGAGAGACATGGGGCGGAGAACTTCCTGATATTTCCCAGAGAACTTATGAAGCTGTTCAGAAGAAATTTGATGCACTTATTAATCCTGTAGAGGAAGAATAGTTAAAGTAAATTAAATAATGAATCTAAGGCACCGGCTGTATGGCTGGTGCTTTTTTGCATATAGAGCCTGTAAGTACTTGACATTTAAATACAAATGTAATAGGATGTTAGCGTTGACTAACTTAGCAGTGGCTAACTCGCGACGTGCCAGTGTTCCTTCTTAACGAATTTTTTTTGAGTTGTGGGTTAGTTACCGCTAACAGTAAGACACATCCGGGCCGGGCGCTGGAGCGCCGGCCGCGGAAGGGGAGAAGGGGAGTAGTATGAGGTTAGTTGTTGCTAACGGTAAGATACAGCCGGGCAGGGCGCCCGGGCGGAGGGATAAAAAATGCCGGGGACTTTAATTGTTTTAGTATTTCTGCTAATTGCAGTTGGAGGCGCGATATATGGGACGGTTAGAAGAATCAAGTATGGTTCTTCGTGCTGTGGGACTAAGGATGCGGCGCCTAAAAAAGTAAAAGTTAAGGATAAAAATAAGAAGCATTATCCATATGTATATGTGCTGAAAGTTAACGGGATGCATTGCAGTGGATGTGTAAGAAATATAGAGAATGCCTTTAATTCTAATGACGGAATGTGGGCTAAGGCCAGCCTTGAGAAAAAAGAAGTGCTGCTTCGAAGCATGAGGGCTGTGGAGAGAAAAGAGGCAGCTGATATTGCTCATGAGGCGAATTTTACACTTATTGATATTAATGAAATGTAATAATTTTACAGGAGGCATAAATGAAAAAGTTAAATGAAATGCAAAAGGGGATGGAAGGAAAAGTTGTATCAATCAGTGGCGACTCAAGATTCGTAAGCCGTGTTACATCAATCGGTCTTACGCCGGGATGTCGTGTTTCTATCATTAAAAATGAGAAGAACAGGCCGCTTCTTGTTTACTCAAGAGATACAATGATAGCCTTGAATCGCAAGGACTGCGAAAATATCGAAATGGAGGAAGTATATTAATGACTGCAGAGAATGAAATTGTAATTGCGCTCCTTGGTCAGCCAAACTCAGGTAAGTCCACGCTGTTTAACGGTCTTACAGGCATGCATCAGCACGTGGGAAACTGGCCGGGCAAAACTGTTGAGAAGAAAGAGGGTTCTTTTAAACATAATGATAAAAAATACATTGTTGCGGATCTTCCTGGTACTTACAGCCTGTCTGCGAACTCCGACGAAGAGATGATAACAAGAGATTATATTGCATCAGGTAAGGCAGATGTTGTCTGCATTTTGGCGGACAGTTCACAGCTTAACAGAAGTTTATATATGCTGGCTGATTACGCAGGTATTACAGTGCCTTGTTTTTTACTGCTTAACATGAGCGACGTTGCCAAACTTCAGGGCAAAATCATCGACGCGAAAGCACTTGAAGAAAAACTTGGAATTCCTGTCGTATCTTTCTCAGCGCCTGATAAGAAGACATATGATAAATTCTATGACGCCCTGGACAGAGCAGTAAATGATAAAACATTGCTTGATTACAGCATGCTTGAAGAAAAATATGAAAAGATAGAAGCATATTCAGAAATCAAAGAGATGATTCCGGATAATGTAATCAAAGGTTACTCAAAAACATGGCTTGCAGCCAAGGCAATTGAGGGCGATGCACCAGTGATTGCAAAGATTAAAAATGAAATCACATCGGGATTTGCAGGAGACTTTGAGCAGAAAATCCATTCTGTTACAAACGGCGTTGTAGTAACCGGTGAGTGCAAGTTCTCATGGATTGACGGACTTCTTGAAGGCGTGGTTGAAGCAACGAAAAAGAAAGCATCATTCGGTAAGTTCGACAGACTTATTACTCATAAAGTATGGGGCAAGGCTGTTGTTGTACTTATTATTCTTGCCGGTCTTATTGCTTCATTCATACCGGCACTTCCGCTTATGGCAGTGGGAAGTATGATTGGTTCGATTCCTGATCCGTTATATAATTTCTTAACAGGCGTGGGATGCCCAATCGTAATCGCGTCACTTCTTTGCGATATTTTAATCAGGTCTGTGGGCTTTGTAGTTCAGATGCTTGGTTTCGTATTTGGTGTAACCCTCGTATTTGGCTTACTTGAAGAGATTGGTATTATGGCCAGAGTGTCATATGTATTTGATAATACGATGAGTAAGTTCGGTCTTCAGGGTAAATGCGTTATGCCTTTCTTAATCAGTTTTGGATGTACAATGGGCGGTGCTGCCGGTACAAGAGTTATTGATAACTGGGGACAGAAGGTGCTTACAATTGCGCTCTCATGGGCAATTCCTTGTGGCGCTGCGTGGGCAGTAATTCCTATGCTTTCCACAATCTTCTTTGGAGCATGGACTCCGGTAATAATCGCAGTTATTCTGATTGTTACCATTCTTCATATAATTCTGACTGCTTCAATCTTTGGACGCAGCCTGGTTAAGCCTGAAGAAAGATACGGTATGATTATGGAACTTCCTCCATATCATAAGCCATGATGGGGAGCACTTCTTCGTTATGTATTTGGTAGAACAAAAGATACATTCTTCAGGGCAACAAAAGTTGTTATTCTTGTAGCCTTTGTATTCTGGCTTTTATCATTTACAAAGGATGGAAATATTACATCAAGTCTTCTTTACAAGTTCGGTCATTTTGTTGAACCGGTTACCAAACTTGTAGGTCTTTCATGGCAGACATTCCTTGCATTCCTTGCTTCATCACTTGGTAAGGAAGGAGCGCTTGGCGTCTTAAGTATGATTTATTCCAACTCGGGAAGCCTTACATTTGGTTCACTTATGGCTGCTGAAACAGCAGGAAATATTAATGAACTTTTAGTAAATAATATTCCAAAACCGGAAGCACTCGCCCTTATATTCGCAATGACATTTAACATGCCTTGTATCGTTGCACTTGCAGCAACATATCAGGAAACACACTCAGTTAAGTGGACATCAATAATTGCAGTTTATTATACAATTGTTGCACTCTTACTTGCTGGAGCAGCTTATTATATTGGTTTATTAATCTGGTAAAAATTATGCAAAAATTAATTGAATTATTAAAAGATGGAAAGTCACGATCAATAGAAATGCTTGCAGAAGAACTGGATATCTCCACTGATGAAGTTATGAGAGATATTGAATATCTTGAGCGCATGGGAATTATAAGGCGTACGGGATATAATGAGGCAACTGGTCATGACTGCAGTACCTGCGGTGGTTGCAAGGATGGAAGCAAATGCAAAAGCTGCGCCCCGGAGGGTGGTTTTAAAAACATGGGAACCATGTGGGAGGTTCTGTGTTGATATAGTGGTGCCTAAACTATTAACAATGGGGGTGAGCGCCTGCTTTAAAGGCTGGTGGCTTATCCCTTTTTGTTTTTTGAAAAATTATTATTGACAGAATAAGAATTCAGTTTTATACTACTAAATGAACAGATGAATAAATGTTCAACTGTTTGAGAAATAAAAGCCATTTTTCAAAGTGGCGCGCAGGAGGCAGCAAGGGGCTGCCATTTATAAAAAACATGTGTTAGCATTCACTAACCAAGGAGGATATTATGTCAGAGCAGGAAAGAAAATTTTTGGAGATCGTTGATCTTAAGAAGGGTTTCGGATCGGGGGATACGAGGCAGGAAGTACTTAAGGGAATGAACTTTAGTGTTTCGAAGGGCGAATTTTGCGTGCTTCTTGGACCATCAGGTTCAGGTAAGTCCACACTGCTTAATATTATCGGTGGCATCGACGGTGCTGATTCAGGCTACATCTCAATCAATGGGGACAAGCTTGAAGACATGGGTGAGAAGGGGCTTACCCTGTATCGTAGAAAACACCTCGGATATGTATTTCAGATGTATAATCTGATTCCAAATCTTAATGTTAAGGAAAATATTGAGGTCGGCGCTTATCTTTCAGATGATCCGCTGGACATCGATGAACTTCTTAATACACTTGGATTGTTTGATCACAGATATAAACTTCCTAATCAGCTTTCCGGTGGCCAGCAGCAGAGAGTATCCATCGGAAGAGCGATAGTTAAGAACCCGGATATTTTGCTCTGTGATGAGCCGACAGGCGCACTTGATTACAATACATCAAAGGAAATTCTTAAACTCATTGAAGACGTTAATGCCAAGTACGGCAACACAATTATCATGGTTACACATAATGAAGCAATTAAGAATATGGCTGACCATGTAATTAAATTAAGAGATGGTGTTGTAAGGCATAATGACATAAACGAGAGCAAAATCTCCGCCGTGGATCTTGAGTGGTAGGAAAGGGTGATTAGTGATGAAAAAGAAGAAAATTGTTAATCCACTCTTAAAGAGAATACCTAAAGAACTTCTTAATGAGTGGAGAAAATATTTAGTAATTTTTATATTCCTTTCACTGACAATCAGCGCTGTATCAGGAATTGATGTAGCCAACAACAGTATGCTGACGGCGCTTGAAAATGCAAAGAGTGAACTTAATCTTGAGGACGGTCATTTTGTCCTTGATAAGGAGGCAAGTGAGGAATTCATAGAGAAAATTGCGAGTGGCGAGAAAGTTGATTTAAGGCAGTTTTACATTGATGAAGCTCATGATGAGATAGATGAAAAAGTTGTGGAAGAAGGCGAGAAGGAACTTAAGAAAACTGTCGAAGAAGAGCTTCGTAAAACCATAAAAGAAGAGATTACAAAGAAAGCCACAGATGCTGTCATGACAGCAATTGAGCCAATGAAAGCTTTTATGACTGAGGAGCAGATTAATGCAGCAGTCGATGAAGCAGTAGAGAAAGCTTTAGATGAAAATCTCGAAAAAGTATATGAAGAAAATTACGATGAAGCCTATGAAGAGGCTTTGAAGAGTGATGAATATAAGGATGCCCTGGAAGAGGCGAGGGCAGATGCCTACAAGGAAGCAGAAGATGAAATTAATGAAAAATTTGATGATATCGATGCGAAGAAATCAAAGTCTGAATTAGAGTCTGAGGCGAATTTTAAGGTAACGCCTGTTGAGATTTATCCATTCTTTTATAAGGATGTGGATGAGGATAATGATCTTGATGGTGATCCGGATGGACGAATCAGAATTTATGCTGTTAATGATGAGATAAACAAAGCAGATTTCCTAGAGGGACGTGCTCCTGAAAATGATGGAGAAATAGCCATCGACAGAATGCATGCAGATAATGTTAATCTCGCAGTTGGTGATGTAATAAAAGTTGGTGACGAAGAGTTCGAGATTGTAGGACTTCTTGCATATGTTAATTACTCAACACTTTATGAGAATAATACGGATATAATGTTTGATGCCATTAATTTTGATGTAGCCATGGTTACCAAGGATGGCTGGGATAAAGTTAATTCAAAGATTAATTATTCATATTCCTTTAAGTATGAAGATGCTTCATATAATAATGATAATGAAGAAAAAGTCTTATCAGATAACTTTATGCAGGCCTTAGCGTCACAGTGCGTTGCAGAAGAAAATGATCTTCTTGATTATGTGCCAAGGTATGCAAATCAGGCGGTGATTTTTGCCCCGGATGATTTGGGCGGAGACAAGGTAATGGCAGGCGTGCTTATCTACATTCTTGTAGTAGTTATGGCATTTATATTTGCAATTAC
>JAEEGG010015386.1_pt1 | contig 16064 bp, 10 predicted proteins | sample 9134161 | NCBI WGS metagenome assembly JAEEGG01 (sample SAMN16246543, study PRJNA631951) | gut metagenome | biome: gut microbiome; feature: rumen; material: CR-attached | host: Bos | place: Iran: Karaj | collected 2018-10
TGCAGTGGTATATATCTTTTTTAATTCCGAGTTTTTTCAAAGTGAGAATACCACCGATACCCAGCAAAATTTCTTGCTTGAGGCGATTTTCCCAATCACCACCATAAAGGCTGTGGGTGATGGAACGATCGTATTCGCTATTCATTTCATTGTCTGTGTCAAGCAGATAAAGCTTGATCCTACCAACATTCACTCTCCAAACAAATGCATGAACTGTGTAATTGTTGAACGGCACGTCAACAACAAGAGGTTGACCATTTTGATCCAACTCTCTTTCTATAGGAAGGTCACCGAAATTCTGAGCCTCATAATTGGCAATCTGGTCACCATTCATCGAGAGGGTCTGAGTGAAATAGCCATAACGGTACAAAAAGCCGACTGCACACATGTCAACATTTGAATCGGAGGCCTCTTTCAGATAATCGCCTGCAAGAATGCCAAGACCACCTGAATAAATTTTTAGAACATGGCTAAGGCCATATTCCATGCAAAGGTAAGCAACTGAAGGGCGTTTGGAATCAGGTTTCACATCCATATATTTCCTGAAATCGCTATAGATTTTATTCACCCTCTTTTCGATTGATGCATCTTTGGCAACTTCTTCAAGTTTGGCATAATTCATTCTGGCAAGGAAAAGAACAGGATTCTGTCCTACCTTCTTCCACAAATCCTTGTCAATATCCTGGAACAAATGAGAAACATCCGAATTCCAAGACCACCACATATTGTGGGCTATCTCGTCAAGAGGTTTCAAAGCCTCTGGAATGGAAGACCTTACGCTAATCTCCTTCCATACTGGCTCGTTTGCGTTGCAAGCTTTAATTTTCATAAATACAAATAGTTTTCAAATATAAAAAGTTTTTGATAATTCATTATATACAAGAGAGAAGCCATTTACTTGGTGCGCTGTTTTGCATTTCGTAACGCCACATCGTATGCCTCGTAATAGTATTTGATAAAATGTTTCCATAAGGCTTTCTCCGCCAATTTGGAAGCATTCTTGCGGGCCTGTTCCACAGATGTGTGGTCCATCCTGCTGAAATGTAAAACCGTATTCTTGATATCTTCCGACACTTCTGTTGCATTACTGTCTGAGCGGTGAATTGTCTTCACGCCATCTTCCAATTCGCTTGTACCACCTTTGACTTTGTTTGCCCACAAGCCAAAACCAGCCAAATCTGTTGTAATACAAGGAACATGAAAGGCAACACTCTCGGTGGGGGTATATCCCCATGGCTCATAATAAGATGGATAAATACACAAATCCATTCCAATCAGCATATCATAATAATGGAGATTGAACACCCCATCTTTTCCATCAAGATAACATGGAACGAAAATGAGTTTAACCTTATCCTCAGGCCGATTGAACATGTCAAGCCAGTTCATCTGGTTAAGCACATTGTCGCTGTCTTGGTTGTTGAGAACATGCGTTATTCTTGGGTCGCCAATTGGATGGGAAGAATTCTTTTTGTTTTTGATGCATTCCACTAAATCTGTCCGAGCCTCTTTCATCCATGCAGGAACAAGCACCAATGAAAGAATCTCCTTATCAAGACGTGAGTCATGACGAAGACGGTTCATAGCATCAACAAACAAGTCAATTCCCTTATTCTTATATTCATAACGCCCACCCACACTGATCAGCAATGTGTCATCAGACAATTTAGCACCTAAGAGAGCGTTAGCTACATCAAGAACTCTTTTGCGAGCTTTTTTGCGCGCTTTGTCGAATTTGTCCCCAAGAGTAGGTACGAAATCACGCTCAAAACCATTAACAAGCACCACATCAGGTTCCTTTTCAAGGAGTTGTTTACATTCGCGCGCTGTAATGTCGCTGACAGTTGTGAAACAATCAACATTCTGTGCTGCAGATTTTTCAACAGAATGTTTTGACTGCATATTCAGTTCCGCTGCCATCTGATCACCGTTATAATCAGTCAGATGATCATATAGAGGTTTATTGTTACCGGCAATAGAACGACCTATGCTGGTGGCATGAGTCGTAAAAATAGTTGCTATGGAAGGTATTGCTTTCTGCAAATATAAAGCACCCAGTGCGGTCATCCACTCATGTGCTTGATAAACAACCTTGTCTTTGCCAGTCAGTCCAAAATATTTGTAATAGCTTTCCACCACCTTAGCAGCTGAATACGAAAACATGGATGCTTCGTCATAATCACCGTATGCGTGAAGGGAATCAACATGATAATTATTCCAAGCCCAAGTGTATATTTCATTTTTTTTAGCAAAAAACGGATGAAAATCTACAAGAACAGCTACTGGTGAACCGGGAACTTGCCATCGTCCTATACGAACCTTCAACCCATCAACAGTTTCAGCATGCTTCTTCCAACCTGAAAACAATGTTTTGTTTTCTTTAAACAATGGATTCACATCACCATTCCAGAAATCTGGACCGATAAAAATTAAATTGTCACCGAATTTTTCTTGCAAAGTTTTGGCTCTTGTTGACAAAACAGTGTATATACCTCCGACTTTATTACATACTTCCCAAGAAGATTCAAAAATATAGTCTGGAGTTAATAGCTTTTTAGACATGCAAGTAAGAAAATAAATACAAGATAGATACTTTTACCTTAAACCGGTTGCAAAGTTACATTATTTTTATGACATGAGCAAGAAAAATATGCATTATATCATTATAAATGAAGAATTAAGCATTCATTGCGCTATAGATAAGCAAATCCGGACAAGCTGTTGACACTTGCCCGGATTTCACTTAAAACTCTATTACAAATATGATTTCAAATTCTCTCTTAAGGAAGCTAATTTTGTTGTTGCATCCGATTGTTTCTTACGCTCTAGTTCCACAACCTGGGCTGGAGCATTACTTACAAACCTTTCATTGGAAAGTTTTTTCTCCACGCCTGTCAGGAAATTCTCGAGACGTTTGATTTCAGATTCTATTTTCTTAATTTCAGCATCCTTGTCTATCAAATCACCTAAAGGAACAGCATACTCTGTTGTGCCAACCAAGAAATCTGAAGTTGCGGCGCTTTTCTCATCAACCACATTGAAGCTTGACAAGTTAGCCATTTTCACTATCGTTGAATTCAAGGCAGATAGAGGATTCGCACCTACAACCTCCAAAGCCACCTGCTCTTTTTTATTGATGTTCTTTTTATTCCTGATATTGCGCACTCCAGCAACTACCTGTTTCATCAACTCAACATCAGCAAGCAACCTTATTTCTGAGTCTGTCGGCTCGTCTAATTTAAGCGTGCAGACCATAATGCTCTCCTTTTCACCACGCTGATAAATGTGATGCCACAATTCCTCCGTGATGAATGGCATGAAAGGATGGATCATCCTCATCAGCACATCGAAAAATTCAAGGGTCTTATCGTATGTCTTTGAGTCAATCGGTTGCTGATATCCCGGTTTCACCATTTCAAGATACCAACCTGAAAACTCATCTGTAAACAATTTGAAAACCGTCATCAGGGCCTCACTAAGACGATATTTGCCATATAAGTCCTGCAGGTCATGATATGACTTCTTCAAAAGTGCATCAAACCACTCTATGGCCTTAACACATGCCTCTGGCTGTTCAATATCGGCAGTCTCCCACCCTTTCACAAGTCGGAATGCATTCCATATCTTGTTACAGAAAGCCTGGCCATTCTGACACAATTTCTTATCAAACAAAATATCATTGCCAGCAGGGGCTGAAAGCAACATTCCCATTCGGACGCCATCGGCGCCATATTCATCAATGAGTTCAAGTGGGTCAGGAGAATTGCCAAGAGATTTTGACATCTTTCGCCCAATCTCATCCCTTACAATGCCCGTGAAATACACATTTTTAAATGGCTTGTCACCCATATATTCGTAGCCAGCCATAATCATTCTGGCAACCCAGAAGAATATGATGTCTGGACCAGTCACCAAATCGGCTGTAGGATAATAATACTTTATTTCCTCATTTCCAGGGTTGTTGATTCCGTCGAACAAAGATATAGGCCAGAGCCAAGAGGAAAACCAAGTGTCAAGTGCATCCTCATCCTGTTTAAGGTCAGAAATAGTGAGACTCTGATCTCCACTCTTCTCTTTTGCCAGCGACAAGGCCTCCTCTGGTGTCTCTGCAACTACATAACCACCCGTTGGAAGATAATAAGCAGGTATGCGATGGCCCCACCACAATTGACGGCTGATACACCAATCCTTGATGTTTTCCAACCAATTCTTATATGTTACCTTATATTTGGTAGGATAGAATTTAATTTCGTCATTCATCACAGGAGGTAAGGCGATATCAGCAAAATGACGCATGGACAGAAACCATTGCATGGAAAGCTTTGGCTCGATGGCAACATGGCTACGCTCAGAGAAACCAACCTTGTTAGTGTAATCCTCAACTTTTTCAAGCAAACCTGCTGCCTGAAGGTCTTTTGTAATTTGATCACGAACATCGAAACGGTCCATTCCGACATACATTCCTGCCTGCTCACTCAAAGTGCCATCATCGTTGAAAATATCTATTGACTCAAGATTATACTTATCGCCAAGCATATAGTCATTCACATCATGAGCAGGAGTGACTTTCAGACAGCCTGTACCGAACTCAATGTCCACATATTCATCTTCGATGACAGGAATCACACGGTTAACCAAAGGGACAACAACCTTCTTCCCTGAAAGCCAGCGGTTTTTGGGGTCTTTAGGGTTAATGCACATGGCTGTATCGCCCATGATGGTCTCTGGACGTGTCGTTGCAACCACAGCATAATAACCTTTCTCATCCTTATGGAGAATCTCCCCTTCCAGACCCGAAGATACCACATCGCATCCATCAGCAAGTCTATACTTCAAGTAATAGAGTTTAGATTGTTCCTCTTGATAAATAACCTCTTCGTCGGAAAGAGCTGTCTGAGCCTTAGGATCCCAGTTCACCATTCTGACTCCACGATAAATCAACCCTTTGCGATACAGATCCACAAAGACTTTAATAACTGAGCGTGAACGCTCCTCATCCATGGTGAAGGCCGTACGATCCCAATCGCAAGAAGCACCCAATCGACGCAACTGTTTCAAAATAATTCCGCCATGCTCATCAGTCCAAGCCCATGCGTGCTTCAAAAATTCCTCACGTGAAAGGTCTGTCTTGGCTATTCCCTGCTCTGCCAATCTGTTCACCACTTTCGCTTCCGTGGCGATGGAGGCATGGTCTGTTCCCGGAACCCAGCACGCGTTCTTACCATCCATGCGGGCCTTGCGAACCAGAATATCCTGAATGGTCTCATTAAGCATGTGCCCCATATGAAGCACGCCAGTCACATTTGGTGGTGGAATCACAATCGTATAGGGTTCTCTTCCGTCGGGTTTAGATGCGAAAAGCTTATTGTTTTCCCAAAACTCATACCATTTACCTTCAACCTCCGCAGGGTTGTATAATTTAGACAGTTCCATTTAATTATAAAATATTAATTTTTTGCAAAGTTACGAAAAAACAAGTGGATAAACAAATGTATTTAAAAATTCCCAGCTATACCAGAAAGACCAATACAGAATTGATCATTCATGATGGTAAGGCTCGCCTTTTATAATTGTCATTGCACGATACAGCTGTTCCAAAAAAATCAAACGGACCATTTGATGCGAAAAGGTCATTTGTGACAGTGATATTTTTGCATTTGAACGTTGGTACATATCATCTGAAAAACCGTATGGACCACCTATAACAAAAATCAGTCGCTTGGGTACAGTATGGCTTTTGGATTCAATCCACTTCGCAAAACCGATGCTGGTGAATTCTTTACCATGCTCGTCGAGCAAAACGACAAAATCACCTGGCTGAATCAATTTCAGGACATTGCCTCCTTCGGCATTTTTTTGTTGAGATTCACTCAAATTCCTTGAATTCTTCAAATCGGGAACAACTTGAAGGGAAAAACCTATATTATAGTGAGAAAGTCTGCGTTCATAGTCCTCCATCAAAGAAGAAATATGTGAATTATCGGTTTTCCCAGTCAATATCAAAAGCACTTTCATAGTTAAAAGCAATCTAATAATTTAGCGAATCACATCTTTCACACCCTTTACCCCCTTCAACTTTTTGATGATGGATTTCAATTTATTAGTATCATCAATCTGAATGGTAAGGGTGCCAGAGAATAAGCCGTCTTCTGCAGAACGGATGTTTATGCTCCTCAGCAAGACATTTGACTCTTTAGAAATAATGGATGTGATATTATTTACTATTCCTATGTCATCGTGACCTACAATGGTCAAAGTGACAGAATAAAGGCTGTTGCCTTTTCCTGCCCATCGAGCCGGGATAATGCGGTATGACATCAATTCTTTCAAACGGGCGGCATTCGGACAATCAAATCTATGGATTTTAATGCCACGGCCAGATGTCACAAATCCAAAAATCCGGTCGCCGAAAATAGGATTACAGCACTTAGCCAATGAATAGTCAACTCCCTTGATATTCTTATCAATGACAAGCATGTCCTTATATTTGGCATCAGCCACATCTTCTTCCTGAACCCATTGTTCAGCACTGTGGACTGGAGTATTATCCACAATCTCGCCATGTACTCTACGGGAAGTTTCAATATATTTGTCAATCACGGTATTGACATCAAGAATGTCATCAGAAATAGCTTTATAAAACTCCATGACATGTTTGTAGCCAAGGCGTTTGATAAGCTTCATCATCACAGCTTCCTCTATAGCAATTTTGCGGTTTTTAAACTTACGCTCCAACGTCTCCTTGGCAAACGTTGCAGTTCTCAATTCCTGTTCATTCAGCTGCTGTTTGATTTTTGCACGGGCTTTAGCCGTCTTTGCAAATGAAAGCCAATCCCGTTTTGGCTGTTGCTTTGCATTTGTCAGGATTTCAACTTGGTCGCCACTCTTCAGTTTTGTGCGAAGCGGAACATTCTTGCCATTCACTTTTCCACCTGCACAATGGGATCCGACATTTGTGTGTATCATATAGGCAAAATCAAGAACTGACGCACCCATTGGAAGTTTGAAAAGGTCGCCCTTAGGCGTGAACACAAAAACATCATCATTGTAAATGTCAACTTTAAACTGGTTTTCCACAGCTACAGGATCATGCTCATTCAGCTCCAAGTTCATTCGCATGTCTCTCAGCCATTCCTCCATTTTTGCACCACTGTCTTTCACACCTTTATATCTCCAATGGGCTGCAATTCCACGTTCAGCGATTTCATCCATACGTTCACTTCGTATTTGGATTTCAACCCACTTTCCATCAGTACCCATCACTGTGGCATGAAGGCTTTCGTATCCATTACTCTTTGGCACAGACAACCAGTCACGCATCCTTTTGGGATTAGGAACGTACATGTCTGTCACTATTGAATAAACTTTCCAGCAATCCTGCTTCTCGGTTTCAGCAGAAGAATGGAGTATCACCCTAATGGCAAACAAGTCATAAATATCTTCAAAACGACACTTTTGTTTTTTCATCTTTTGCCAAATGGAATGAATTGATTTTGTCCGGCCCTTGATGTGAAATACCAGTCCGGCCTCATTCAGCTTTTGTTCTATTGGCTTGATGAATTCTGCAACATAAAGGTCGCGTGCACGTTTAGTGGCATTCAACTTATCCTTAATCATGTAATAAATATCATGCTCAAGATATTTCAGGGATAAATCCTCCAGTTCCGACTTAATCAGATAAAGGCCCAATTTATGGGCAAGTGGGGCATATAAGCCTGAAGCCTCACGAGCTATAAGTTTACGATCTTCTTCCGTACCTAAATCACGGATTTGGCGCATCAAGTTGATACGGTCTGATATGATGATGAAAATAACACGTAAGTCTTCTGCAAACAGCATAAGAAGATCCCGGAAATTATCCGTATCAATGGAAGCATGGCTTGAATACAATTGATTTACCTTGTCCAACCCCTGAAGAATACTCAGTACATCATCACCAAACATGCTGGATATGATAGGAGCATCAATCAAATTGTTAACGAACAGATATTTGACAAGAATACTTATGATAGAGGTTCTGTTGGTTCCAATTTCATTGGCATAGACAATAGCTGTCTGAATGTCGAACAACAATGGGTTCAAGCCAAAAGGAGACACCGAAGAGGGTATCTCTTCTACATGTTCGTCATACATAGCTTTGATGGCATCTATTTCTTTCTGCGTGACGCTGTCGCCTGCCAATTTCATCAGCATTTCTATGGAATCATGAATTGTACCTATAGTTTTATTTTCCATTCATTTCAATATTAAAAGAACAAAGCGAAAACAATATTCTTACATTATGAAAAAAAATTATTGCAAAGATAAAAAATATTCCAATTATTTATCTCATATATAAAAAATAAAATGTAATTTTGTAGCTAAGAACATCATAAAACAAATATAATATGTTGACAGACCAAGACCTCCAACAATTGAAATCAAAAGGCATTTCTGAGGAAAAATTAAATGCACAACTGGCATCTTTTGAAAAAGGATTTCCATTTTTAAAATTGTATGCACCCGCTTCAGCGGGACAAGGTATCCACATCTTGAATGACGAGGATAAGAAAACATTTTTGAAAACATGGGACAAGTATCTTAACTCAGAGCACAAAATCGTCAAATTTGTTCCGGCTAGTGGTGCTGCAAGCCGTATGTTCAAGGACTTGTTTGAGTTTTTAGACGGGGTGGATGAAGAGCCGAACAATGAATTCACAAAATTGTTCTTTTCGGAAATCAAAAAGTTTGCATTCTATGATGATTTGAATAAAGCATGCTCTGCAAACGAGCAAAATGACATTGATGGCCTTATCAAACAAGGCAAGTACAAGGCAGTTATCGACAATCTTCTGAATTCCAAAGGATTGAATTATGGAAAACTGCCTAAAGGTCTTTTGAAATTCCATAAATATGAAGATGGAAACCGCACTCCTCTTGAAGAACATCTAGTTGAAGGTGCACTGTATGCAAAGGCAAACAATAATGAGGTTAACATTCATTTTACTGTTTCTCCCGAGCATCGTCCGCTTTTTCAAGAGCTTGTATTGGCTGTATCAGCAAAATATGAGACTAAATTCAATGTCAAATACAACATCACCTTCTCGGAACAGAAGAGCAGTACCGACACCGCAGCTGCCACAATGGACAATCAGCCGTTCAGGACTGCCGATGGTAAGATTTTGTTTAGACCAGGTGGGCATGGAGCATTGATAGAGAATTTGAACGAAATTGATGGAGATGTGATTTTCATAAAAAACATTGACAATGTTGTTCCTGACAGGCTTAAATCCGACACGGTAGAGTACAAAAAGTTGATTGCCGGAGTGCTTACAGATATGCAGATTAAGATTTTCCAATATATGGAGATGCTTGAGAGCGGTGAATACACTCATGCACAACTTGAAGGAATAATAAGGTTTATGCGAGATGACTTGGGAATCCGCAATCCTGAACTCAAGAAGTTGGAAGATGCTGATTTGGTGATATATATGAAGAAGAAACTGAACCGTCCAATACGTGTTTGCGGCATGGTTAAAAATGTGGGTGAACCTGGTGGTGGTCCATTTCTTGCTTATAACACCGACGGAACGATTTCCCTTCAGATTCTCGAGAGTTCCCAAATCGACAAAAGCAACACTGAGTATGTGAGGATGTTCAAGGAAGGCACACATTTTAACCCTGTAGATTTGGTATGCGGAATAAAAGACTACAAAGGAAATAAATTCAATCTTCCAGACTTTGTGGATCCACAGACTGGCTTCATATCTTATAAGTCAAAAGACGGAAAAGAACTGAAGGCGTTGGAGCTCCCAGGTTTGTGGAATGGCGCAATGAGTGATTGGAATACGATTTTCGTTGAAGTTCCCCTCTCTACATTCAATCCTGTTAAAACTGTGAATGACCTTTTGAGGGAGCAACATCAATAAACAGACAACCATTCACATTCAAAACGCAAACAGAGGCGGACGATTTGTCCGCCTCTGTTTGCTTTTATGGTAAATGAATCACATGGGTCACTGAAGGATTATAGTAATACCACCAGAATGTATTGCCATATTTTCTTCGAGTCATATTAGAGCTGATTGTTGAATCTTTATGTGCAGCCTTCATTTCAAGATAACTGCCATAAGCCTTAATCATTGCTGTATCGCAAACTTCTGGTGTAACCATAACCAATGCTTCTCTGTATGCTTTGGGGAGTGAGTCGGCTAGAACAATACTGTCCGTGCGTTCCTCGTCGATGAAGGAATGTTCGAGATGTTCCTTAAAGGCATCTATGTCGCGCTTGAGCAACAAACCACAGAGAATATAATCATCAATGATTTTCTTCCGGTTCTTCAGCCTCTCATATCGATATTGGGTCATCATGTCTAAGGAATCATTATGTTCGGATTTAAGACGTTCGATATCCATGATAGAATCAGACACAAGCAGTTGGACTATAGACATTTTTTTGAAGTATTGCTCAGAATCATGAATTGTACTGTCACAAGGAACTCCAATATACGAACAGATGTCACTACTGTCAAAACGATAGCAATGAGAACTGGTGTCTGTGACACACAACAAACCATCCAATCCATAATATTGAGGGTATTCAAACAAACATTGAGGAAGTTTTCCTGTTTTTGAAAGGGCATACATTCTAAGATTTGTCATTCGGAGATTAGAATCAACTGATTTTAATCCCACGTTCAACGCTTTGTCATAATCCTTTTCAAGCAACAATCTTTCTATTTTCTGCTCATACATATCAACATCTGTGGCGGAGTGACATGTGCCGCAGAAAACCATAACAATAATCAATATGATAAAATTGGGCCAAAGATATGGAATAGAGCCGTACCCCCTCTGATTGTTCTTTGTATCTGTATCAACTAGAACTGCAAACTTGGATAGAAAAAAAAATAAGCAGAGTACAAAAGGAATGCCAAGCCACCACCATCCCAATGAAAAGTTCTCAAACACATCGTGATTCACATCGCAAATCACCGACAAGACCAAAAATGAGGGTATGTAGGTTAAAGCATAGTATCGCAATGGAATCGTGACAAATTTCTCTGCTGGAATTTGTATTATCCTCAATACTACAGTAATAATCAACGCTCCCCAGAAGATGGAGTATGTCGTCATCCCATTGGAGAACACATATTGCGCTTTTGAAATCAGTTCACCCTGAAGAAAATACAAATAACAAAAAGAAAAAAGGATAAAAAGAATCCCGCAGGAATGTCGAACTATCCCTGCGGTATTCTTATTATCTGAATAATGTATAATCATCGTTTGTGTTTTTATCAGATAAAGATGACGTAATCGACTGAGTTATTTATTCATCTTCAGTACAACTGCACTACGTGCAGGAATATACAGTTTCAGCCATCCTTTACCATCTTTCTCATATATAGGGTCATAATTCGTGAAATGAGTGACTGTGTCATCTGCAAAATTATTGCCCCCATACAATTTCGAATCCGTATTCAGCACTACATTGTAAGCTCCTTGAGGAACAATAAACCCATAATCTGTATATGAACGGTTAGGACTGAAATTAAAGACAAAAAGTAAATCACCTCTACTGAAAGCAAGTATCTGGTCACCATCATTATGCCAGACTTCCACCACTGGTGTTTTCTGGAAATTCTTCAGGCTACGGATCAATTTAATCATAGCCTCATCGAAATCACCAAGGTAATGATAGCATAACTCATGATTATCGACAAGATTCCATTGGCGTCTGGCATATTTGTAGCTCCAGCCATTGCCCTCTCTCGGGAAATCAATCCATTCTGGATGACCGAATTCATTACCCATGAAATTCAAATATCCTCCGTTAATAGTCGAAGCAGTGAGCAGGCGAATCATCTTATGAAGTGCAATACCACGATTTGCTGTCATGTTCTCATCCCCTTTCTTGAAATGCCAATACATGTCAGCATCAATAAGACGGAAAATAATGGTCTTGTCACCCACCAGAGCCTGGTCATGGCTTTCAGCATAAGAAATCGTTTTCTCGTCTGCACGCCTATTGGTGGTTTCCCAGAACATGGAAGACGGTTTCCAATCTTCATCCTTGAGCTCTTTTATCGTTTTTATCCAATAATCAGGGATATTCATCGCCATTCGATAATCAAAACCATAACCGCCATCCTTGAATGGAGCGGCAAGGCCAGGCATACCACTAACTTCCTCTGCAATTGTTATGGCCGAAGGTTTCACCTCATGTATCAGAACATTTGCCAAAGTGAGATATGCGATGGCCTCATCATCCTCATGACCATTGAAATAATCACCATATCCGCCGAAAGCCTCGCCGAGTCCATGGCTGTAATAAAGCATGGACGTAACGCCATCAAAGCGATAGCCATCAAAATGGAATTCCTCAAGCCAATATTTGCAATTTGACAAAAGAAAATGAAGCACTTCATTCTTTCCATAGTCAAAGCACAATGAATCCCAAGCAGGATGCTCTCTACGGTCACCCTGATTAAAATACTGACATGGGTCTCCTGCAAAATTTCCCAATCCCTCAATTTCGTTCTTCACAGCATGAGAATGGACTATATCCATGATTACCGACAAACCATTCTTATGTGCTTCATCAACAAGCGCTTTCAATTCCTCTGGGGTACCGAATCGGCTTGAAGGAGCAAAGAAATTCGAGACATGGTAGCCAAAACTGCCATAATAAGGATGCTCGGCTATAGCCATAATCTGAATACAGTTGTATCCATCTTTTATGATGCGAGGTAAAACATTATCCTTAAATTCTGTATATGTGCCAACTTTCTCCGCATCCTGTCCCATACCAATATGACATTCGTAAATCATAAGTGGGGAAACATCTGGCTTAAAGGACTTCTTCTTCCATACGTATTCTTCATCCGGAGCCCACACCTGAGCTGAGAAGATTTTTGTGGTCTCATCTTGGACGACACGATTTGCCCATGCAGGGATTCTTTCACCTTCTCCACCATCCCAATGGACTTTTAATTTATAAAGTTGACCATGCTTCAAAGCTGTTTTTGACAACTTAATCTCCCAATTGCCATTCTTAAGGCGCTTCATACGGTATTTTTCAGTCTCTTTCCAATCATTGAAATCGCCAATCAGATAAATGTCTGTGGCATTGGGCGCCCACTCTCTGAAAACCCATCCACGGTCTGTCTTGTGTAAACCAAAATACAAATAACCACTGGCAAAATCAGAGAGAGTCTGTTTGCCATTATTTGTCAACTCATTCAACTTATAAAGAGCATGGTCATGACGGCCACGTATAGCATCTTCAAAAGGTTCAAGCCAAGAGTCATTCCTAACAAGACCAATATGTTTGTTTTTAACAGTTTTTCCAACTGATTTTTTTTTATTTGCTGGCATAATTATATTGTTTAATTGAGCTTTCTATCATTAATTAATCACACACAAACGGTAAAAAATCAAGCTTTCACCTTAAATATTACTTTGTGAATAATGTCTGACTCTGAAATACATGGCGCATGACCGTCTTGAGGAAAGAAAACTGCAAATTCGCCATCTTCAATTTTTATGAGTTTTTCTGGCTTTTCATCATAGAAAGTGATGTCTTTTGTGCTGTTGTATTCATTATCTGGTAATTTCTGACGAGGAATATAACCCATAGTCTCACTGCAGCCCAAAGGTATCTGAATATCAATCATCTGATCATGGGTTTCAACTTTCGCCTCGCCCGCTTTCTTCCCTTTAGCATCACAGAAATTGGCAAACAAGTTATCATCTTTAATCTTCACAATGCCCGTCGGCATTGTTTTAAGATCATGTGATTTGATAAAATCAAGTACTTCTGAAAAAAGTGGATTTACACCAACATAATGGTGAAAATTCTCAAGTGTATCAATAATCATGGTTCACGAATATTTATTGGTTATCTACTATTTATGTATTATTAATAAGTGCTCTCTATGCGCCCGTTTCGATATGTACCTCTTCGGATAATCTGGCCATTACGGTCACGCTCTGTGAAATTGCCATCTCTCATATCGTTAAGGTAACTTCCTTCGAAGCGTATGCCATCTTTGTTGACTTCTACAGCATCACCGTTTTTTAATCCATTCTTAAATTTACCTCTAAACTTTGAGCCATCTTTCATGATGATGACACCATTGCCATTCATCTGACCATTTACCCAGTCACCATCATATTCATCGCCAGTTGAAGAAATATATTTTCCCCTACCATTCTGTCGGTCATCAGCCCACATTCCTTCATATTTGGAGCCATCCGACCATACATAAATACCATGTCCAGACATCTTTCCATTTTTGAATTCACCAACATATTGTCTATTGTCGTGATAGGTAAATATGCCTTGACCATGACGTTCACCATTCAGATAATAACCTTCATATTTATCACCATTGGCAAATTTATAAATACCCTTACCATTAGTCAGGTCATTTTTCCATTCACCTTCATAAATATCACCATTAGCATAGTAATAGATACCTCTGCCCGACCTTTGGTCGTTATCCCAATGTCCAGAATAAGTGTTTCCGTCCTGCCAGTTTATTACGCCCTCGCCATTCTTCTTGTCATTCAGCCATTCACCATTATACACCACACCATTTGCCCAGATGTACTTGCCAAAACGGGAGCGTAGGTCGTTTTCCCAGTTACCTTCATATCGGTCACCATTATAATATCGCATAACTCCTTCGCCTTGCTGGTAATCTTTGTACCAAAGACCCTCATACACATTGCCATTGGCAAAATAATACTTTCCAACTCCATGCTGATGGTCGCTCGTCCAATAACCCTCATACTTTTCACCGTCAGTGAATGTATATACACCATAACCATCACGTTTTCCTTTTACATACTGACCTTCATAAGTGTCTCCCGTGGTAAAAACCGTGCGACCTTTCCCATTAGGCTTTCCACTTTGAATTTCACCCGTATAGACGGACTTATCCTTGAAGGTATATGTTCCTATATTTGATTTTTGAGCAAAACTTATTGTTGAGGTTCCGATAGCTAAAGACAATCCCAAATAAACTTTAATGATAGTATTCATCTGAAATGATTTTTGTTTATTCTATTAGAAATTTTCAATTATTTTACAAATATATAAAAAAATCGGAGAATACTCAAACTCTATTAAGGATTATTAAGTATATTTTCCAAATTAAAACAGATTGGAAGTTGAATTCAACTATCATCTATGATACACTCATGAAAGGGAAAAAACCAATAAAACAAAAAAAACAACCTTTAGAGGTTGTTTTTAGTTATAGAGGAGTAACTTAATAAAAGATTACTTCAAAGCATAAGCGAATGGATCTTTTTCATCAGCGGTCTCAGATACTGACAGTTTGTCTTCACGAAGAAGCCATCCAATACCGAGATTAAAATCTTTTTCAGTAAGTTTTGTAACTTTTTTAATTTGCTTGAAAGTCAAGCTTGACTGAGCTTCTGAAAGGGCATTCCAGATAAGACCTGCAATGTTACCTGCTTTTTCCTGCAACATAATCTTTTTAAATTAAAATTAATGTATTAAACAATTCCCAAAGTTGGGTGTTACCTTAAAAAAACTATGCAAAATTACTCTTTTTTAGATAATTAAACAAAGGCAAATGAGGATTTTTGAAAGAATGACATCAATTTGAAACATAAATTAACATTATTTAACAAAAAATAGCTCTTATGCATTGTGTCCGCACACAGCAAAAGGATAAAATACAATTTTCAATATCCGAATGACTCATTCTTAACAAATAAAGAGTATAATGGCGTGTTGTTCAAAAACCACGTAAAGCAGATGAAATATAAAGTTGCATCATTGCTATGGCTTTGTCATTGTTACCACCATTAGGTATAATAATATCGGCAAATTGTTTTGTGGGTTCTATAAACTCATCATGCATGGGTTTTAGAATATTTCTATATTTATCCACAAGCATTTCTAACGGATGCCCACGTTCTACTGTGTCTCGGGCTATGACACGCAAGAGCCTCTCATCAGGACCCGCATCAACAAAAATTTTCAAATCCATTAAGTCGCGCAGCTTTTTATCATATAAAGCCATAATACCTTCGATAATGATAACATC
>JAEEGG010015387.1_pt1 | contig 16064 bp, 14 predicted proteins | sample 9134161 | NCBI WGS metagenome assembly JAEEGG01 (sample SAMN16246543, study PRJNA631951) | gut metagenome | biome: gut microbiome; feature: rumen; material: CR-attached | host: Bos | place: Iran: Karaj | collected 2018-10
TGGTGGAAATTTATAAGCGATAGCCCATTTAGGATATTTAACTGTTTCACCTATTAATGAATGTAAAGACATTTCATTTACTTTTATAACTATTCCATCAATATCATAAGGTAGGTCTTTTCTTTTTTCTCCCATTTCATTAATATATGAAATAACTTCTTCTATATTATTACAATGTCTATATAAATCATTAACCTTAAAGCCTAATGATTTCATTCTTATTAAAGCCTCTTCCTGGCTTTTAATATTTTGTTCCATATCATAATATAAAAAGCAATCTAGATTTCTTTTACTTGCGATAGATGAATCAAGCTGTCTTAAGCTTCCTGCGGCGGCATTTCTACAATTTGCGAAAATCTCTTCACCCTCCTCTTCACGAGCTAAATTAAGCTCATATAAGGACTTTTTAGGCATGAATACTTCGCCTCTTACTTCAATTGTTAAATTATCCTTTAAGCGTAGTGGTACTGATTTAATTGTTTTAACATTATGTGTAACATTTTCACCAACTAAACCATTACCTCTTGTTGAAGCTCTAACTAAAAGACCATCATCATATTCTAATGAAATTGATAAACCATCAATTTTTAATTCACATAAATATGTTGCATCATTAGTTACTTCTTTTATTCTTTTATCAAAATCTTTTAATTCATCAAATGAGAAAACATCAGATAATGAAGCCATTTTAATTTGATGATTAACCTTTTCAAATTTTGATAAAACCTCTCCACCTACTCTATTTGTAGGTGAATCAGGCGTTTTAAGCTCAGGATGCTTAGATTCGATATCAATAAGCTCATTCATAAGCTTATCATATTCATAATCCTCCATAATTGGCATATCTTTAGTATAATAAGCTTCATTTGCTTTATTAATTATTTCTTTTATTTCATCTATACGCTTTATAAAATCCATAAATGCCTCCTATATTTTTTTAATACTTGGATGACCTAATAATAATTTTTTTAATCCAACAGAATCAAAATTAATCACAAGTGTATTACCCATAATACCCATTATAGTTCCAACACCAAATTTTTCATGATTAACTTTATCTCCTGTTTTATAATCTACATTTGTATTAAGCTCTACCTTTGGTTTAGTAGATACTACATTTTTCTTAACATTTGTATATGATGTAGTATTTTTCTTTCTTTCTTTTAATACATCATAATATAAATCCTTATCCATTTCTTTAAAAAAGATAGATGGTGATAAAGATCTTATTTCACCATATATTCTTTTTTCCATAGGACTTATAATAAATAAATTGTCTTTGGCTCTTGTGATACCTACATAACAAATTCTTCTTTCTTCTTCAATATTATTTTCTAATATCGCAGTTTGAGAAGGGAATATCGTATCACAAAATGATGTTAAGAATACATTTTTAAATTCAAGTCCTTTAACCTGATGATAAGTAGATAATAATACTGAATCAGTATCTTCCTTATCTTGACTTGTCATTAAAGATAAATCTTGAATGAAATCCATAATATTATCTAAATTATTTGAAGATACCTTATGAGCTGCTAAAGATGATTTAAGTTCATAAATATTAGATACTCTATCTTCTATTTCTTCGTCATTTTTTGCATTGACTTTAATTTCATCTTCAATATAATTAGTTTCTTTTAAAATTAAATCAATTATTTCAGTCAATTTAATATTAGATAATTCTTTTCTCATCTTATTGATAATATCCTTGAAGGCAAGAAGCTTTAATCTTGCAGAGCCTTCAAAATTATCAATTGCTGAAAATAATGGTTTAGATAAATCATTAGCTAAATCTTTTAAATCAGATAATGATTTAGCTCCTATACCACGCTTTGGTACATTTACAATTCTTGAGAATGATAAATCATAATTATCATCACATAAAAGATAAATATAAGAAATGATATCCTTTACTTCTTTTCTTTCATAAAATGATAATCCACCATATATTCTATATGGAATATGTTCACGAACTAATAAATCTTCATATTCTCTTGATAAATAATTAGAACGATAAAGTAATGCTATATCACTATATTTATCTCCATCAGCTCTTAAACTTCTAATTTTATCAACAATAAATCTATTTTCATCAAATGCATTTAATGCTCGATAATAAATAGGCTTTTTTCCTTCTTTATCATGAGAATATAATGTTTTTTGGATTTGATTCGGATTATGCTTAATAACTGAATTAGCCAAATCTAATATTTGAGTTGTAGAACGATAATTTTCTTCTAATTTAATTAATTTATAATTTTTAAAATCTTTAGTAAATTGATGAATATTTTTTATTTCCGCTCCTCTAAATGAATAAATAGATTGGAAATCATCACCTACTACAAATAAATTATGATGCTTACCTTCTAATAATAAGCATAATTCATATTGTATTTTATTTGTATCTTGAAATTCATCTATCATGATATATTGAAATAAATTTTGATATATTTTTAATACCTCTGGATGAGTTTTAAATAATTCTACTGTTTTATTTAATAAATCATCAAAATCAAGACAATTACTTAATTTAAGCTTTTCCTGATATGCATTATATAAAGAATTAAAATCATTTCTTAATAATGTATCTTTAATATCAATAGAACCTGTATTTTTATATTTAGATACTAGATTTTGAAGTAATTTAATAGAGCTTCTTAAATTCTTTTCTTTACAAATATCAGATATTATTGATTTAACATCATCAGTATCTAATATTTGAAAATATCTATTCCAATATCCTAAAACTGATATTTCTCTTCTTAATACTCTTACACAAAATGAATGAAATGTAGAAACCCATAATTTATCTTGATCTACATCAATCATTTTTGAGATTCTTTCTTTCATTTCATTTGCGGCTTTATTAGTAAAAGTTACAGATAATATTTCATAAGGAGAAATACCTAATTCTTCTGATATATATGCAAATCTTGTAGTTAAAACCTTAGTTTTACCGGCACCGGCGCCAGCCATTACCATGATTTCCCCTTCAGTTGTAGTAACTGCTTCCTTTTGACGATCATTAAGGTTAGATAAATCAACCATTGACTTCTCCTTCCATGAATTCGTCATATGTCTGCATCTTATCCTCATATGTACCATCTAAATTAATCTTAATGATTCTATTAGAAACTGTTTCTAATAATTCATGGTCATGAGATGAGAATAAAATATTACCTTTATAATTATTCATTCCTTCATTTAATGAAGTAATTGATTCAAGATCAAGGTGGTTTGTTGGATCTTCAAATATTAATACATTTGGACATTCAAGCATTAATTTTGCGAATAATATTCTTATTCTTTCACCACCTGATAATACATCTACACTTTTTAATGCGTCATCTGATGTAAATAATACACGACCTAAATAACCACGAATAAATGTTTCATTTTGTTCATTAGGTGAATAATTTCTTAAGAAATCAATTAAATTTTCTTTAGAAGAAAAATATTCTTTATTATTTTGCATTAAAAAGCCACGCTTAGTAGTTACACCCCATTTAAATGATCCTTCATAATCTTCATCTTTTCCTTCAAGGATATTAAATAGGGCAGTAATCTGCATAGTATTTTCAGCTAAGAAGGCTATTTTATCATTCTTTCTTACTGTAAATGTTAAATCATTAAATAATCCTTTTTTAGTTAAATGCTCAACAAATAAGATATCATTTCCTACTTCTCTTTCTGGCTTAAAGCCAATGAATGGATATCTTCTTGATGATGGTGTAATATCTTCTATTACAATTTTATCAAGAAGCTTCTTTCTTGATGTAGCTTGTTTAGATTTTGATTTATTAGCTGAGAATCTAGCGATAAATTCTTTTAATTCTTTGATTTTTTGTTCACTCTTTTTATTTTGGTCCTTTGCTTGTTCTAAGGCTAGCTTACTTGTTTCATACCAAAATTCATAGTTTCCAACATATAATTTAATATGTCCTCTATCGACATCACAAATATGTGTACATACATTATTTAAAAAATGTCTATCATGTGAAACTATTAATGTTGTATTTTCAAATTCAATTAAGAAATTTTCAAGCCACTGTGTACTTTTATAATCAAGGTTATTAGTAGGCTCATCTAATAATAAAATATCAGGATTACCAAATAAGGCTTGTGCAAGTAATACCTTAACCTTTATTTTTGCATCTACATCCTTCATATATTCATAATACATAGATTCATCTACACCAAGGCCTGATAATAATACTGAAGCATCACTTTCTGCTTCATAACCATTCATTTCTGCAAATTCAGCCTCAAGCTCGGCAGCCTTCATACCATCCTCTTCAGAAAAATCTGGCTTTTCATATAATTTATCTTTTAAATTTCTTACTTCTACTAATCTTTTATGACCAAGTAGAACTGTATCCATAATTGTTTCATTATCAAATGCGTTTTGATCTTGCTTTAGGATACTCATTCTTTCATTTTTATCTATTGAAACTGTTCCAGTTGTAGTATCAACCTCACCAGATAATAATTTTAAAAATGTTGATTTACCTGCACCATTGGCGCCAATAATGCCGTAACAATTTCCTTTTGAAAATGTTATATTTACGTTATCATATAATTTTTTTGTTCCATATTGTAAAGATACATCAGTTACTTTTAACATAATACTCCTAAGATAATAAAGGGCTCAATTTCTTGAGTCCTATTTTTTTAATGAAATTATAAACTAAATGAAGATTTTAAGCTGCATGTTCTATTAAATACAAGCTTCTTATCATTTGAATCTTTATCAGTTACATAATAACCATTTCTAACAAATTGGAAGTGTTCGCCTTCCTTAGTATCCTTTAATGCAGATACTACATAACCATTTTTAATTGTTTTAGAATTAGGATTTAATTTCTCCATGAAATCTAAATCCTTATTTTCTTCTGTTTCAATTAATAATGGTTCAAATAATCTAAATTCTGCAGGTATTGCGGTAGTTGCCTCAACGAAATGTATGTTTCCATTTGGCTTTCTTTCATTAAAGCCTGAATTAGATTTAGTTAAAGGATCATATGTAGCATGAATTAATGTAATATTGCCATTTTCATCCTTTTCGCAGCTAACAGCTTTAATAAAATATGCATGCATTAATCTTACTTCTACATCTAATGCTAATCTTTTCCATTTCTTATTAGGCTTTTGTTCAATGAAGTCCTCACGCTCAATATATAATTCTCTTGAGAATGCAATTTTATGACTTCCTGCATTTTCATCCTCTTGGTTATCAGGACAATCAAGCCATTCTACTTGTCCTTCTGGATAATTATCAATTATAACCTTAATTGGATCAATTACTGCATAAGGACGCTTAGCTTTAAGCTTTAGGTCATTTCTTAAAGCTTCCTCAAGCTCACCTTCAGTAACTGTAGAATTAATTCTTGATAAGCCAGTACCTAAAATAAATTCTCTAATTGAATCTGGTGTATAGCCTCTTCTTCTTAAGCCACATAATGTAGGCATTCTTGGATCATCATATCCATCTACATAATTAGAATCAACTAAAGCTCTTAAATATCTTTTAGACATAATTGTATTTGTGATATTTAATCTACCGAATTCAGTTTGATATGGTCTTCTTCCATATTCTTTTTCAATTTCACAATTATCTACAACCCAATCATATAATACTCTATGATTATCATATTCAAGTGAGCAAAGTGAATGAGTAATTTTTTCAAATGAATCTTGAAGTGGATGAGCGAAATCATACATTGGGAAAATACACCATTTAGTTCCTTGACGATGATGATTAATATGTAATATACGATACATTACAGGGTCACGCATATTAATATTAGGTGAAGACATATCAATTTTAGCACGTAATGTCTTTTCACCATCTTTATATTTTCCTTGTCTCATTTCTTCAAAAAGACGTAAATTTTCTTCTACAGTTCTATCTCTATAAGGAGAATTCTTACCAGGCTCATTTAATGTACCACGATATTTTGAAATTTCTTCTTGTGATAAATCATCAACATAAGCTAATCCTTTTTTAATTAGCATAATAGCTTTTTCATATGTTTTTTCAAAATAATCAGAACCATAAAAAATATTATTTGGTTTATAGCCAAGCCAAGCTAAATCTTCAATAATACCTTCTACAAATTCTTTATCTTCCTTTGCAGGATTTGTATCATCAAAACGAAGATTAGTTTTACCATTAAAAGCTTTCGCAAGCTCAAAATTAGTAATGATGGCTCTTGCATGACCTATATGTAGGTATGCATTAGGCTCAGGTGGAAATCTAGTAATAATTTCATTTACTTTTCCACTTTCTAAATCATCTTTCATTATTGTCTTAATAAAATTATTAATTTCACTCATATTATCACCCTTAAATAACGCTCTTATTATATAACAAATTGCCTTAAAACTCTATAAAGATTTAAGGCAATTTTAAATTTAATTAAATTTATTTAATTATTCAATCATTAATCCTGCATCAGCATTTAAATATAAATCACTAAATTCTTTACCACTTTTATACATATAATAGCCACATACAGCAATCATTGCGGCATTATCTGTACAATATTTTATAGATGGTATAGATATATTAAAATCTTTAGGAGCTTCAGCTTCAAATCTTTCTCTTAAACCCTTATTTGCAGAAACACCACCTGCAACAATGATATTTTTAACATTCTTCTCTTTAGCTAATTTTAATGTTTTTCTTACTAAAACCTCTGATACAGATGCTTGAAATGAGGCACATAAATTTTCAACATTAATTTCTTCACCACGCTGATTAGCATTATGAAATAAATTAATTACATGGCTTTTTAAGCCTGAAAAAGAAAAATTATATGAATTATCATCTAAATATACTCTTGGTAAATTATATGTATCTTTTCCTTCATGAGCCTTTTTATCAACTAAAGGACCACCAGGATATTTTAATCCCATTACACGTGCAACCTTATCATATGATTCACCTACTGCATCATCTAGTGTTTCACCAACTATTTCAAATTTAAAATGATCAGGCATATAAATTAATTCAGTATTACCACCTGATACAAGTAAAGCAATTGATGGGAATTTCATATCATGCTCAATAGCATTTGCATAAATGTGACCTTCTAAATGATTTACAGCCATAATAGGCTTATTATACATTAATGCAAAGCTTTTAGCTGCAGTAACACCAACAAGTAATGAACCAATTAATCCTGGACCTTGTGTTACAGCAACAAAATCTATATCCTCAGGCTTGCAATTAGCTTCCTTAAATGCTTGAGAAAAAACCATAGATACCTGATATACATGGTTTCTTGAAGCAATTTCAGGTACTACACCACCATAAAGCTCATGTATTTTAATTTGTGAATTTATAACGCATGATAAAACCTCTTTGCCATCTCTTACGATAGCAACACTTGTTTCATCACAGCTTGATTCTACACCTAGTACTAGCATAATATCACCTACTCTTTTTCAATATCAGCCATTTCTAAATTTAATAAGGATATTAAATCATCCTTATTCATTTTAATTTGATAACCTATTTTTCCTGCAGAAAAATATATCTCTTCTTCAAACATAACATATTCATCAATAAATGTTTTAAAGCTCTTTTTCATTCCAATAGGACTACAGCCACCTCTAACATAACCAGTTAAAGGAAATAAATCTTTAACCATAATAAGCTCTAGATTTTTAACACCTGCAGCCCTTGCACATTTTTTTAAATCTAGTTCTTCTTTAACTCTTACCATAAATACAAAATGTTCTTTTTTATCTGAAACTAAAACTAATGTTTTAAATACACAATCTGGAGAAACACCTAATAATTTTGCTACAGTATCACCATCTACAACAACACCTTCCTCATGTGGATATGTAAATACTTCATATTTTATTTTTTCTTTATCAAGTATTCTCATTGCGTTAGTTTTAATATTTTTATCCATTAAAATTCCTTCTTCATTACAATATCATCTTCACCATCATTATAATAAGCTTTTCTTACATATATTTCTTTAAAGCCAAGCTTATTATAAACATTAATAGCCCTTAAATTTGATTTTCTAACATCTAAAGTACAACTTTTAGCATGGTCCTTAAAAATTAAATTTAAGGTATCATTTAATAATTTAGTGCCATATCCTTTTCCTTCAAATGCCTTATCAATTAAAAAATATAAAATATCTATATTTTCTCCATCAAAAATAAAAGATAAAAAGCCAATAATAATATTATTTTCTTCTAATACATATCCATAATACATATTATTAGATGTTAATAAATTATAATCCTCAGTAATGTTAAATCTTTGTAACATTAATTCATTTATTTTATTATAATCCTTATTATTAATCCTTCTTATCATCTAAATTCCTTTCGGCTTCTGTAACACGTAAATAATTAGGAACTAATAAATCATAATTATCTACCTTCTTTTTATTTTTTAATACAAATAAAGGATCTACCTTAAAATCATCCTCAGTAATAATTAAATCATATTCATTCTTTTTTAAATCATCTAATAAAATAAATGAATCATCTACAATTATTTTATTATTAATAGTATCTACTATTGATCCAAAGCAATTACCATGTCTTGCATCAATATATGATAATATTTTACCTCTATAACCTGATGACATTAACGTTAATGTAGATACAGAATATAATGGAATATTTTTAAATGCAGCAAACATTTTAGCAACTGTTACCGCAAGTCTTGATCCTGTATATGATCCAGGTCCAACACCTGTGATAACCTCGTCAAAATCATCAACCTTAATGTTTGCAGCATTTAATGCATTATTTATAATTCCTACAATATTTTTTGCATGATCATGAGCACCTAAAGATAGATTTTCAAATAATATATCATTATCTTTTAATAAAGAAACATATAATTTCTTTGTTGCAGAATCTATAATTAATGAATACATTATAATGCCTCCTCTATCTTTTTATATCTACCTATTCCTTCAATAGATATAGTTCTTTTATTTTCTTCATCTATTTTAAATGTTACTTTAAGATATTCTTTTGGTAATATATCTTCTACCTGCATAGGCCATTCAATAACACATACACCATCAGTTTCAATATATTCAAATAAATCAAAATCATTATTTATTCCATCTAAACGATATAAATCAAGATGATATAATTTAGTATTTAATCCTTTATATGGTTTAACAATAGTAAAAGTAGGTGAATTAATAATTCTATTAACACCTAAAGATAGACCAATACCTTTAGTAAATGTAGTCTTTCCACCTGATAAGTCACCAAATAATAAAACTACATCTCCTTCATTTAGATATTTACCTATTTTTTCACCTAATTTAATTGTTTCTTCACTACTATTAGTTTTAAATAATTTCATAATTTCATCTCAATTCTAAAATACTTAATTATTATATTACAAATTATATCTATTGTAAAATAAAAGCGGTTTATAAAAATAATATCCCCTAGGTATACCTAGGGGGTTATATTAAGCATTCATATCAATTACTTTATCTTCTTCTTTAGGTAAATGATGGATTTCTTTAGCATATAAGATTACTACTTCTTCATTTGCATTCTTAGAAAATTCATGATGTACTTCACATTCAAGATATATTGCGTCACCAACTTTAACTTTTTCATTAGTTAAATTTTTAACTTCATATCCTAAAAATTGAATATCATTTGCACAGCATGTCATTACTCTTCTACCTATTACAAATGTATCTTTTAATATATCAAAAACAAATGTTTTAAATTTAATTGTTTTATTAAAATATTTTTGATAATTATCAAATACTTCAACATACCATATAGGATATACATCCTCTTCAAATTGAATTACATCCTTATTTATATCATAAGGTAGGTCTTCATCTAGAGTTGTAGTAAGTGAACCATCTTCCTGTTGGAAGGCAATTTGGCATTGCTGGTTCATTGCACGAACCTGTCTTCTATATGATGATAAATCTTTATTACCATCACATCTATTAAATACTACAAGTGATGAATCTTTAAGCATCACCTGGAATATTTTTCTCATATTACCAAACATTACTTTAAATTTAGATGCATCAATTAATGTAATTTGTTGATATATTGCCATATATGATGGGAATTCCTGAGCTTCCCAATCAAAAAAGGCATTATATTCAATTACATATCTATCAGCCATGTAATGCTTATCAAGATTTTCAAAATATTGTACAGTAAAATCTTCCGCTTTTTTTACATATTCAACTGCAATACCATATTTGTTACACCAAGATTGTTCATATTCTACTTCGCCTTCTTCACAAACAATTATTACAGTTGTGCCTTTTTGATATTCTGGATTATTTTCACAAATGTCTTTTATTAAAGTTGTTTTACCACTTTCTAAAAAGCCATTTAAAAGAAATACAGGAACTTCTTTCATTTTATACTCCGATTAAAATAATTTTTTAATTTGATCAGTATCAATCTTTGAACCAATTACAACAATCTTACCCATATGAATAGGCTTAGATTCTTCAATTGATACTTCACCTGGTGTTAAATTAAATACATACCATTTATTATCATTTGCCATAATAATACCTTTAGATCTAACAATAACACCATATTTGCCATCAGCAATTTCATCTAATAATGATTTTAATTTATCTAAATCATATTTCTTAACTGTTTCAATTCCAACACTTTCAAATACTTCATCTGCATCATGATGGTGATGATGATGGTGGCATTCACAATTTGGATCATCGCATTCTTCTTCATCATGATGATGGTGGTGATGTTCATGTTCATCTTCATCATCGTCGTCATCGTCATCGTGATGGTGATGGCATTCACATTCTTCGTCATGATGATGGTGATGGTGGTGACATTCACAATTTGGATCATCACATTCTTCTTCATCGTGATCATGATGTAATAATTCTTCAGAAATTAATTTATCATCAATTCCTTCATAAGCTTTTAATAAATCTTCATCTGATAAATTCTTAATAGGTGTTGTAACAACAATACAATTAGGATTATGACTTCTTACAATATCTAATGCAGTTTTAACAACTTCTTCATCACAAATATCAGTTCTTGATAAAATTACTGTTTGAGCATTTGCGATTTGGTCAACAAAGAATTCACCAAAGTTTCTATCATACATTTTAGCCTTCTTTGCATCAACCATACATACTAATGAATTAATATTATCCTTTAATTCAGTACCAATAACAGCTTTAACAATATCAGATAATTTACCAACTCCAGATGGTTCAATAATAATTCTATCTGGATTATATTGTCTAATTACTTCTTTTAATGATTTAGAAAAATCACCAACTAATGAACAACAAATACATCCTTGTGATAATTCTCTAACTTCTATTTTTGAAGATTTTTCTTTGATTAAATCTGTATCAATAGAAATTTCTCCATATTCATTTTCAATTAAGCATACCTTTTCATCTTTTAATTTAGTAGTTAATAAACGTTCAATAAATGTAGTTTTTCCAGCTCCTAAGAAACCAGAAATAATATCAATTTTTAACATAATAACTATACCTAGCCTTTCTACACAAAACTATTATAGCACTTTTATTAAAAAAGTGCCTTATTTAAATTAAAATGCTTATGAAATTAAATTCCATAAGCATTTATTTTTTTATTCAGCTTTATCAGCATTTTCAGCTGGTTTAGCAACTGGCTTTGCAGCTGGCTTAACATGAGTCTTTGCTGCAGCAGGCTTCTTCATACCTTGAAGTCTCTTTCTTTCTTCATAAAGCTGTCTAATACGTTTAATGTTTCTAATACATTCAGCAGCTTTACCACCATCACCGATTGCTTTATAATATTGTAATGCAGCTGCATAATTCTTTCTTCTTAATAATCTATCTGCAGCTCTCTTAAGCTTATCTTTAGCTCTTTCTTTTGATTGCTCAGAAGTATAACCTTCCTTTAATACTTGACAATATAGGTCATATCCTTCTTTTGTTCTTCTCATCTTAGAATCATAATTCCAAGAAGATTCATATAAGTAACCTAAATTATATAATGCATCAGGATTCTTTAAATCAATAGCTTTCTTTAAATATCTTTCAGCAAATTCAAGGTTCTTAGTTTGAGTATATAGATAACCAAGGTTGTTACAAATCATACCTTGAGAATCTTCATCAGTAGCACCTCTAGTATTCTTTTCACTTTGAGGAAGTGAAATTGAATAATAGTTGATTGCTTTATCATTATCTTGAATTGATTGATAAGCATCTGCGATTCTTTCTTTAACTTCAAGATCATTATTTCTAAATAATTTTAATAATAAGCAAAGTGACCAAACATAATTTTCTTGCTTAAATAATTGGAATGCTTCTTTTCTATATTTCTTTCTATTGAAACTTGTAACCTTAACTTTATTATAAGAGCCTACAATAATTGAGCAAATATCGTTTGCTAAAGCTTCAACTGGATATCCATCTACAAGCTCAATTTCGTTAATTGGGAATTTAGATTGATATACCTTCTTAGATGCATAACAACAAATGATTTGGCATTTCTTATTTGCTTTTCTAATTTGTGCTTCATATTCGCCATAATCAAAATCATCTGAAATATGTAAAATAATAAGACCACATGAATTATTTATATCTTTATCGATTTCTTGATCTGAATCTTCACCTTTTTCAAATTTGTGAACTTCAACATGCTTCTCATCTAGTATTTCTGCTAAATAATCAGCAATTTCACCATCTTCACTAAAATGTACTAGCGTAACATAATTTGTGCGCATAATAACCTCCTAAAAAACTAATCGTCATTTACATAAATGAATTATAACATAAAACTTTAATAATATGCAAATTAAAATAGTATGTTTACTCTTATAAATATTATATCATACATTTTTCATTTTTGTATTCTTAAATTATTATTTTTTATTTTTTAAATAAAATATATATAAAAAATCCCGTATTTTGCAATAAAACGGGACTATTTATTCTTCTTCTTGATGTTTAATTTTATTATAAATAAGGCTAATTATATAAGGAATTGCTTCTAATATTAATGAAACAATAATTAAAACTAATATATATGCAAATATATCAGTATATCCTTCATATGAATTTATTTCCCTATAAATTAATATACCTAATGTATCATTTATATGCACTATAAATTCAACAGATAATGATATTTTAATACCTAATCCTATTGCATTAATAATGCTTGATTTTATTGTAGGCATTATTAATGGTATATATACCTTCCAAATGATATATGGAGTTAATTTAGAATTCATTTTATAAACATCTATATATTCCTTTGGGATAGCACCTAAGGCTTTATAAATAGATTCATATATTATTGGTATTAATATTGAGCCTACTGATATGAAATAAATTAAATAATTATGACCAAATATAATGAAATATAATAATGAAATTATAATAATAATTGGAATAAATCTAGATATTTGCATTATAGGTCTTAAAATTTTATATATTATTTTAAATCTATAAGCTATTACAGCTAATATTATTGCAATAACAAATGAAACTATTAAGCTTAATAATAAATTCTTTATTGTATTTAATATACCTAAATATGTTTCACTTTTTCCTAATAATTTAAAAAAAGCATTAAAAATATCATTTAGATGCGGCAAGAAATATGTCTCATCCTTCCATGCCGCTAAAATGATATATACTACCGCTATTAATATTAATCCAATAATAAAATATAATATGTCTAATAATCTTTTTTTCATCTTTTAATTAAATATAAAATTCATCATCCATTTGTTTTCCGAAAATTTTATCTGTTGCAGGTATATCTCTTTCAATATCCTTTGATACTAAATATTGTAATGCCGCTTTAGAATCTTGTGCAGATTTAAATTTAATTTTAGATCCAGGTATTGCTGCTGCAGGAACTCCAGAACCACCTAATGATGTAAATGCTTCTATTGCATCTTTTGTATCATTATTAATTTCAGCTGTTTCTTCTTCTAAATCTTCTAAGAAATCTTCAATTAATTCTTTATGCTTGCTATAAGCATTTTCACTTACAAATACTGCAGCTTGTGGTGCATCATATGTTGTTACTTCTTTATATAAATCATTTAAAGGATATGAAATGATATTCTTATCACCTTTTTTTGCAGTTAATGCTGGTTCTGCAGTTAAAACCATCGCATTTTCATCAGCAAGCAATGTATCCATTGCAAATCCCGCATTTGCTACATATGTTTTTGTAACATTAATACCTTTTTCATTTAATACAATATCTAATTCAAGCTCATTAACTGTTTTTTCACCAAATATTGTAATTTCTTTATTATTTAATGAATCAACTGTAAATGATTGATTTTGAGATGCAAAAAATTGATTTCCCCAAGTTAATATACCTGCAAGCTTATATGATGATTTGCCTATATTATATAATTTAGCTCCTGCATTAACAGGGGCAACAATTATATCCATTGTACCAAAAATGAAATGATTAGCTAAATTTGATCCTTGTTCAATTAATATTGAATTATCTAAATCAACATTTGATTTATTATCATTAATTGTCTCTGCAATACCTAATAGTGGCGCTTGACCTGGTGTTACAATTTTTAATTTATAATCATCTTTCTTCTTTGAACAAGAAGCTAATACTAAAGATGCTCCTAAGATTGATAATGTTGTTAATAATAATTTCTTTTTCATAAATAATCTACCTCTTCTTTATCTTCACTATTATATACTATATGAAATAATAAATATGTAATATATATTACACTTTTATATTATTTTATAGTAAATAAATAATTATATGTTATAATCGAAAAGGTGATTAATTATGCAAATATCAAAAGCAAGTGAACAATTTAAATTAATGAAAAAAGCAATTAAAACTAATGAATTAAAGGAATATACAGTATCTAGTGATTTACAGGTTTTAGAGGTTGCTTTAAAGCATAATATTGAAATATCTTTACTTCTTTATAATAATGAAATAGATTATCATAAAGATACATTAGATTTATTAAATAATTTAAAAAATAAAGCTAAAGAATGTTATGAAATATCTTCTAAAACATTTGAAGCTTTATCTTTAAAAGAAAATCATGTTGGGATTATTGCTTTATTAAAAATGCCTCAATATAATATTGATTCATTTAAGGATAAGGATTTAATTATTGTATTAGATAAAATTGAAATTCCAGGCAATTTAGGCACTATTTTAAGAACATTAGAAGCAATTAATGCTTCTTGTATCTTAGTTGATGAAATAACTAAAATAAATAGCGCTAAATTAACATCCGCATCAAGAGGATGTAATTTAAAGGTGCCATATTTATCAATGAATTATGATGATGCACAAAAATTCTTAATTGATAATAATTATGATATTTATTTAGGTGAACCTAAGCTTGGTAAGAATTATCAAGAATATAATTATGAAGGTAAAACTGCAATAGTTGTAGGAAATGAAAGATTTGGAATAAATGAAAATTGGTATAATAATCCAAATAAAAAAGTATATATTCCTATGGAAGGATCTCAAAATAGCTTAAATGTAGGTGTTGCAGCATCTATTATTGCTTATGAGGTATATATGAAAAAAAATTACAAGCGATAAACTTGTAATTATTTCATTTTATTACCTACTATTAAATTAACATAATACGATATTTATAATGTAAATATTGATACTACAACAATATAAAAAGCACAGCCGATGCTGTGCTTTTTTATCTGTATGCTGAATATCCAAAATATCCATCTTTATTTTTTTCTATTTGTTCTATTAATTGTTCTGCCTCATTTACGCCAAGAGATAATGCTTTATTTGCATATTCTAATGCTTTATCATTATCTTTAGCAACAACTGAACCATCTAGATATAGGTAAGCTAGATTATATGCAGCTCTTCCGTTATTATATTCTACTGCAATTTCATACCATTTAATTGCTTCTTCTAAATTCTTTACTTCATCAATTGTTTGATAAATGAATCCTAAATAATATGCAGCTTCATAATGATTATTCTGGTATGCCTTGTTATACCAGCTAATTGCTTCATATACATCCTTTACTGTACCAGCACGATTT
>JAEEGG010015388.1_pt1 | contig 16063 bp, 15 predicted proteins | sample 9134161 | NCBI WGS metagenome assembly JAEEGG01 (sample SAMN16246543, study PRJNA631951) | gut metagenome | biome: gut microbiome; feature: rumen; material: CR-attached | host: Bos | place: Iran: Karaj | collected 2018-10
TCTTAAAAAGAATTAATCAGTCTTTTCGGAAAGAAGCGCTCTTTTTGATTCTAGCGTGCCTTACGCCAGATTTTTACTTTATGTTAAATTTTACGCAATGCGCCACGCTCTTTACGGCAACGGGAATACTGGCGATAATATGTGGAGATATTGACAAGAGAAAATTGTTTTGGCTTGTCGGTGTTGTGATGCTTTCTGCCGGCTTTGTTATGAGGAAAGATGCCTTTTTGATGGGTATGCCGTTTCTGTTGGTGCCACTTTTAATTCGATTTTTTATACAAAAAAAATTATCTAGATATACAATAATTGCGGTACTTGTGTGCATGGGGGTGACTGTTGCTCTTTATAAAATAGACCAGTCCTGTTACCAATCAAATGATTATAAGTATTATGCGGATTATCAGCCAATAAGAGCCTTGTTTGTTGATGGAAATTTCTACGATCGAGAAGCGATATACGATGAATTGGAAGAACGGGGCGGTAGCGAATTGTTTCTTTCCGCATATACTACCTGGTTCTTTTATGATACGGAACTTTATTCTATTCAAAACCTGAATCAGCTTGAAATTGTAACGGAAAATAATTTGTATGAAGTAAATTGGGCTAAAATGCCTGTTGCCATTTTGAATACCTTGTCGAAGGGGTTTCTGAATACAAATGCGTGGTGCTGGTTCTTTTTCTCACTGCTATTAATCCGTTTTTCGGAAAAAAAGGTGGCCTTGTATCCTTGGGTGTCTTTAATACTTGCTGCAATATGTTTTGGGTATTTGTTGATGATTAATAGAGTCGTTTACCATGTGGAAACCGGCGTATGGTTGTATGCTGCAATTAGTGTAGTCCCGTTTTTCAGAAAGGATGATTCTGATGAGGAAAACGCTAAACCGTGGGTTAAAATGCTTTTGATTTTAATTGCCACATTGCTTTATGCTGCTACATGTTATGGGCAGGTTATTGGGTTGAAAACGAATCTTTTTACTAAACCTCAGTACGGGGATTCTTATTGGCTCGATTTCCAAAAATATGTTCAGTCGCATCAAGAGAATGTCTTTTTGTTGCCGCTCTTTGAATATCAAAAAAATGCGACAACTCAGAATTACGCGTACAAATCTATAGCACCTGGCAGTTGGGCCAATATCATTCCATTGGGTTTCTGGAATGTGAACCTTCCGGGAATGAAACAGGAATTGGAAACCAGGGGTGTCGATAACCCGTTAAAGGATATTGTAAACGATAATGTATATGTTGCCACCGAAAATAAGGTTTCGTTGATAAATCGTTACTATTCGGTTTTTTACGGAAAGGAATTGCAAATAGATACGGTTCAAAAAATTGGCCCGCTTAATATTTTAAAATTCCGGGAGAACGTTTCCTATGAATAAATACTTGAACATAAAACTTTTTTGTGGTTGTATCTTGGCGTTAGTCCTTTTTTCGTATATATGGGATTCGTTTGGAACCTTGGAAATGTCAAAACCCTGGCAACTGCAGCCCTTTGAACATGAGGATTCCCTGTCAAGTCAATATAAAGAAATGTATCGGATTTACGATAAAATGAGAATGATCTCTCAAGAAAAAAATCCGTCACAGAAAAAAGTGGTTGTTCTGGTGGATGCTTGGGGGGTGCCGAATGACGAAAAATTGCTGGAACAGGATTTTTCTTTTTTCAGTTCGTTGAAACATAAAAAAGGAATTCATCAAAGACTGAAAAATCAAACAAAGCATGCAGAACGGGTTGAATTGCATAATGAATGCGAGAAAGGAATTTTCCTTTTTGGAGGAGATTCCTCGGAATACGATAGGCGCTCCTATATACCGGGATTGGGCTATGATAGTTTGATTTTTTGCCAAAAATGTAACGACAGCCTTATGATTGCTCTTTTAAATACGATCGTACAACACCAAGATTTCGACTGCCTCGCTTTGACGACTCAGGATTCTAGAACAGGGGATAGGGCTCTCCTCCACAACACTTTAACGCGAATTGCCGATGTCGCGGAACAGCATCAGGATGTATTTTTTATTGTACTAGGTACACATAGGCCTACCCTAGGAACATCCAAAGCAAGAAATTCCCATAAGTCGCATTGGGTTCCGGTAGTCCTTTTGAATGAATTTGAGGAAAAATGATGAGATTCTTTACGGATAAAATAGGTGATGTCTCCGAAAGGAACGCTTGGATTGAATCCGTGGCGTTGAATACTTTCTTTCTCCTTTTATGTATCCTGTTTGGTAGATTTGTCTACGGTGCGATCGATGATTTCTTCATGGCGGGAATTTTATCGGGCATTTATGGCGGGGAAAATAATGTTCATTTGACTTTCGTCAATGTTCTGTATGGTTACGTGCTGTTGCCGCTTTACCATGTTTTCCCTAAGATAGGGTGGTATTTTATAGGCGAAATTGCGGCTGTTTTTGTTTCGTTCGCTATTATCTGTTTTGTCTTGATAAAGAAAACCAACGAAATATGGGGAACGATCCTTTCTATTCTGTTCGTGTCTGCTGCAGGGCGGGATCATTATTTGGTCATGCAATTTACACAATGTGCATCCATTTTGTCTGCCGCAGGAATGCTGCTTTTTATCTACTCTTTAGAAAGAAAAAATAAGCTTCTTTCGCCATATTTTTTTCTGAGCGTCACATTAATGCTGTGGGGCAGTATTATGCGTTGGGACGCGTTCCTTATGGGTTGGCCATTATTTATTCTGGCGTTGCTGTGGGTATTGAAAAATAATCGAAAAAATGCGGTGTCTTTTATCATAGGCGTTTTTGTTGTACTTGTTTGTGCTCTAGGAGCCCATGAATTTGATAGGCTGCATTATTCAGATTCCGACTATTCCGCCTATATGGATTTTCAAAGAAAAAGGGCCATTCTGGGGGATGGAAGAGTTTATAAAGATCAAGCTGTATACGAAGACCTGGAAGAAATGGAAAAGTCGGGGGCGGATTTTGGTTTGTTAAAGGCCTGGGTGTTTTATGACAAAGAAGTTTTTGCCCCGGATAGTTTGGACATTATAATGGGTCTCCTTCAGAAATATAAATATGAGTATTCGTATTATCATCTGTTTTCTGACATGCTAGGAGGTCTTTTTAAATTTTCAAAATTCCCAATCACATGGCTATGGCTGTTCTTTGGTTTGTTGTTGTACGTCTCCTGCCGAAAAAACATCTTGTATTTATGGATAAATCTTATTTTTGTTTTGATGTTGATGGCGTATTTGCAGATTATTGGTCGACCCGTGTATCGTGTGGAAAACGGCTTTTGGGTATACGCGTCAGTTATGTTAATTCCTATGATAAATATTATCCCAACGATTCAAAAAAAATATTTATTTGGATTAATTGTTCTTTTGATAGGTTTAAATATATTTGTTTACTCCTATCTGGGAGAAGTGGTAAAACAGCCTAACACAGGGGATTATGCAGAAATGGCAAATAAAAATTCCAAGGAAGATATTCAGGGGCTTTGGAATTATATAAAGGATTTCCCAGATTCAAATGTTTTCTTGGTGGACCACAATACCTATATGATGTTTGCGCAACAACTTAATCCGCCGTTCCTAGCTGAGCCAAAGAATAGTTGGAATAAAATCATACCTATGGGTTATTGGACACCATATTTCCCTGACGTTGAATTACAATTTCGTCAAAGAGGGATAGTCAATCCAATGAAGGATGTTGTCCAAAACAATGTTCTTGTTGTGGGTGATGTTAATCTAAAGTCATTTTTAAAGCGACATTATTATGATGAAGTGTCCTTTGAGAAAATCAAAGATTTTAATGGAATTGCTGTATTGAAATATTACAGTTCAGATGGGGACAAAATTAAATGAAAAACATTTTATATCCTTTAGTTGCGTCCGCTTTTGTGACAATCACCCCTTTTTTGTTGACTTTTGAAAAAGGACAAGACATTACGCGAGGTCTTGTTGATTACAGTATTTTTATTTTTCTGTTTTTTTTCATTTTTGTTAAAGAAAATCTGAAAAAAAATCAAGTAATAGTTTTAACACTATTGTTCCTGATATTATTTGCTATTGCATATTGCGATTTGAAAAGCCTTTTGACAATGAAAAAGGCTAATTCTTGGTGGTATATTTTTTTGCCTTTATTGACTTGCGTTGGCGCTGTCATTATGGTTTATAAAATTAAGGCATTATCTATATGTCAAATTCTTTTAATTGCGTTAATTAGCCTTTTCGGGCATGCATTTCTTTTGCATATATTCCCGACACAGCCGTTGCTTCAATTCCCTGTAATTAGCGCCGTTTATAGCATGACCCCGAATCCTGATTGGCCTCGAAATAATCTAACACATGAATTTAGAGAAAAAAACAATGCAACAGATTCTGTTTCCGTAACCCGCTACTATGTAGACACGTCCCGCAGCAATGTTGTCGTTCTTGTGGAGTCTTGGGGGATTCCGATGGATTCCGCGATGTTTGCAAAAGAACTAGCCCTACTTGAGGGCTTGATAAAAGACCATGGTATTCATTTTAGAATGTATAGTCGCACGCGTACCGCAGAACGTGAGGATCTTTTAGATTCTGCTTGGCGAGATTCTACAGGACGTCGTGATTCGCTGTTTATGCCCAACAGGTTTGCATCACTTGGTTATAAAACATCTTTCTTGTTTGGAGGCGACTCCACCATTCAGTGGCGTTATAAGTACATTCAAAACATCGGTTTCCAAAATGCTATCTGGACTGATTCCGCAACGGATGATGTGACAATGGCGGTAAAGATTGATTCTTTGCTGAGCCAGCCGGATAGTATCAAACAATTTATTGCCTGGACTACCCATGATACCCGATTCCCGATTAGTGATGATCCATTTGAAACAGAAAAACTCTACAATGAGCGACTTTTGGGAACGCTGCGTGCTATCGCTGATTTGGCGCGAAAACATTCCGACGTGCGTTTTATTGTACAGGGGGATCACGAACCAATTCTATCGCCTTTGGAATTTCAGCGGAAATTCTATCGCCGATGGATCCCATTTGTGGTACTGAACTGATTTTGGACATTTTTTGCAATTTTTTTGTAAGGAATCGGCCCGTTTGGTAAAATAAAGTTTATATTTCAAGCATGCAAAAAATCCCTTTCAACAAGCCTCCCTTCGTGGGAATGGAATTTGATTACGTGAAGCAGGCCGTGGAGAGCGGTCGCATTTGTGGTGACGGAACGTTCAACCTGCGTTGCCATGAATGGCTCGAAAAGCATACGGGGGCCTCGAAGGCGCTCCTGACTACCAGTTGTACGCACGCACTCGAAATGTCAGCTCGACTTTGTGATATCGCTCCGGGCGACGAGGTGATTATGCCGTCGTTCACGTTCGTGAGCACAGCCGATGCGTTTGTTTCGCAGGGGGCTAAATGCGTGTTCGTGGACATTCGCCCCGACACGATGAACCTAGACGAAAAGCTTATCGAAGACGCCATTACCGAAAAGACGAAGGCGATTGTGCCGGTCCACTATGCGGGGGTCGCCTGCGAAATGGACAAGATAAACGAAATTGCGAAACGCCATAATTTGTTCGTAGTCGAGGATGCCGCACAGGGCATGATGGCGACATACAAGGGCCGCGCACTTGGATCCATCGGTGACTTTGGCTGTTACAGCTATCACGAAACCAAGAACTACAGCATGGGTGAGGGCGGTGCACTGCTCATCAACGACCCCAAGTACAACGACCGCGCCGAGATTATCCGCGAAAAGGGCACCAACCGCTGCCAGTTCCATCGCGGTGAAGTCGATAAATACACTTGGGTGGAGTTGGGTTCGAGTTACTTGCCGAGTGAATTGAACGCGGCTTATCTTTATGCCGAACTGGAATGTGCCGACATCATCAACGATGCGCGTATGGCGAGCTGGAACGCCTATCGCGAAAGACTCGCACCACTTGTCGAAAAGGGTTTGGTTGAGTTGCCGTACATTCCGGAACATTGTACGCACAACGCCCACATGTTTTACCTAAAGGTGGAAGACCTAGCGACGCGAACTGCACTTTTGAAGCATTTGGTGTATAACGGGATTCTCGCTGTGTTCCACTATGTGCCGTTGCATTCGTCGCCCGCGGGTATGCGGTTCGGTCGTTTCCACGGTGAAGACAAGTACACGACCAATGAAAGTAACCGTCTGCTTCGTTTGCCCATGTTCTACGGATTGAAAACGGAAGAAATTGAGTATATCTGCGGGAAGGTGTATGAGTTTTTTGGGGTTTACGCGTGAAATAACGTATATTCCTTACTAAGAATATAGTTATATATAAGTCTAACAAATAGGAGATTGACATGGATATCAACGAATTTCTCACCCATTTCGCTGAACAGTTTGAAGAAACTGATAGCAGTCAGATTAAGACTGACACCAAGTTCAAGGACCTAGATGAATGGTCTTCCCTGATGGCTCTGTGCATCATCGCTATGGTTGATGAAGAATACGATGTGACCATTAAGGGCAATGATATTAATGGTTCTGAAACTATTGAAGATTTGTTCAATATCGTAAAAAGTAGAAAAGCCTAGTCAACATGGTTTACCCAGAAGTAATACACGGCAAGTTTGTGGATTTGCGAAGCATCACGCTAGATGATGCTGAGTTTTCGTATAATATCCGTGCCGAAAAGCAAAATCGGGATACTGTAGGACAACTGGCAGAATCGCTTGACGCTCAACGTAAATTTATTGAATGGCAAATGAAGGAGCCGGATGATTATTACTTTGTCGTTCTGAACAAAAAAGGCGAACGGATTGGCTTGTATGGAGTCTATGACATTCATGAAGGCATGGCCGAGGTTGGCCGCGAGGTGAATGTCGGCGAACCCGCAGAGCGAATGGAGGTCGGACCGCTTGTTTCGCAGTTTTGTCGAGATGTTTTGAAATTGAATAAGATTTGCTTTGTTGTTTATGCAAATAACGTACATCATATAAGTCATGTGAAAAAAATTTCGACGTGCGAGAAAAAAGTTGTTCGAAGCGGGCACGATGCACTGTATTATGAATGTGACTTAAATTCAATGAATAAAACATCGGAAAAAATCCAACGGCTATTGGATAAATTGAGTAAAAAGGAACTTTAAAAATGGCTTTTTTAAAGATAGAGAATGTTTCTATACGTGGAATCTCTGGTTGTGTTCCTAAAAACATTGAAGAAAATAAGGATTTGCCTTTTTATTCTCCTGAAGAAGCAGAGCATGTTATAGAAGAAATAGGAATAGTCCGCAGGCATATTGCTCCTGCAGAAATTACTGTTGCGGATATGTGTTATGGAGCCGCTCAGAAATTAATTGAAGAACTCGGCTGGGAAAAAGAATCGATCGATTTGTTGGCTTTGTGCACGCAAAATCCAGATTATCTCAATCAGCCAACATCTTTTTTGGTCCATGAAAAATTGGGTTTGCCACAAAGCACGATGTGCCTAGATTTTTTTCATGGATGTCCTGGTTGGGTTGTCTCACTATCTTCAGTATGTAGCCTTTTGTGTTCGGCAGGCCTCAAAAGAGCTCTTTTATTAGACGGGGACGAAGTTACCAAATGGATGATTGCAAATAACCGCGAAGAGCGCCCTCTATTTGGTGATGCCGGCACTGCGACTGCTTTAGAATTCGATACAAATGCAAAACCGATCTATTTTAACATTGGCACCTTAAGCAATGAAGGTAAGTCGCTTATTAATCCAGATGGAGGATTTCGTAATCCATATACAATGGAATCAATGAAATACACATTGGATGCTAGAGCCGGAAAATTGTCAAAAGAAGAATGGCGTAAATCTATGGATTCGATGGATGTTTTCTCCTTTGCAATAACGAAAGTTCCCAAAGCAATGAAAGGCCTTTGTTCTGAATTCCAAATTGATATTAGCGATATTGACAAACTTGTACTTCATCAAGCTAATAAATTTATGCTTGAAAATATAGCCAAACGAATGAAATTCCCAATGGAAAAGGTTCCTTTAGGATTACGCTTCTATGGCAATACTACAAGTGCAAGTATCCCGCTTGCTCTTGTGACTGAGTGTCAAAAGGAAATAACCACTGGAAAACAAAGGAGTCTTGTTTGTGGCTTTGGCACGGGGCTTTCTTGGGGCGCTGCGTATTTTGAGACTGATAAAATTATTTGTCCTGATGTTGTGGAGATTTGATTATGTATAATCCATATCAATTGACTGGTAAGACAATTTTAATAACAGGAGCTTCTTCTGGAATTGGAAGGGCGACTGCTATTGAATGCTCAAAAATGGGTGCAAAATTGATCCTAACGGCTCGCAATGAAGAACGTTTAAAGGCTACATTGGACTCGCTTGAAGGTTCTGATCACCAAATGATTGTTGCCGATTTGACACTACAATCGGATGTTGATAGTTTGGTGAATTTGTCTCCTGTGTTGGATGGATTAGTAAATGACGCTGGTATTACAATAACGAAACCGATAACATTTATTCGACAAGAAGATTTGGACAAAGTTCTCGGAATAAATACTTTTGCTCCGATTATGCTTACTAAAACTCTTTTGAAAAAAAGAAAGATATCAAACGGCGCTTCTATTGTTATGGTTTCTTCTCTTGCTTCAAAGACAGTTGCACCAGGAAATGCTGTTTATGGAATTTCGAAATCTGCTATAAAAACTTTTGCGCAATATTGCGCTTTAGAAGTTGCTAATAAGGGGATAAGGGTTAATAGTATTCATCCTGGTATGGTCGACTCTGAAATGACCCGAAACTTGTCGTTTTCTCAAGAAGAATTAGAATTAGATAAAAAACATTATCCAATAAAGAGATACGGGAACCCGGAGGAAATAGCTTGGTCGATTATATATCTTTTGTCTGATGCGACAAAATGGGTTACAGGAACTCAACTTGTAATTGATGGAGGGGCTCATTTAGTTTAATTGAATCATTATAATAGAATGGGATTGTATTCCTGCTATTGCTATGAATATTTTGAATATAGTAACAAGACATAAGGAGATGAATTATGGAAAATTTAGATAAATATAAAAAAGTTTTTTTTGACACATTTGGCATTGCGGATGCTGTAGTCGAAAAATTGGAATACCAGGGCATCCAGGCATGGGATTCTGTTGGACATATGCAGTTGATTGCTGCTATTGAAGATGCATTTGACATTGTCCTTGATACTGACGATATCGTTGTTTTCTCGTCCTTTGAAAAGGGCAAAGAAATTCTAGCCAAGTACAATGTGTCCTTCGATTGATACGGTTTATACAAAGGAAAAGCCTTGTTTCTGGGACAACTTGCTCCAGAAGGGTTCTTTAGTTGCGTTAGAAACGGAAAGTGAATCTTATTCCTACACAGATCTTGATTCTGCCGCAAAAAAATTTTCAGGAAATATTCCAGAAAGGTCCTTGATTTTTCTTGTTTGCAAAAATTGCCCTGAGGCCATAATCGCCTATATTGGGTGCTTGCAAAAACGAATTGTCCCAATTCTTATTAGCGAAACGATAAACAAGGAATTGCTTGGAAAATTGCTTGATCGGTACGAACCTCAGTATGTATGGTGCCCTGCCAATTTTATGGAGGGGGACGGGTGCTTTTCTTTGTGTGAATACAAATTGGTAAGGTATAGTAAATCAAAAAAGAACTTGTACGACGAATTAGCGCTGCTAATCACAACGTCCGGCAGCACGGGTAGCCCTAAATTTGTTCGCCAGTCATACAAGAATATTCAAACCAATACCGAGTCAATTGTAGAGTATCTTAATATACAAGGTGACGACCGTGCGATTACGACAATGCCGATGAGTTATACATACGGATTGTCTATAATACAGACTCACCTTATGGCTGGGGCACGCCTTATTGTAACTAATCGGTCGTTATTCAGTAAAGAATTTTGGGAAATGCTCAAGAAGAAAAGGGCAACGACCTTTGGCGCAGTTCCCTATACGTATCAGATGCTAGACCGTCTTCGTTTTTTGAAGATGGACTTACCTTTTTTAAAATATATCACCCAAGCCGGAGGACGTCTAGGGGAAGAGCTTCATAAAAAATATGCACAGGGGCTTCGCGAAAAGAACATCGGTTTCTTTGTTATGTATGGTGCTACAGAGGCTACGGCAAGGATGTCCTATGTTCCGTCAGAACGCTCCATTGAAAAAGCCGGAAGTATAGGTGTTGCTATTCCGGGAGGCCGGTTTAGTTTAATAGATGAGCACGGAACGCCTATTGCGAGCCCTGACACCGCGGGTGAACTTGTTTATTATGGAGATAATGTCACATTAGGGTATGCTGAATCTGTGGAGGACCTGGTAAAGGGCGATGAAAATCAGGGACGGCTGAATACGGGTGATATGGCACTATTTGATAAGGATGGGTTTTTCTATATTGTCGGTCGAAAAAAGAGATTCCTCAAGTTGTATGGAAATCGAGTGAATCTGGTTGAAATTGAGGACTTGCTCAAAAATAGGGGCTTTGAGTGTGCTTGTTCGGGTGAGGACGACCATATGATGATTTATACGACATCTATAGAACTGCAAAATGTCGTTGATGCCGTGTCTGAAATTACGGGAATTAACAGAACGGCCTTTAAAGCCACTCATATAGAAGATTTTCCTCGCAATTCTGCGGGAAAAATCTTATATTCTGAATTGAGATGACTTGTGAACCCCAAATTTATGGCGATTTTGAACTTCTGAATATATCGGCGAATAATCCTGCTGAATTAGACGGATTGGAAGCGAAAAATATGCGTGTTGAAATGCCTGCTGATGTCAGGTATGTTTCGGAAATGGCCAAAAGAGGATTTTACTTTGGGGATAGGACGATTGGCGCATCAATTAACTTGGCTAAGTCCACTTTTGACTATAACCGTTTTATTCGGTTTGATGTTCGTAATGCCGATGGAAAAACGGATCGCATTTATGAAATTGCATGTGAATGCTTTGAGCAAGACCGTCGGTTTCATGTCCGTCCAGAACTAGATTCTAAGTTGGCGTCATTGATTCTTAAACAGTGGGTGAAAGAACTGGGTTGTGCTTATTTGTGTTGGCACAAAGACCGTGTTGTTGGTTTTCTTGATGTTGAATGCTGTGGTGAAGATTCGCAATTTGTCCATTTGGCGGCAGTAGAACCTAAATATCAGGCTGCCGGCGTGGCAATGTCTTTGTATGCCTACGCTTTTAAAGTTGCCAAGGAAAATGGCTTGAAGAAACTGATGGGCCGCGTAAGCACGCGGAATGTTTCTGCGTTGAATCTCTATGTGGCGATGGGCGCAACTTTTGAGAAACCTGTAGATGTTTATTTAAGAGAGGGGTAGATGTCGTTAGAAGAGTTGTTTGAAAAGGACCCCTATGGATTATCGCAAGAACAAAAGGAACTTTTGTTTGTTGAACGCCTTACGGAGTTGACTGATTTCCATAAGGAAAACTGCCCGGAATATGGAAAAATTTTAAGCGTTTTGGGCTATGATAAATGTAAAGTTGAACATCCGGAAGACATCCCTTTTATTCCTGTGCGCTTGTTTAAGGAGTACGACTTATTGAGTGTTCCGAGAGACTGCATTCTGAAAATCATGACGTCTTCAGGAACTTCTGGCCAGAAAGTGTCGAAAATTTATCTTGACAAAACGAATGCTTTGAATCAGACAAAGACGCTGGCGTCGATTATATCTTCTTATATAGGGAAAAAAAGGCTTCCACTTCTTTTGCTTGATACGGAGATGGTAAAAACGGACCGAACAATGTTTTCTGCCAGAGGGGCTGGTATTGTCGGTTTTTCGACTTTTGGTAGAAATACGACATATGCCCTTGATAAGGATATGCAGATTGATTTCGGCCTCGTAGAAGAATTTTGTGAAAAACATCGAAACGAAACCGTTTTGATGTTTGGATACACCTATATGATATGGCAATATGTTATTCGGGCTTTAGAAGAAAAGGGTAAAACTCTCCCGTTTAGCAAGGTTATTGTTTTTCACATTGGTGGCTGGAAAAAACTGAAAGATCAGGCGGTCAGTACTCTTGAATATAATAGACGTTTGAGTCGGGTTTTGGGTGGAAACGTCGAAGTGCATAATTACTATGGAATGGCAGAACAGTTGGGCTCTGTTTTTGTTGAATGCGAGTATGGGCATATGCATTGCTCCAATTTTTCTGACATTATCATAAGGGATCATGCTGATTTTTCTGCAGAAAAAGTGGGCGAACGAGGGCTAATTGAATTACTCTCGTTGCTCCCGTCGAGTTACCCAGGACATGCCTTGCTAACGGAAGATGAGGGCGAAATTCTTGGTATAGACGATTGCCCTTGTGGACGGCATGGCAAGTATTTCAAGATTCATGGGCGCATAAAAGGTGCGGAACTTAGGGGGTGTAGCGATACTTATGAACGACATTAAATATATAGTCGGGACCTCTGATATTTGTGACATTCCGTTGATGGCCTGTAGCCTAGAAGCAATTGATTTTGCTTCAGAATTGTCGACGCTCTTGATGAAAAGTTCTTTGTCAAGGCGATTCTCTGACGTGGCGGCATTTGCTTTTTGGTGCAGGAAGGGAAATGTTGAAAAAATAAAGGAGAACTGTCCCGAATATGCTAGTCGTTTAGGTAGAGGACTCTGTTTTCATATTGCTCCTAGTAATATTCCGATAAATTTTGCTTTCACATATCTATTTGGTTTGCTTGCTGGTTGCGCAAACATTGTTCGTATTCCTAGTAAGGAATTCCCGCAAACGGAACGGCTATTGGAAGAATTAGATCGCTTACTAGATAAACACGAAGAGGTAAAAAAGCGTACAGCATTCGTGCGATACCCTGCAGATAGTTCGGCGACATTGGAACTGTCAAGGATCGCTGATGCGAGAATGATATGGGGTGGCGACAAGACCGTCCTCAAGATAAAATCGCTCGAGACCAAACCCAAATGCGTTGATATCACTTTCGCAGACAGGTATTCGCTTTGTGTTTTGGATGGTAAGGCGGTGGAAAGTGCTAGTGACGATGCTCTTAATCGTCTAAGTGATGATTTCTACAATGATACCTATCTTATGGATCAGAATGCATGTTCTAGTCCTCAGATGATATTGTGGCTAAATGATTCCGAGTATGCTAGAAAAAGATTCTGGGATGCGGTCTTTTGCGTTGCTAAGAAAAAATACCTTTTGCAAGCCGCTGTTAGTGTTGATAAATATACGCAATTGACCCAAGATTCCATTGACAGTGCAGAGAATATAAAGTTTTTTGAAAAGAAAGAGAATCTGCTTTATAGAGTAGAACTAATGTCTTTGAACAAGGATGTTCAGTTCAAAAGAGGTCATGGGGGGTATTTCTACGAGCATTCTTTTGCAAATTGGGACGAATTGTTTGACATAGTGAGTGAAAAATATCAGACAATTACTTATTTTGGTATAGATGCAGAAGAGCTGCGTTCTAAAATTGTTACCAATAGGCTTAGAGGAATAGACCGCATTGTTCCTATAGGGAAGGCGATGGATATAGGGCCGATGTGGGATGGATACGATATCATTCGAATGCTTTCGCGAAAAATAAATTTAATATAGGATGGAACTATGGGAAGGACTGTATTGATAACTGGTACGAATAGAGGTATTGGCAAGGCGATTATGGAACGCTTCGCCAAAGAAGAAAATGTCACAATCCTAGCCCACGCAAGAAAAGAGACGGATGAGTTTTCTTCGCTTATCGCTTCGATAAAAAAAGATTTGCCAGCTGTAGAAATTGATCCAGTATATTTTGATTTGACAGATTCGGATCAAATAAAGAGTGCCTTGAAAGATGTCTTGACTCGTCACAAGAAAATTGATGTACTTGTGAATAATGCGGGCGTTGTTTTGCCTAACAAATCCTTTTTGATGACGGATGTCGATGAAATAAGAAAATCGTTTGATGTTAATTTCTTTGCACAAGTTTTAATCACCCAAATAGTTTGTCGCGCGATGATTCGAAATCATGGTGGTGCTATTGTGAATATGGCTTCAATTGCTGCATTTTCTGGTATAGAAGGGCAATTTGAGTATGTTTCGGGAAAGGCCGCTATTGTTGGGATGACACGAAAGCTTGCGAATGAGTTGGCTTCGTATAACATTCGGACTAATGCTGTGGCCCCAGGGATGATAGAAACTGATATGATAATGCAGATGGACAATCAAATGAGGGAAAGCCTGATGCAGAGCTTGGTTTCAAAACGTTTGGGACATCCATCTGAAATAGCTGATGTAGTGTACTTTCTTGCTAGCGAAGAGGCTAGCTACATAAATGGGCAAGTGCTAATTGCGAATGGTGGTGGTTATTGCTTTTAGAGTGAAATTATGGAAGAATTGCATGAAATAGCCAAGAAAATTAGAAAAAGCATTGTAGAGATGACCTACAACGCTGGCGAACAAGGTGCGCACATAGGTGGAAGTCTTTCCTTGTGTGAAATTTTGTCAGTACTGTATTGTAGGATTATGAAGATTAATCCGCAGAACATGCTTGATCCTAATAGAGATAGGCTTATTTTGAGTAAAGGGCATGGCGTTCTTGCCTTGTATGCAATTTTGAACTATTTGGGAGTGGTTACAAATCAGGAACTTGCATCCTTTAAGAAAGATGATTCGATTATGACGGCTCATCCGCAATTTATGCCGGAAAAAGGGCTTGAATTTGCTTCGGGAAGCTTGGGACAGGGACTTGCTATAGGGGCGGGCGTAGCCTTAGGATTGAAAAATAAACGCATTGACTCGAGAGTTTTTGTTGTTTTAGGGGATGGAGAATGCGATGAGGGATCTGTATGGGAAAGCGCAGCGTTTTCATCTCATATGAATTTAAACAATCTGATATGTATTGTTGATCAAAATGGTTTGCAGTATGACGGTCGGACAGATTCTGTATTGAATATGGGCGATTTAGTGCAAAAGTGGCGAAGTTTTGGATGGGATGCGTGCTCTATTGATGGTCATTCTGTAAAAGACCTGATTGGTCAATTAAACGAAAACCATGATAGACCTTTTGCTCTGATTTGCAGGACTGTTAAGGGGAAAGGCATTTCTTTTATAGAAGATGATTATAGATGGCATAATGCGAAACTTTCCGAAACGCAGTATTTGGCCGCATTAAAAGAACTGGATTGATTTATATGGAATTTAAATCGTCAAATATAAGAATGTGGTCGCGGTTAGGACCATCGGGTGCTTTAGGTGTAGCATCTATAGAATTGGGAAAAAAAGATGATTCTGTTTGTTTCCTCTCTGCAGACATGTCATTTGCGGCGGGGTTAGAACGATTTAAGAATGAATATGCAAATCGTCATTATAATGTCGGAATTGCGGAACAGAATCTTATCGGTGTTGCTGCGGGGCTTGCTAGCGAAGGTTTTATACCTTATGCCGTCACCTATTCATCATTTATTGCGACAAGGGCTTCAGACCAAGTAAAAATGTGCTTGGGGTATATGAAAAACAACGTGAAATTGGTCGGCTTAAATGGGGGCGTTGCTGCGGGCATTCTTGGCCCCACACATATGGCAATTGAGGACGTGTCTGCAATCAGAGCCATTCCAAATATGCTTGTTGTTTCACCGGCGGATACGACAGAGATGGTAAAGGCATTTTTGAATGTGAAAGACTATAAAGGTCCCGCTTATATACGCTTGACAGGGGTTGCGAATACACCTGTTGTCTATAAAGAAGATTACGATTTTCAGATTGGGAAGGCTATCAAATTGGTGGATGGCGATGAAATTATGCTGATTGCTTCTGGGACAATGGTGTATAATGCGCTAGAAACGGCGAATAAATTGAAAGAAATCGGTATAAGTTGTGCTGTTTATGATTGCCATACAATAAAACCACTAGATCCTGAAATGATTGATGCTACAAAAAATTATAGGATGGTGGTTACAATTGAAGAACATAGTGTTATTGGTGGTTTGGGTAGTAGTATTTTAGAATCAATGTCAGAAAAGGGTATATTGCATCATAAATTTATTCGTATTGGTATCAATGATTTTTATCCGCATGCATCTTCTTATAAGACGATTTTGAAAAACTGTGGCTTGGACGTTGATGGCCTTTTTGCAAGAATTAAACAAGAGTATGAAGGTATGTCA
>JAEEGG010015396.1_pt1 | contig 16056 bp, 12 predicted proteins | sample 9134161 | NCBI WGS metagenome assembly JAEEGG01 (sample SAMN16246543, study PRJNA631951) | gut metagenome | biome: gut microbiome; feature: rumen; material: CR-attached | host: Bos | place: Iran: Karaj | collected 2018-10
AGGTAAAGTCCTCGTGCCCTTCCGAATAACTATGGTCGTGAGCCCAATCACCCGATGCCGTCAGCGACAGCGTAAGTCCCTTCCTGGTGAAGTCGGTAAAGGCCAGATAGTCACCCGACTTGTAGGCTAGCCCCTCGGTGGCTGACAGGTAGACGTTGCCGCCGTACTCCAGTTTATAGGTGATGAAGTTCACCAGTCCCGCCTTGCCCGCATATTTGCCGCTCGGTGTGCGGATGTACTCGATGCTGCGGATGTTCTTGGCCCGTAGCGTCGCCACGTCTTCGGCTTGTGCCTCCATGCCGTTGATACAAATCACCACCTCGCCGCCGCTGTGCGTCGTGATGCTCCTTGTATGTGGCGACACGTCCAGTTCCATCGTCTGCATCACACTCAGCAGGTCGAAGCCGTTGGCCGAATGTTTCTTCTCCAGCGTCGTCGGTAGCAGTACAGTTTTGTCGGCCATCTCTATCTGCCCATCGGCGTTCACCACCACCTCCGGCAGCGTCTCGGTCTTAATGCTGTCATTCTGTGCCTGTATGGCTATCACCTGTAGGCACACCATAATATATATACTCAGTCTTTTCATTTGGGTACAAAGGTACTACATTTTTAGCAATAATCTGCAATTATATCCTGACATTTAGCTTATAATATCTTTCTCTTAATCAATATTCTTAAGTTGAGAGAAAGCGTCCCCAAATTAGATTGGGTATACTTCCACTCAACTTTTAAGAATTGGATTACTACACAGGTTGTTTAGATGAAACTCTCCTTTGTAGGCTTTTTAATTGGTCCAATCGGGCACTGGCAATTGCATACTGCAGTACCATCACACTCGCTGCTGCTTCTTGATGAGCCACAAGAAGCCCCTGCAGCTACTGTATGCGCCTGCCCACCAAGGATGAGAATTAGTGAATCCTTGTTCAGAATCGAGAACTCGTCAGTTACAACTGACTTCAATTGACTTAATTTTTTCATTTTGTTTAATTTTATTAGTTGCCTACTCTATAAGCTTTTCGGCTTCCGCTTATTTCCTAATGTAATAATTTTGTCGTGGGGGCAGTCTCAAGACATATTATACTTGGTACGTTCTCCCAGTCATGGAATCTCAGAAGTTGATATCCAATTCCCGCAAATCCCATGAATAATCCCACTTGACTGTTTCTGTTATCATCTCCACAGACAATGTCTTTTCCATTACTAATATATCTGGCTATTGCATTAATCCATTCTGTGCAACAAATTCTTTCTCTGAAGAACTGACTTGATATTGATTTAAGAACCTCCAGATTCCCCATTGAACCATGACATATGGAAAGATTATACCCGATTCGCCTTTCAATCTGCCCTATTGCCAATGACAACTCCTGTTCTATTCCAGAGTCCTCGTAACCTTCAGAACACAAAAAAAGCCTAGACAGTGCAATTCCTGTTGCTCCGTGACACCAACTTCCACTGTCCCCTTTTGATGATGGATTCCTACCATCTATCCATCCTTTCACTTCTTCCGAGTAGAAAGAACGGTCGTGGAGCAGTGACTGACAAAACATATTATAATATCGTCTGTCCTTTAGATGTTTTGCAAGTTGGAACATGGCCAGTGCCATTGAAGAACTGCCATGAGCAAATCCACCTAATACCATTTGTTTCTCACCTGTTATTTTATTGCCATCTGTATATGTCCAGTACGTTACATCCTTCTTTGTAGTAGCAAGTTGTCTGATTCGTTCTGCACACTCCTTAAGAATGGCCTGCTTGTCATCTCCTCCCATGAATTTACATTGTACTACTAAAAGTATTAATCCTGCCAGTCCGGACATATAATCATATTGAGTAGTAGTTGGGATAAGTCTTTTCACTTCGTTAATAACAGATGTATAGGTAGAACGGTTATAAAAGTCTGGAAACCTCTCCATTATATAAAGCAATCCCGTAAATCCCGACAACGGCGAAATGGGTACTGTGCTCAGATCAATACCATAATAGCTCTCTTTCCAATTTTTACATAACTGTTTGAATATCCTGCTTGCAATTCTTTTATGATTTATGCTATGGCTATAGTTATATAATGTCCTATAAAACAGGCAGATTCCTAACATCCCATCATACATTGAGTCATTCATCAAGCATACTTGGAACTTGCCGTCGAAAGAGTTTTTAGTCCTGCATACAAATCCTATTTCATCGTCAATTTCTATCATTCTCTTCTGAATTTCTTTGTCAATGCGTTCTACTGCATGTCGTATGTCTTGATGATTTATTTCCCTTTCCTCTGTTGGTGAGAGGCGTTCCTTCTTTGTTTTTTCCCCAATGACATCAATGAAAAAGTTAACCGTTTCGTCAATAATTAACAATTGCTCCTGCTGCCTTTTTATAGTAAGCAACGACAATCTTTTCTTAATTGGCGTAACCCCATTCATGTCTGATGTTGTCCATTTTTCAACAACAGAACTATTTGGTAATGTGTATAATGCCAGGTCGCAAGACTTCGTATAGTAATAAGGAATGTTGCCAGATTCAATCTGGTTGACAATGGACGTTATAAGTCGTTCACATAAAACGCCATAAGACTCTTTTCTTATGATTGGTTTTACAAGTTCCTTAATGCTCTTAGTACCATGAAGATAAGGGGGTGTTACCATTTCCCTTAGAAGGTGTGAATATATGATGGTTGGGTGTAAGAGAATTCTAGCCGACAATCCTGTTGTATCATAAGAATTAAGGAATTTCAAGATTTCCCCATTATGGTTTCGAAAGAAATTGCATGATTCCGTAAAACCTTCTTTGAGATCTTGTAGTGTTATTTCTGTAATAGGAAATGGTTTCCCGTTAATTTTGGGCAAGTGATTGTTTGTCGTTCCAAATTCAAATAGTACAGATGATATTTGGGTACGTTCATTGGCATCATTAAACATCCAGTCGGGCAATATACCAGTCTGGAGGACAGACTCCTGCAAGTACATGCTAAGTTTTGAACTATCCATATGTTTGAAAACTTTCGATGTGACAGACTCACAATCTATAATATATGGACATCCACCTACACAAAGTAAATTGTCTGGGATAATATCCTGAGTTCCTAATAAGTAGAATAAACCCTGTAGCTTCCCTAAATTCTGGTAATACCCTTTAATTTCTTTCTTACAGGTCATTTCTTTGGTTGCGATGTGGAGATGCCATGAATATTTACCTTTGTCAAGAAATGAAGGAACCCCCATATTTATGGTCAAGCCCATACTGGTTAGGCAAGATATTACATCCAATAAGAATTTTTCATTTGCAGCCCCTCGTGGCTTGTAATATAGCTTAACACCATTCTGAAAAGTTATTGAGGATACACATTTTCCATTATGCAAATCACCTTCAAGAATACAAATTTCTTTAGCAATTGATTCTTCCAGATAAAAATAGGAATTGAGTTGCTTGTAATCATTATCAAATGAGTATAGAAGTTCATTCAAATAATCTAAAATTCCCTCGGTATATGACTCAAGCATATTCCCCAATTTTGGGTATTTATCAAAGCAATATTGAATCCATTCCTCTTTGGACGAAAGGCTTTGTATAAAAAACTGATTTTGCTCTTTTTCTGTGTGACCTTCCAAAAGACTATTCTCTTTTGCAAGTCTATACTCATACGGGTAAACGAATTTAAAAAACTTCTCATAGGCATATGATACAATTTGATAGGTAATTTGCTCTACAATATCATCTCCCTGTATGAATGAATTTTTGAAGATATTTTTCGCAACCCTCTCCCGAACGAGGAAGTAGTATGGATACATGAAAACAAGTTTTCTTTCCTTACTTATATTTTCGTTTGCAAAAACTTTTGCTTGATAAAGTTTTTCTGTAATCATTTTCTCTTACTAAATGTCATTTGTAGTTCTTTCCTTATAAATCATTTAATAAATAGATATGTGAATACAACGCTTATCAATAATATTAGAGAAATTATAATTGTACCACAACGAATAACCAAAGGTGGTTCTTCTCCCATAATATTCCTCACCTTATCGCTACGGATTCCTATGTTCTCCAAATCTTTAGCCATATCTCAACTATTTAATTTCCTAATTCTAACTGGTTCTTTACAAGATTGTAATATGCCCCTCGCTTTGCCGTCAGGGACTTGTGATTTCCTGTCTCAACCACCTTGCCCTTATCCAAGACGATTATCTGATCCGCATTCTTCACTGTACTCAGACGATGAGCTACTACTACGACTGTCTTACCTTTATAGAACTTATCCAGATTCTCAACAATGGCACGTTCATTACTTGCATCCAAAGAATTTGTCGCTTCATCAAGGAAGATGAACTTCGGATTCTTATACACTGCGCGAGCAATCAAGATACGCTGCTTCTGACCTTGGCTTAATCCCATTCCGTCCCTTCCAATATTTGTATTGAACTTCAACGGGAGAGCCATAACAAAGTCTTTGACATTAGCGATTTCAGCAGCCATTTCAAGTCTTCCCTCATCTATCTCGCCATCATCAACCGCAATATTCCTTGCAATAGACTCAGAGAAGATGACACCATCTTGCATGACAACACCGCATTGCTGTCGCCACCATTTCAAATTGTATTCGGATATGTTGTGGCCAGCAATCGTTATTTCACCACTCATTACTGGGTAATACCCCAGCATGAGTTTTATCAATGTGGTTTTACCACTTCCTGATGCACCCACGATAGCCGTGATTTTCCCCTCTGGGATATGTATGTTTACGCCTTCAATAGTCTTGGATAGGGCATGAGGGTCATACTTGAAGTCAATATTACTCAATTCTATATCATGATTTTCATTGTCAAAATCTGTTCTTGAACGATTGAAATCTTCTTCATTGTCCTTTTTGTGAATCTCATTGATACGCTCAAGGCTTATTTTTACGTCCTGTATAGAGTATATGAAGTGCATAAGTTGCTCTATAGGGCTGTTCAGCTGACCTATGATATACTGGACAGCCAGCATCATACCAAGTGTAAGGTTTCCATTAATGACTGCAGTAGCCGATACGACAGTTATGATTATATTCTTCAATTCATTGATAAAAATGCTTCCAGCCTCCTGCATCTGTTGGAGTTTCAGACTTTTCATCTGGATGTGGAACAGGTCTGCCTGTATATCCTCCCATTCCCAGCGTCGGCGCTGTTCGCAGTCTTGCAGTTTGATTTCCTGCATGGAGGTTAGGAATTGATAGGTTTTATTGTTGTTTGCAGCCTGTTGCTCAAAGAGTTCATAGTCAATAACCTTACGACGTCGCAAAAACAGTGCCATCCATCCGCCATACAGAATACTTCCAATAAGAAATATCAAGAAGATGAGCCTGTTATAGACCAACAGCACACAACTGAACACAGCAAAGCTAATCAAAGAGAATGCCACATTTAATGTCTGCTGTGTCAGGAATGAGTTAACCCGTGAATGATCACCGATACGCTGCATCAAATCACCCATCAACTTCGTATCGAAGAACGACATGGGAAGTTGTAGCAGTTTGATGAAAAAGTCACTTACCAAAGAGATATTGATGCGCATGGAAATATGCAGCAAGAGCCATCTACGGATGAAGTCAACAGATGTCCGGCTGAGGGTAATAACAAGTTGCCCTATCAAAATGAGCCAGATGAAACCTATGTCTTTGTTTTTGATGCCAATATCGACGATATTCTGGGTGAGGAATGGTAGGGCAAGTTGTAGAAGGCTTCCAACAAGCAAGCCAAGTATTATTTGGAAGAAATACTTACGGTATTGCTTGATATAACCGAATAAAAATTTGAAAGGCTTGTCTATCCTCGTTTCGCATTCATTATCGTTTTCGTAAAAAGTTTTGGTTGGTTCAAGAAACATAGCAATTCCTTTTCCTTCTTTCCCTTGTCCCATTTCTATCCAATGCTGTTTGAATTCATCTGTTGTGTAAGTTATCAATCCTTTCCCCGGGTCAGCAACGTAAAATTTGCGCCCTTTCTTTACTTTGTATAAGACAACAAAATGATTCTGGTTCCAATGTAGGATACATGGAAACGCAGCGGAAGATAGTTCGTCAATTGTTAAACGACCACTAATAGTATATAATCCAATTTTAACGGCTGCGTCTCTGATGCCAAGAAGGGACACCCCTTCAGTAGTTGTAAAGCAAACGGACGAAAGGTATTTGGAAGAAATCCTCTTGCCGTAATGTGCGCAAATCATTTGCATACAACTTATTCCGCAACTCATCGAATCGTGTTGCCTACAAAATGGAAAATTCTTTATCATAGCCGATTCTTTTCTGCTGTACCAGCACCCGTACCTTTGTACTTGCTTCGGGTAGCATTGAAGTTATACGTGAGTGATGCACCGATGTACTGCGTATAAACGTAGGCATCCTTGCCCGTAGTGGTGACGGGGTAATAACCCGTCCAACGGTCACGGAGATTGCGGAAGATGTCGTTGGCAAAGAGGGCTGCGGTGAGGTTGCCGTCGAGGAATGTTTTCTGCACACGGGCGTTGACGTTGAACTCGTGGGCATAATGGTTGAAGCCGTAGTCGTGGCTGGTGGAATAGTGCAGATAGAGCATCGCTTTCGTGGTTTTGTCGATGGTGAACCAGTTGCGGAAGTTTATCTGCCATTCAGGTTCGTTGCGTTTCGTGGCAAGGCCGTATGCCTGCGTATCGAAGTTCTGCTGAAAGTAACTGAGGGTCAGCGTGGGGTTGTAGAAACCGAACTTGGGCGAGGCTGTCAGCGAGGCGTGGTAACTCTCAAACTTGTCGAAGTTGCGGTTGGTCCAGATGGTAATCTCCGTTCCCTCCTGATACAGACTGCCAAAGTTCAGACGCATATCTTTACTGTGGCTATACCCTGCCGTGAAGTTCAGCCATGAGTAGGTAACGCTGAGGTCGAGGTTCTGCTTGATGGACGGACGAAGCAGGGGATTTCCCCCCTCGTACTCATAGCGATTGTCGTATTGCACGTTAGAGTTCAAAGATTGATAGTTTGGGCGGCTGATGCGCTTGTCATAACCCAGTTGGATGCCCCATTTATTCTTTTGCCACCCGACGGAGAGATTAGGAAACAGATCGTGGTATTTGCGGCTTGGCTCGGTCTGGTACTGACCGAAGGAATAGTAGTCGGACGTTACGGTCTCGTAGCGCAGTCCTCCGTTAAGACTCCAATCGCCCAACTTCATCTTGTATTCGGCAAATCCCGCTACGTTGCTTTCCTTGATCTCATCATTGGACGGAGCCACTACTTGCTCCACATTGTCATAGATGCCGTGGCTGTTGGAGCGTGACATTTCCGTGCCCGCACTCAATTCGCCCTTCCATATCGGATAGGTCAGCACCAGTTTCCCGGCCAACATATGGTTGCGGTTCTCGTTGTGGGTAGTCACGGTATGGTCGGCCAGTTGCAGACTATGTTCAAAGGATGCCTGGTCGCGCACGTTTTTCTTCCAAATCCACGAGCCGTTGAAGTCGATGCCGAGTTTCCCGGCCTTGCCCACATAGTAGATGTTGGTCTCGTGCTGCGGGCGGTCGCTTATATTCATTTCAATAAATTGGTCAACCATTCCTTCGAGGGCGTTGTTTCGCGTGATGGTCTGCTGTGATTGAACTGTTCCACCTTCATAGAGTGACCCGCTAAGATTGTAGGAGAAACCGACGGAGTTGTCATCGTTGAAGTCGTAACTGGCTCCTATCTGCCCACCAAGCATAGTGTACCAGAAGTTGTTGGGACAAACTTGCACGATACTGACGTGATTATCGTTTGCTCGGGTGTCAGTCGATACTGTATTGTCCTCGGAGTGATTGCCGTTATTGACCATCATAGTTCCGAAGACTTCCAAACCGCCCGTGCGGTATTTCACGGTTGCATCGTCGTAGGTCGTCCACTTCTCATTGTATTTCACTTGGCTGTATGCCTCCACGCTGATGCCGTCGCCCCGATGCTTCTTCGTCTTGATGCAGATGACCGCCCCGACTTCCGCATTGTACCTGGCACCAGGCGAGGTAATCACATCCACGCTCTTGATGTCGGTGGACTTCAGTTGTTTCAGTTCCCGTGCGTTCTGCACCTTCTTGTTATTAATGTAGATTTCGGGCGAACCCTTGGCAAATACAGTGAAGTTGCCGTCGCTGCCCTGCACCTGTGGCAGCATTGATAGCACATCGTCTGCGGTGCCGACATCCTTCAGCAGCGAGTTCTGAATATCGACGGTCATACCGCCCGTGGTCTTCTTGTATTGCGGACGACTGCCTTTTACTACTACCTCGCCCAGCATCTGCGTGTCGGGCTGCATTTGGATGTCACCCAAATTGCCCATCTGTGCATTAAGATACTTTGTCGTATATCCTACGCTCGACACTTTTAGTAAGCATTCATTTTCTGCTCTAATTTTGAATGTGCCATCGGCTTCAGCCGCTACACCTGATATATATAAAGAATCTGTTCGATGCAGACTTATTACATTTGCGAAAGAAAGGGGTTGTAGGTTCTCATCAATAATTCGCCCTGTAATGACATCCTGAGCCATCACGACAGACATTGTTGAGCATGTCAAGAAAATAACGGTTAGCCTTTTCATACATTATCAATGTTTTTATTACAATATGAGATTGAAGAATAAAAACTTCTCCCCTCAAATATGGGTTTCAGTCTGCAATTCTTCATAATGCAGGTCTTGTTAAAGGTACAGTCTCTGCAATCTAATAAGTCTGATAGTTTTGTTTGTCCTCTAAATATATCCCACTGCGAAGACTCCCAAACTTTGCCAACTCCATCAACAAGAATATTGCCAATCTTGTAATGACTATTTCCTATCCCGTAAACACATGGATAGACATCAAAGTTTTCATCAATTGCCAATAATGTATTTCCTGCTGCGCAATGTATTATATCAGAATTGCTTTTACATACGATCTTTGAATCGTCAGAAAGAACAATTTTGTCTTTATAAATTCTTTTCAAGTTTGTCATAATCATTGATAGTTCTTGATTTTCTTTATCTGACATTACAACAGATGACTGTCGTGCTCTTCCCATAGGTCTAATACGATTTAAATACAGTACTTCTGCATTTATTTTGTTGAACACAAAATCCGCAATGTCTGTCAGTTGCTCCCAATTCTTGCTGGTTACAGAGCACGTTATGGCAAAACGTATTCTTTCTTTTGAGAGTTTATGTAAGACTGTGATTGTTTTATCAAAGGCGCCCTTGCCTCGAATATAATCATGAGTTTCTGAGGTTATTCCATCAAGCGAAATCCCTAGTTGTATGTTGGCTGACTTTATCATACTTATACTCTCATCATCAATCAGGGTTGCATTTGTTAATATGATTGTTTCAAAATGAGCATCCATAACAGCTTTCAGGACATGCTTAATATTAGGATGTGTGAATGGTTCACCACCTGTGATTTTGAGCGTCTGAATATTCGCTATTTTCAGTTGTTCCATTAAATTGTTAATTTCTTTACGAGAAATCGCTTTAGTTTTGAATGTAGGTGCTGAGCCCTCAAAGCAATGTTTACAACATAGGTTACAATGTTTGGTTATGAAAAAATCCACACGGCTCAGAGTAGGTCCCTTCCTGTCAGAGCAACTAAAAATATTGTCGAAGCCTGAATAGTCTTTTACTTCAACAACCTCTACAAGCAAATCTCTAAACTGATCCTTTCTAACAAAAGACAAGAAATCATTGATTTCAATATTGAGCTTACGGAACTCATTTCTTACATTTTCGATAGTATTTGGTTCATTGTAGAACAATTTAAGAATTGTATATAGCTTAAATGTGACTACATACGATTTACCCTTTACTTTATTATATAATTGATAACAATTATTATTATCTCTGCCTAAATGGTAGGAGTTACTAATTCTAAGGAACTTTGTCATTTTTCACATTTATTTTTGTCAGTAAGTATTGAACAATCACACTATCCGAGAATATCCACATGATACTAACCAATGTTTCAGTACTATGAGAATTCTTTCTATAAGATGAAAAGAGGGTGTGTCAAAATAGGCACATCCTCTTTTTAATATCTACTATCAGCCTTCAAGATCCCTGTATACAGCTTGACTGCTGATTTTTCTTTTTCTGCCATTATTACCGCCAAAATGCCCAAAATGGGTTCTTATTCCTCCACATATGCCCCATAATTGAGCCAAGAACGGGTCTCTATGCTACCCTTTTCATTGTCCGGATCATTTTCTTGATATTGAAGGCAGTGGCGAAGAAGGCAAAGTCCATAAAGACCTTGTCCTTACCAAAATGACGGAAGCGTTTGTACTGCATGTCGTACTTCATCTGTCCGAAGACAGCCTCCGGCTCTATGGGCCGGTTGGACCTGTGTATCAGTCCTTTCTCCGAGGTTAGCCTCTCCCTTGCCCGTTGTTTGTAGTCCATCAGCCGGTGGTTGGTCTCTATCTCCCTGTTGCCTTGCCTCTTCTTGTAGCATCCCCACCTGAGCGGGCATCCCTCGCACCTTTGAGCCCGATAGACTGCATTCAGCGTCCTGTATCCTTTCTCCGTCTTGTTATGGCGGGTGCCGACCCTTTCCATGTGCTGTCCCATCGGACATACGAAGTAGTCTCCCTCCTTATTATAATAGAGGTTCTCTATCCGGAAGATGTCATCCTTGAAGGACTTCTTCTGTTCCTTGTGGAAGTAGTTGTACTTGACAAATGCCTCTATTGCGTTAGCCTCCATGTATTCGTAGTTTTCCTCGCTTCCGTAGCCAGCATCGGCACAGCCCTCCTTGGGCAGGCGGTCGTAGCGGCTGGAATAGGATGAGAAGAACGGGATCATCGTGAGTGTGTCCGTAGGATTGGGGAAGAGCATGAAGTCGGTGATGAACTGGTTCTCGGTGCCTATCTGCAGGTTATAGGCAGGCTTGGTCTGTCCGTTGTTCATCGCGTCCTCCTTCAGGCGCATGAAAGTGGCATCGGGATCGGTCTTGGAGTATGAGTTGCGCTCGCCCAGCTTTTCGAGGTGCTCATCATATTCGGCCAGCTTGTCTGCCTTCTCCTGAAGCTCCTTTGCCTGCTTCTTCCTCTGCTTATGCTTCTCCTTCTCCTCCTTGGTGACTGGCTTGGGATCTACAGCAAGTGCTGCGTTGAGCTCGGAGGCCATCGAGTGCAGCAGCTCTGGGGTGAACTCCACCTTTTCCTGCTCAGAAGCGTTGTCTTGGGCTATCACATCGTCAATCTGCTCCAGCAACACGCGGATCTTTTCCTGTAACTTCGCCCGGTTCTTCTCCACCGTCTTACGCCAGACGAAGGTGTACCTGTTGGCCTTTGATTCTATCTTCGTGCCGTCGATGTACTCCACGTCAAGACTCACAAAGCCACGCTCGGCAAGAAGAAGCACCACCTGCGTGAACACAGCGTTAATCTCCTTCTTCACCCGGTTGCGGAAACGGTTGATGGTGGCGAAGTCCGGCTTCTCGTAGCCTGCCAGCCAGATGAAGTGGACATCTCGAAGCAGGCGTTCCTCTATCCTGCGGCAGGAATACACGTTGTTCATGTAGCCATAGATGACCGCCTTGAGCATCATCCGGGGATGGAACGGACTACGGCCATACTCCTTGTACAGTTTACGGAAACTTGTCAGGTCAAGATTGTCAATCAGACCATTGACCAGACGCACAGGGTCGTCTTCCGCAATATTTTCATCGATCCTTTGCGGAAAAAGCAGAATTTGCTTGGTAGTGTAAGGACGAAAGTGTATCTTTGCCATGTTTTTTAAAACTTTGTCGCAAAGATACAAAAACTTTACGACATAACAAAGCCCTGGCTTGAGAAAGTCGGGGCTTTGCGATAAAAAAAAGAGGATGTGCCTATTTTGACACACCCTCTCATTCATAAAAGATATCAAGGAAGTTCTTTTTCTACAGTTTCCTTCCCCGTCCCTATAGTTCCATTATCACTGCAACATTTGACGGCGTAACCATCTCCTGCACAACATACCACATCAGCTTCTGAAATAACCGATGCCATTCCTGCTTTGAGCTCTGCCATCTGGCTCTCACTCATGTTTTCTAAAAAACTTTTCATTTTTCTTTTTTTTTTAATGTTAAACAAATATTATTTGTGGAGTTTCCTCCTGGGCCCATTTCTTTCTTCTTTGCAAGTCTCTTCTTTGTTTGCAAAATTACTTTCTTATTTTATTTTTTCCACTACCCGAAAGGGTAATAGATCCTTCCTGTGTCGAACAATTACCCGAATGGGTAATTATGCACAATTATACAAACTATGATAATGTTGATAGAAGGGAGTGATACCTTCCTGACTTGCATATATTGGGATAGTCTCTGAGGATAGATAGTACAATGAACTCCCCAGATTAATAGTATGGATTCCCAAAGCATTGACAACTTTCAACAATTTAGTATCAACCTCAGCCACCATATATCCATATTCGCTTTTCATTATAGGCGTTACAGCATAAATCATAAGTTTTTTAAATAAATGAACAGGAGAAATACCAATGGATGAATCAATTGCAAATCTTCCTATATGCCAATATTCCGCATATTTCTCGTGAGATATTGCCTTTAAAGGATTAATGCCATACATTTTTTCTATTGGAAGTTCTTTTTTTCTATCCCATTTGAAAACCCTAATAGATCCTATCATTTTATGATTGTATCGAGCTATATATATATTAGATGTATCGGAATATAATGCCTTTTCTTCATTATATACAGTCATGATGTCCGATTCCAGTTTTTCCTTACTTGGAGGATTTGTTGAATGATGCTTGTAGTTCTCTTCAACGACAAAACGAGATAATTCTTCTAAGCATTCCTGATTTGCAATGCTTATCTCATACTCTGGCATAACATTAATAATTTTCTCCATACCTAAAATTTTTCTCCAAAAGTATAGAGAGATTAGCATTTTTACACTACCCGAAAGGGTAATTAGGTTAAAACTCCTTTAAATATTACCCTTTTGGGTAAATACCGCTTGGTATTATTGATATTTTTCGTATCTTTGCACCCAAAAATCATAGTCAAATGGATATTAGAGTAGAGGATTTCTTTATAGAAGCAAACTCAGTAGATTCTGTAACAGAAGAAAATTATAGAGATCTGGATGTGTTACTTCGAGCCGTGGGTTCATTTTCGCGTTCGACTTATCAAAGTGTCTATGTAATCGACTACTTTAAGAAGGGATTTCTTTATGTATCTGACAATCCACTTTTCCTATGTGGATATACTCCTGAAGAACTGTTGGAAATGGGCTATTTATTTTATATTAGCAATGTGCCTAAAGAAGAACATAGCATGTTAGCAGAAATAAACAAGTCTGGATTCAATTTCTTTAATAAGTTTCCACTAAGTCAAAGACGGAAGTGTATTATCTCATACGATTTCCATATTCTGAATGGAAAGCACTCCACGTTAATCAATCATAAGATAACTCCTCTCGTTATGACGGAAGATGGAAGGACATGGTTAGGGTTATGTGTTGTCTCATTATCACCTCACACTTCCGCCGGACACATAGAATTCCGTATGTCTGGCGATGATCGTATATGGGAGTATTCTCGTCTCTCACACAAATGGAAAGAAAAAGAGAAAATAGGACTAACTTCCGAAGAAAAAGAAGTATTGGTTTTGTCGGCACAAGGATTTAACCGTGACGAGATAGCCGATCACATGTGCAAGTCTGTGGATACAATAAAATTCTATAGACGCAACCTTTTTGACAAGTTAGGGGTTAAAAATATCACAGAAGCATTATCATATGCTACAAGCTATGGACTGTTGTAAATCATAACTAATTCAATTCCTATCTTCCAATAATGAAGATAAATAGAACTTAGGAAAGTACTTCACTTCCTTGCCTGTCACTAAATTGTACATGGCATTTACGCAAAAACCAGCCGTAATCCATGAGGCAATAGCCAGTTGGGGAGGAGGTAGAATATCCTTTTCTTCTTTGTATGTTTCAACTATTTTTTCTAACCATTCTTTAGAATCATGCCAAAATGCTCCATAGCCAGTGACATAATCGGCAACTTTCAATTCAAAACCGATTGGCGAATCAGAACTTTTATTCAATTGTGAAAGTTGTAATCCGTCTGGCTTGACGATTGACATAAAACCTGCCCATCCGAAATTATAAGGATGTAACACTGGGATATTTTGTTCTTTACAGATTTCATCAAAAACAAATGGTGTCTCATCTTTAAAATCCAAAGCATTAACTGCAATATCACAGTCCTTCATAAAATCTCTCACATTTTCTTTCGATAGGAATGTTGTGTGATACTTGATCTTTGCTTGTGGATTAATTGTAAGCAATCTTTTGGCTAAACTCTCAGCTTTGTATTCTCCAAGATCATTCTCAGTGTAGTTTTGCCGATTCAAATTACTTAGTTCAACCTTGTCTCCATCTATAATCGTAATGTTCTCAAAGCCGAATCGCAAGGCACATTCCGCAATAATACTCCCAATACCAGCGCCACCAAAAAGGAGTCTGGTATTCCTTACTACTTCCTGTTCTTGTTCACTCACATAAATCCGATTTCTGCTATACCTTTCTTCCATTGGATATTATATAAATTTGGATGCAAAGATAGATGCATAAAATGAAATAATCACTACCCGAAAGGGTAATAATTGTTTGGAATCTTGTTTTTTTAAGATTTTATAACAGGTTCTGGATTAGTGTGATTTTTAGGAACCTCAATACAATAGTCTTTCATCTTCTGAAACAAGTTACGTCTGCTGATGCCAAGAATGGCTGCGGCAGGTTCTCGCCTGTACCCACATGATTCAAGGGCTTTAATTATTTTTGTTTTTTCCTCGCTCTCATCGTTCAGTTTCATAGTAGTGGGCGTTTCCGGCACATCTTCAAGAGAAAATGTAAGTTGTTCTGGTTGGAGCTTGTCGCAATCATACTTCTTAACCGCCAGTTCTATAACCCTCACAAGTTCACGCACATTCCCCGGCCAGGGATATGCCTCCAGTTTATGTTTGGCTTTACTGCTCAGCCTGCGCTTTTCGTCAAAGTATTCCAAAAAGAATGTCGCCATTGGCACGATGTCTGTCACCGTATCCCTTAGCGGTGGAATATTAACTACCTCCTCACAGATGCAATCCCGGAAATGCTGCGTCATTAAGCCCTCTCTGACAAGTTCATCGGGAGATTTTGCGGAAGTGCATATAAGTCTGAAATCTACAAAGCGCTTCTTGTATGAGCCAATACGACAGTATTCCCCCGTTTCTATCACCTCTTTAAGCAGATTCTGCACACTCAAGGGCATTTCATCGACATTCTCCAAGAAAAGGAAACTGTCACGTGCTTTCTCCAGAATGCCGTCGGTTGATTGTACGGCACTGGCGTATGCGCCTTTCTGATGCCCGAAGAAATAGTCCTCTACATGCTCCATCCCAGCCAATGCGCTGCATCTAACGTGGGCATAGTCGCCATAATGGAAGCCCTCCATTGCTATATAGTCCTCTGCCAGATGGCTCCTGCCTGTCCCGCTCTCACCAACGACTACAAGACGGAGATCCAGACCGACATAGCCCTTCAGCCTCTCATAAAGAGCCAGAAAAGGTTGGCTGTTGCGCCTGAACATCAGGCGGTTCTTGTGCTTGTCACGGAGATTCTGCTCTTCCATGATTCCTTTAATCCTGGCATAGAATTTCTCGTCCATCTGCGGCTTGGGGATATAACTTTTGGCACCAAGTTCCATCGTCTCAATAGAGTTTTCCATCGTGCCGTAGTTTGTCATCAGGAAGAATAACTGGTGATACCCCTGCTCCCGCATCCAACGCAGAATGTCCGTGCCGTTCTTTCCGCTCTCATCATTCAGCATGAGATCGGCCAAGATTACGTCGTTCCTGCCAGCCCGTTCAATAAGCCACTTGGCTTTCTTGACCGTCTGGCATGCAACAGCCTCTATCCCGAAATCCGCCAATGTTGCGCAGACGGAATCGCAGTAGGATTTCATGTCGTCAATGACTATTACCTTACTCATCCCTCGTGTCCCGTATCTCCTTCGCCTTTGTGATGATGATTTTCGCCATCTTGTCTATCTCAGCCAT